>FUWD013185206.1_pt1 | contig 13228 bp, 13 predicted proteins | sample 1063281 | NCBI WGS metagenome assembly FUWD01 (sample SAMEA79048168, study PRJEB19326) | metagenome | biome: marine
CGTTGCCATGGCACTTGTCACATGCGCGATGTACTGCTGTGCTTCGTTGAGTGTGATCGAAGTGAAACATTCGTACCAGGCTTCCTCACATTCCCATGGGACGGCCAGTGAGTCGCGATGCCGGTAAAAGCGTTCTTCCCACACATTCCGCGCCAGTGTTTTTCCTGCGATCGATGCGAGCCGTGCGGCGTAGCCGTAATCACGAAACACGCGGCTTGCCGGTGAGCCGTGACAGAGCCAGAAAACATCGGCCTCGCACTGGTCCAGTTGGCTTCCGAGAACCGACCTCGTCCATTCGAAGAACGCGATCGAATCCTCACATGACTTCCTTGTTTCGCCCGGTGAACCGAAAATGAGGGAATAGTGCAGGTGCGCGCCGCTAGATGCCACATTTCTGACGGCCTTGCGATTCTCGTCCACACGCGACCCGTCTGCAAGCGACTTTATGACACCGCTTGCCAGGATATTCTCGTTTCCCGAGTCCATGCCGACGTTTATCAGCAGCCTTCCTCCCGTGAGGGAAATCCATTTTTCAATAAGGTCCGGCTGATGCGCGAGCCCCCATGCCCGCCCGTAGATCTCGAGGCCTTCCGGGAAGAAAGCGCCGATATCCCTGAGCAGACGCGCCACATGCTGCATCTCGTATACCGAATCGGTGGCATTGAAGACGTAGTTGATCCCGAAAGCGCGGTATGTCTCGATGAGGCGTTCGAGGTATTCCCTCGAGGGAATACGAACGTCGGCTACGCCGGCGATAGAACAATACGAGCATACGTCGCCGTGACCCGTACGGGAGCAACCTTGAGCGAAAAGCGCGAGCGCGTTTTTGACCCCTTGCGGGTCATGGTGTTTGTGCCCGAAGACTGAGCGGTAGTTGCCCCATACCTGATTCCAGTATTCCTTGCCGTACAGGCCAAGATTCGGAATCATGAACATGTCCTGCGTGCTGATGTGTCCTTGTCGGAGCAATTGACGGTTGATCTCGCGTTCCGCCAAAATGGCTTGCGGTTCGTTCGATGCGTCAAAATCTCGTGGTAGGATGGCGACTCCGGGAATGTCGAGCGCGGTCAGTTCCATGTTGCCGACTGCTTGCAGGAACTGACGCACGGCGGAAAGGCTGTTGGACGTGAAGACGGCGTCGACCGGATGGTCGGGCAGTCTGATGATCTGATCTGCTCTGAAGATCGCGGAATCGTTTCCGACGATGACATAGCTCGCGCTGAGGCGCTTCGCCTGCCGTGCCAGTTCTATGCCGCGTTCGATGCCGGTGACGACCAAGCTCAGACCGACGACATCTCCCGGCTCGACAATACGCTCCATGTCGACGTGCCCTTCGATGAGTTCGTCATAGAGTGTAACCTCCCACCCTTCCTGTTCGGCTACCGTGCCGACGGTCAAGATGCCGAGGTGTGGCCAGATCCGGTACTCGGCGCGACCCGCCGCTGACTCGTTCAGTGTGTGTTCCACGTTGATGAGTTTCAGTTTACGGTTCGGAACCGCGATCGAGGCGATGGAGGCCTGGATGTCGGCCTGTAAATCCTCGTGCTTCCAGAGCTTGGGATTGAATCGGGTGGTGTAGCGCCTGGTCTCCGGTACTCGTTCGGGGAGCGTGTACTTCCTCCGTCCGTCCATACGGTCCATTTCGCGGAATAGATTCTCGCGTTTTGGGTTGTCGTTAATCCAGACATGCGACTGCGCGTCGTAATGGATATTCGCCGGGTTGCCCCAGAGGATCCACTTCGGTTTGCCGGTATAGATTACATTGACCTCAAAACACGACAGTATCACCAGCACTATGCTGATTATGGTTCGTATCATGATGAAAACTCCAGGTTTTGAATGTTCTTAGTTATGCTTGAATAATATATAGCACGAAACCACTCATTAGTCAAGACCGTGTTCTACGGCATGGATTCCGGCTCGTAGGCCGGAATGACAGTCTCAGTGAGAGTCTTTCCTGCAGAGCAGATTCGAGTTGAAAACGGCGGCAGGTATCGTATGCCGCTCATCGTTTCGTCCGTATGCGAAACCGATCACCGGCCATTCGAATGCCAATTTGACATGTGCGCCGGTGTCAGAGACACTATGAATGTGTCGATAATTATTGAAAACATCCCGTCGCGATGCGGCGGAAAAAAACGGAGGAAAGGATGATCCTGACAGATAAATATCCCGTAAATACCACCCCCAGGGTGTTGTATGATGTGTTGATGGTGGTTGGAACGGCCGCTCTGACCGTGGTCGTCGGTTTTAGACTCATGAAAACCTTCGCCGGCATCGTCCGAAAGAAGGTGTGTCATGGAACGCTTTCCGGAAGGACGTCTCGGTGATACGCGTCTCCTGAGAGTACGGGTTGAAATATAAAAAAGCCCCGGTAATCCGAGGGCTTTTCTTTTGGACGAACGAGAAAAATCCTACTCTGCCTTCGGGGTGACGTTCACGAAGATGCGCTTCGCAAGCTTGCCGGTGAAGGCGGTCATCTTCTTGTGCTTGAAGGAAACGACGCCGTCGGCAACCGCCATCAGGGTATCGTCGCTCGTGCGAACGACGTTTTCTCCGGGATGGAACTTGGTGCCGCGCTGACGAACCAGGATGTTGCCGATCTTCGCGATCTGCCCGCCGAAGAGCTTGACGCCCAGCCGTTGAGCCGCCGATTCGCGACCCAGTGATGTGGAACCTCCCGCCTTGCGATGTGCCATAGGATTGAATTTATGATGTGGCCGATGTGTGCTATGATAGGATAAACGGGAAAAAGTGTCAATCAGGCCGCTATGTCAGGTTCGGTAAGGCCGTTTTCAGTCATATCGGAATTCCTGCTTCGGGAACGTGGAAGGCTCTTTTTGTTGGCCGGATTCGTGCTTGTCGGTGCCATCGCCTTTCAAGCAGGATTCCTGAAAGGGAGCGCGGTAGCGGCCAAACCGCTTATCATCGAGCGTCCCGACGCATCCGGTTGCCCGCAGGGAACGGTGGCCGGGACATCGGCCGATGCGACTCAGACAGGAACCGATCATGCGGCGTCCGGCGCGTCGACCGCTCCCGTCCCGGGCACCGGGGATTGCAGGCTTGTCGGGAGTCGGAATTCGACACTCTATCATCTCCCGACCTGCGCGCCGGCGAAACGGATCAAGCCTGAGAATCGGGTCTGCTTCTCTTCCGAAGCGGATGCGCAGGCGAAGGGATACAAGGCGGGATGCATGAAATAGTTAAAAGTCATGAATCATGAATCACAAATCATGAATCATGAATCACAAATCATGAATCATGAATCATGAATCACAAGTCATAAATCATGATCAATGATTCACGATCCCTGAACCCTGAACCCTGATCCCTGATCCATGATTCATGATCCCTGATCAATGATGCATGAGCCACAAGATCGTTGTTACTGGTAACTGAACGAAAACAAACCTATGGAACGGAAGCGGAAACACTCGACCAAGCATCGTGAGCGGGCGAATATCAAGGGGGTTCATGTCGTCGATTCCCTTTCCTTCCTGTTCGGTTTTGCGGATTCGCTCTTCGTCTACGTACTTTCATCATTCTTCGCGGAGGTTCTGGGTTCCGACAACGTCGGCGTCTTTTATCTCGTCACTTTCGCGGCCGTTTTCGTTCTGCTCTGGCACCTTCGGAGGCTGATACGACGTGTAGGCGGGAGCGTCCGGTCCTTTTTCCTGCTGATCCTGGCAGCTATCTTCGCATCGGCACTCCTGTCCGTCATTCCGGTCGGTTGGCCTGCCGCTATACTGGCCATGGTCCTGCTCGTGGTGACGAACCTTGCCTGGGTCTCGCTTGACGTGGTGCTGGAAGAGTTTTCCGAAGACGGGATGACCGGTCGGGTCCGCGGTCTGCACCTGACGGTCATGAACGCGGGTATCATGTTGGCGCCGTTCTTTTCGACGAAAATACTCGAGATATTCGATTTTGCCGGCATATTCTTCGGACTTACCTTGGGATACGCGTTGCTGTTGGCGGTATCGATCGTATTCTTGCGGAACGGGCGCGATCCCGATACCGCGGACATGGAGGCCCGGAGTGCCTGGCGAAAGATGCTCCGCGAGCCGAACCTGTTTCACATCTACGCCATCTCGTTTGCGCTCGAGTTCTTTTATGTGATCATGATCATCTATACGCCGATCCATCTCCGGTCACTCGGTTTTTCGTGGGAAAACATCGGCCTTCTGTTCACGGTCATGCTGCTGCCGTTCGTATTGTTGCAGTATCCGCTCGGCGTATTGGCGGATCGGCGGTTCGGGGAAAAGGAATTTCTGATCATGAGTATCGGCCTGTCGTTCGCGATCACGGTCGCCATCGGACTGTTTACGTCGTCGAGCCTGTTTTTTTGGGCGGTACTGCTGTTCTTGTCGCGGGTGGGTGCCGCCGGGATCGAAGTGCTCCGGGACGCGTATTTCTACAAGCAGATCGACGGGGGGGACGACGACCTGATCGCCTTCTTCCGAACGGCCCGTCCGGCCGCGAACGTGATCGGGGCACTGCTGGCCATCCCGCTGTTATGGGTGTTCCCGCTGCAGGGAGTGTTCTTCCTGGCATCGGTCGTTTTGATCGTTTCGCTGTTTTCGGCCTTCGCGCTCGAAGATACGCCCGTATCCGCCTAAACGCCGATACATGGATTGTCGGAGCCTGGAATCCTTCCCGGAAACATGATATCCTTTGGACAGATGACCCTATCCGAGGCTTTTTTGTGCATTGCCGAGTATGTCGCATCATGTCCGAATACGACAGTTCGAAGGGCCGCTTGAGTTGCTGCTCTCACTGATTGAGGGGAGCAAGCTCGATATCACCCAGGTGAGTCTTGCCGAGGTGGCCGACCAGTATCTGGAACGGCTTTCTTCGGAACGTGAGACGATTTCCCTCTCGAACCTGTCGGAATTTCTCGTTATCGCGGCCAGACTCATACTGATCAAGTCGAAGATGCTTCTCCCCGTGCTTGAGTTCACGGATGAAGAAGAGGAATCCATGGAGGATCTGGAAATCAGATTGATCGAATACAAACGCTTCAAGGATGCGGCCGAGATCATGACGAAGCGGCTTTCGGACGGAAAACGGTCCTTCTCCCGTGAAAAATTTCTCGGCGCGCCGGAAACCTTCTCACCGCCGAAGGGACTTACGGCGGAGCTCCTGAAACGGCACTTCGTATCCGTGCTTGGCGACATCCCCGCAAAAGAGCGTATAATCGAGGAAATCATCGAAGAGGTGGTCAGTCTCGAGGAGCGCATTGTTGCGCTGCAGGAATCCCTTCGGAACCGGGCGGAGTACGGATTTCGCGAGCTTGTCGAGGTCGCCGGGAGCCGGATGGATATCATCGTGTCCTTTCTCGCCGTACTCGAGCTCGTGAAACAGCGGTATGTCGTCGTCCGACAAGGGGATGCGTTCGGTGACATACGCGTTTCGGCGACAGGAGCCGCATTGTCTGATGGGACCTGAGAAAACATGTAGACTTATGGAAATATGGAATAGATTATCCAAATGATGAGGTACATATGAAGAATATAATCGAACGTTGGAAAGATGGACCTGTCGGGACGGCTTCGCACGAATCGTCCGAAGGAATTGACGGGAGAGAATTGGAGGATGCAGTGAGCGCTTTCGTCACGAATGCCTGTTCGGCCGAGGAAACTCTGCCTTTCCTTCAAAAGCATCACGATCAGATCGGCGATTTCTGTGTGGAGGTTCGACACGCGTATAATGATGCGGACCAGACGCCGTTACTATTACTGTCGGAACTGATACGCTGTCTTGTGGGGAAAGATTATACGGGAGACACAGGCACAGTCATTGAAAAATTGACATTGAATGACATCGCACAAAGATTCGTGGAAAGTAATGTCGACATCTGGTCCGTAGCCGCATATTTGCACGGACATCTGGATGAAACAGCGGATTTTTGCCTGAGAGTCGGCGATGGTTACGGACCGAAACAATCGACGACGGCCGCACTCCGTTTGGCCGAGCTCCTTAGTGGGCTTATACAGGAGTAGCCGGAATATACGTATCAAAAGAGCATGAGTAAAGTAGATACCCAAAATATCGCATCCAAGCTCGAATCCGTGCTCTTCCTTCTCGGGGAGCCGATTTCGGTAAATCGTCTTGCGAAATCACTTTCTCTTTCGGGTGAAGAAGTGATGCTCGGATTAAGACTGCTTGAGGAGCGGTACGCGACTTCGGAGTCTGGTCTCCGACTGATCAGTAACGACGGCAAAATCGGACTGGTCACCCGTCCGGAGAACGCCGCGGAAGTGGAGGCGATGCTGGTATCCGACCGCGAGGAGACGCTCGGGAAGGCGACCATGGAAACGCTTGCCGTCGTGGCGTATCGCGGACCGGTCACCCGGGCGTCGATCGACGCGATCCGCGGTGTGAATTCCTCGTTCGCCCTGCGCAACCTGTCACTGCGCGGTTTGATCGACCGTCGGACGAATCCGTTCGATGCGCGGGAGTACGAATACCTCCCGTCGTTCCGCCTGTTCGAGCTCCTCGGACTGTCGTCGGCGGGCGAGCTCCCGGAGTACGACGCATTGTCCAAGGACTCGCGCCTGACCGCCCGCGAGCAGTCGGCCGATTTCGCGGCGACGGACGGGAACGATGCGGACGAATCATCGTCGGAAGATGCTATTACGGAAGAATGAAAATAATGGAAAGACGATTCATCCCGATCGCCCTGTTCAGCCTGTCCCTTGCCGCCGCTATCGTCGGCGGGTCATTGTGGATGTCGCGGAACCGCGAAATCGCCTTGCGACAGGAGCGTTTCCTGGGAACGGTCGCGGGAGACTCGACGGAGAGACAAGAACCGGTTATTGCCGAACGTCGGGATGCTTCGTCGGAATTCCGTCCGCTCCGCAAGGATGGCGTCGGATATTATACCGTTCCGACGGCGCATGCGGCGGTGATATTGGATGCCGCGACGGGCATATCGCTTCTGGAACAGGATGCGGACGAACACCGGGCGATAGCTTCGATCACCAAGCTCATGACGACGATGATCGCCGTCGAGGAGACGGATGATCTCGACGATCCGGTCACGATTTCGGAAACGGCGGTTTATGCGGAGGGGACCCGGGTCGGGTGTCCGCGTTCCGGATTCTGCAACGGGGAGCGCCTGCATGTCGGAGAACGGATTTCCGTGCGGAATCTACTGAAGGCCGCCCTTATGAACAGTGCCAATGATGCGGCGATAGCGTTGGCGGAACATGTCTCGGGGAGCCAGGAGGAATTCGTGAAACTGATGAACCGTCGATCAGGGGAACTCGGACTCGCGAATACCCGGTTCTGTACGGCATCCGGATTGGAACTCGATGACGAGGCGGCAGAGTCGAAGTGTTATTCCTCGGCGAGGGACGTGGCGAAGATCGCGGCATATGCGCTTCGGTATGATATCCTATGGACGACGATGCGGACGGAGAAGACCTTCATACCCTCCGTCGACGGCCGGTACGAACACGAGATATTCAATACTGACCGGCTGCTTGGCTACACGAATCTTCTGGGAACGAAGACGGGTTTTACGCCCCGGGCCGGATATTCGCTGTTGGCAGTCGCGGGCAATCCGGGGAAAGGTGAGCACAGGCTGATTGCCGTGGTATTGGATGATTCCTCGCGGTGGCAGAGCATACAGGACATGTTCTCGTGGGGTTTCGGTTCGTACGAATGGCTTTGAATCATGGCGGCTTATCATCGAATCTGAACGGATATGCAGGAAACAACGGAATTGTTGCAGGTCGCGAGATTGCAGGATATCCCCGCCGTCGTGAACACCCTGAAGGTGCTGGGGACCGGCTTCTTATCGTTTCTGATCGCGTTTGCCATAACGCCCGTGTGGACCCATTTCCTGTTCAAATACAAAATCGGTATACGGATCAAGGAGATGTCGGTGCAAGGCGAGAAGCTGTCGGTCGTCAGCAAACTGCATGCGGGAAAAGCCGGAACCCCGACCATGGGCGGCGTGATCGTGTGGGTCTCGGTCATACTGCTCGCGCTCGCATCCGAATTCGTCTTTCCAACGCTTTCGCGCTGGACCGGACGTGCCGCTATCGCTCAGCTCGATTTTTACCGGAGGTCACAGACATGGCTGCCGCTGTTCGTGCTCGGGGCCGCCGGCATCCTCGGATTGGTGGATGACTGGATGAGTATCCGGCACAAGGGAGCGAACAAGGGCGGCGGTATGCGCTTCGCGCTGCGCTTCTGGTGGCTGTTCGCCATCGCCGGCGCGGGGTCGTGGTGGTTCTATTCCAAACTCGGGTGGGATTTGATCCATGTTCCTGCCGTGGGTGACTTCACTATCGGATGGTGGTATATCCCGCTCTTTATCATCGTCATCCTGTTTTCCGCCATATCCTCGAACGAGACGGACGGTCTCGATGGACTCAATGGAGGGGTGCTCTTGCTCGCCTTCGGGTCGTTCGCACTGATCTCCTTCTTTCAGAATCGCATGGATCTGGCCTCCTTCTGTGCGGCAGTCGCCGGCGCGTTGCTGGCATTTTTGTGGTTCAATATTCCTCCCGCACGCTTCTTCATGGGGGATACGGGCGCTATGGCGCTCGGGACCACGCTCGGCGTCGTCGCGATGCTGACCAATTCGGCGCTCATCCTGTTTCTGATCGTCTTCATATACGTGCTCGAGTCAGGAAGCGTCGCGATTCAGCTCTGTTCGAAGCGTTTCCGTGGCCGGAAGGTTTTTTTGGCGGCTCCGCTGCACCATCATTTCGAAGCGCTGGGGTGGCCTGAATCAAAGATCGTCATGCGGGCATGGATATTTACCGGTCTGACGGCGATGATCGGGGTCGTGATCGGCATCCTCGGCATGGGGACATGATCGATATCTCGTTTCGGTGAACAGATAAATAACCAATGGTATCAGAAATCGTATGTCAGAGATACGGACTATCGAGGGGGTCGATTTCACGGGAAAGCGGGTGCTGGTTCGAGCCGATTTCAATGTCGAACTGGACCCGCAGGGTGATGCGCTCGAACGCTTCAAGCTTGAGGCATCCGGGAGACCGTCGCAAAATACCTCTCGTTTCCCGGTCGCGAGGATCGCACTGCTCTCTCATCTCGGACGTCCGGAGGGGAAACGCGACGTAGCGTATTCGCTCCTTCCTCTGCGCGACGATATCTCGAACGCTCTTGGCGTGACCGTGCGATTCGCGGAGGAGTGCGTTGGTGCGGCGGTTTCGGACGGTCTCTCCGCACTCGGCGAAGGGGAAGTACTGTTGCTTGAGAATGTTCGCTTCCATGCCGGCGAGGAGTCGAATGATGCGGATTTTGCCGCTTTACTTGCCGCCCCGTTCGATATCTTCGTGAACGAGGCGTTCAGCGTCTGTCACCGGGATCAGGCATCCGTAACCGCCATCACGCGGTTCCTGCCGTCCTATGCCGGCGTGCGTCTTCTGGAAGAGCGCGACAAGCTCGATGAAATAAGGCGGTCGCCGATGCATCCGGCCATCGCGATCATCGGTGGCGCGAAGATCGAGACGAAGCTGCCGCTGATCCGAGAATTCGAGCGAACCTATGACGCGGTGCTTGTCGGCGGGAAGGTGGCGAACGAGGCAATCGATCAGGGTATCGCGTTTTCGGAGAAGGTTCTTTTGCCGGCGGATTTTCAGGGCGAAGGTCACCGCTTGGATATCGGTCCGAAGACGACCGCGATGTTCATCGAGATCGTCAAGCGGGCACGGACGATCGTGTGGAACGGGCCGATGGGGAAATTCGAGGAGAAGCCGTATGACGCGGGTACGAATGCGATTGTGCACGCCATGTCCGAGAGCGACGCGGAGATCGTGGTCGGTGGGGGTGAATCCTTGACTATCCTCGAGCGGGGGAATCTGATCCGCAAGGTCGGATTCGTCTGTACCGGCGGCGGGGCCATGCTCGAATACATGAGCGGCAAGGAACTGCCGGGTCTGACGGCGCTGGTCGAATCGATGGGGCACGATGCCGGCGTAATAGGGTATACTGGAAACATAATCGGATTAATGGAAACGGGCGTATGTCGAAGATCGTACAGGTGGAGGGACGGGAAATTCTTGATTCACGGGGAAACCCGACGGTCGAGGTGAAGGTCGTGCTTGAGGACGGGACGGTCGGCGTTGCCGGTCGTGCCATCCGGCGCATCCACGGGAAAATTCGAGGCGGTGGAGCTTCGAGACGGGGATACGGACCGTTATCGGGGATTGGGAGTCCTGAATGCCGTCGCGAACGTGAACGGGGAACTTCGCGAGGCGGTGCTTGGTATGGAAGCTTCGGAACAGGGTGCGCTCGACAAAAGGATGATAGACCTCGACGGTACCGAGAATAAGGGTCGACTGGGTGCGAACGCGATCCTCGGCATCTCGCTTGCGACGGCGCGTGCGGCCGCTGTCAGCGTCGGCAAGCCGCTCTATGCCTATATCCGCTCGCTTGCCGGTCTCGGGGGAACGATATCGTCATTTCCGGTGCCGATGTTCAATGTCATCAATGGCGGAAAGCACAGCGATTCGGGATTGTCGGCACAGGAGTTCAAGCTTGTCCCGTTCGGCATACGCAATTATCCCGATCAACTTCGTGCCGGGAGCGAGACATTCCATGCGTTGAAGGGCATTCTGGAGAAAGCCAATCTTTCGGTCGGAGTCGGAGACGAGGGGGGATTCGCGCCGCATATGGAAAGTCATTCACACGCGCTCGAGACATTACATCAGGCGATCACCGCGGCCGGTTACGCGCCGGGCAAGGATATCTTCATCGGGTTCGACGTGGCCGCGAGTTCGTTTTACGACAAGACCGAGGACAAATATTCCCTGAAGCCGGAGGGCGTGGAACTGACCCGCGAAAGCATCGTGAACCTGTATCGCGACTGGATCGACAAATACGCCGTCGTCTCGATCGAGGACGGATTGCAGGAGGAAGACTGGGAAGGATGGGCGCAGATGAACGCCAAACTCTCCAAAGAACACGCCGCATGGGGCAAAGAAACGATGCTTATCGGGGACGACCTCTTGGTGACGAATCCGAAACGTCTGGCCCAGGCGATCGAGGCAAAGTCCTGCAACGCGGTCCTTATCAAGGTGAACCAGATCGGTACGCTGACGGAAACGCTCGAGTGCATGAATCTTGCTCGGGCCAACGGGTTCGCGTCGGTCGTGTCACACCGCTCCGGGGAGACCGTGGACGACTTCATCGCGGACCTCGCGGTCGGTGCCGATGCCGGTTTCATCAAGACCGGATCACTGTCGCGCGGTGAGCGCCTCGCGAAGTATAACCGATTGCTCGCGATCTGGGATGAGACACGTAAGTAACGGGACGCAGCTGAGCTCGGGCCAGCGTATAAGGACAATCAACGCGACGCATTGCGATAGGCGCGCGCATTACACTCTAGTTCCATCCCGAAATCATGAGAATGTACTATGAAGCAGGATATCGAGGTAGAACTCCGTGGGCTTTTGACGAAGGATCAATTTGATGATCTGAGTACGAACCTGTCAGAAAAGTCGGGATTGAAGGAGGAAAAAAATCGTATTCTTCTTGATTATTCAACCTTTCTGCCGGGTGAAGGATTGGAGGACAGGAAGAAAGATATCAGGGTGCGGGTTACAAACGGTATCCCGGAAATCGTGGTTAAAATCGGGGCGTGGGGTGGTTCCGAGAGTCGCAGAGAGCTTTCATTTCGGGGGAATCCGGGCACATTCGATACGCTCGTTGAGATTTTCGGACAACTCGGTTTTACCAAGGCCGTACTCTGTGAACGGCGTACTCGGGTGTATGACTATAAGGGTGTCGAGTTCGCATTGGTCGAGGTTCCGAATCATAGCTATTTTTTCGAGGCCGAAATGATGGCACACAGGGAAGCTGATTTCTGCGAGACAGAAGGCGTGATACGGGAGGTGTGCTCCGAGCTCGGGCTATCGGTCATGACGAAGGAAGATTTTTTCCAGTATGTAGAAACCTTGAACAAAGAAGCGAACGGAGTGTTCGAATTCGGCTCGTATGTCGACAATCAGTTCAAAGAGAGATACGGTGTATGATATCATCCATCAGACGCATGTTGCGACACGTCTCGATAGTACGACAGATTAGAAATTCCAATCACAAAGTGTTAGGGTGTCGGAGATAAGGAGTGGGAGCTCATAGGAAAAAGAAACGTTATGATTTTCCGTAAACGACACGACGTCATCTGTATCGGCTCGGTATCGAAGGATATCTTTTTTCCGACGGACGAAGGGGAGATTCTTGAAACTCCCGACGACCTGACGGCGCAACGCAAGGTCGCTTTCGAGCTCGGCGGGAAATACCGTGTCGCGGACCGATTCGAGGCGGTTGGCGGCGTGGCGGCGAACGTGGCGTGGGGCCTGCATCGCCTCGGAGTCGATGCAGCTCCCTATTGCCGGATCGGCGGTGACGGTATCGGAGAATGGATCCTTTCAGAATTCCGCCGTGCAGGCGTCCCGACCGATCGGGTGTACAGGGATACGTCCGTCGAAAGCGACCTTTCGGCAATCATCGTCCTCATGCAGAGCGGTGAACGGACCATATTTCACAATCGGGACGCCAACGAGAAACTCGAGATCATACCCGGGGATCTGCGTGGGGCCGAATGGCTGTTCGTGAGCGCACAAAACGGCGAGTGGGAAGGAAAGCTTCGGGCAATCATCGACCTGGCCACACGAGAGGGGATACGAATCGCATACAATCCGGGGCAACACAATCTTCGCGAGAATCCGGCGTTGGCACAAGAGGTCGTCGCGTCTTCGGAGGTGCTCGTCTTGAATAAGGACGAAGCGCTTGAATTGGTCATGAAGTCCGACATCGGAGCGTCATCCGAAGACCTGAATGATGAGCGGTTCCTCCTGTCCGCGCTGACGGGGATGGGCGCCCGGTTGATCGGAATGACGGATGGTGAACGAGGCGCATGGGGAACGGACGGTACCGGTTTCTGGCATTGCCCGATTGGCCGCGTGGAAAAGGTTGTGGATACGACGGGAGCGGGTGACTCGTTTGCGGCCTCGTTTTTTGCCGCGGTCGCCTTTCACGGTACATCGGTTTCCGAAGCCCTGCAGTGGGGTATCGCCGAGAGTGGCAGCGTCGTCTTGGAATACGGTGCTTCCGCCGGACTGCTCGGATTGGCCGAATTAAAGGTGCGTGCCGAGTCGCTTCCCGTTACGGCACTGTAAGTATCTCTCTCACATCGCACGGCGGTGATATGTCGAGAAATCGGCTTGCCGCATGAAAACCTGAAATT
>FUWD013022502.1_pt1 | contig 13222 bp, 8 predicted proteins | sample 1063281 | NCBI WGS metagenome assembly FUWD01 (sample SAMEA79048168, study PRJEB19326) | metagenome | biome: marine
CTGTATTTTTGCGAAATCTTTACAAAGCAAAAGCCCAATACCTGTACCTTTTTCATTATTAGTCCCCAATGAAGATGACGCATTTTCAATTTGAAATAAATTATCCACCTTTTCCTTACTCATTCCTATGCCATTATCAGTAATAGATATTAACACACCTTTATTTTCTTTATGAGCTCTAATCTTAATTTCACCATTTTCAGGTGTAAATTTAATAGCATTGGATAGTAAATTCCTCAATATTGATGCTGTCATATTCCTGTCTAATATTGTAGTTATATTGCTTTCTACATCCGTTCTTAATATAATATTCTTGGAAATTAGAACATTATGCAAATGATCAATGTCTTCATTTATCATTTGTAAGATATTTGTTTTTAATAGTTTAATTGATATAAGCCCAGTTTGAACCTTCGCCCATTCCAATAAATTTTCTAGTAAGTCAATAGTATTAAGTGCTGATTTTTTAGTAATTCCTATGTATTCAAGTATCTCTTCTTTACTAAACTGATCATAATTATTTTGGAGCATATCTGTAAATGATACCACTGTACTCATCGGACTTTTTAAATCATGACCTAAAATTCTAAAAAATGTATCTTTGGTTGTGTTGAGTTGAGTTAGTTCTTTATTCTTATTATCAATTTCAGCATTCTTAATATATAATTGGGTATTCAATTTTATTTTATTTCGAATACTTCGATATAATATTATGGCTAGCAACATTAAAAGTATTAAACCAAATATAGCTGAGAATATTAATATATTCCTTGTATGGATTTTTTGGATTTGTTCTTCATTTTCTTTTGTTAGCATTATATAATCGAAATCATTTTGCTTTAAAAGAAGATAATCGATTCTTCTCTCTTTCTCCTCATTAAAAATACCATCACTGTAACTTTTATATTCTTTGTAATATGCATAAGCATTTTCAAAATCATTATTCAGGGCATAACTTTCTGACAATACTTTAGTAGCATTTTGAATATCCCAATTTGCCTGAATTTCTTTAGCTAACTTAAGGCTGTTATGACCATATGAGATGCTTGCATCCAAATTTCCCAATTTTTGTTCTACAGCAGCCAGACCTGCTAATGCATACGATAGTTCCCACTTATTATCAGAATCAACCCTGTTGACAACCTTTAAAAAAGCTTCTCTTGCTAGTATGAATCTGCCTTGTTTCAAATAAATATTTCCAAACAAATTATTTAGTTTTAATAATTCGCCTTCAATATGAAGCAAGCTACTTATTTGAAATGATTTTTCTCCATAAGCCAAAGCTAAGTCAAAATTATTTAAATCCAAATTTACAATACTGATGTTAAAATAATTCTTTGCCAATAAAGCACTATCACCAACTTCTTTACAAAGTTGGGCTGAATTTAAATGATTTTCAAGGGCTTTCTCATTATCGCCAAGCACATTATAAATAAGCGCAACATTATTTAAACCAATAGCAATACCTTTCTTATATTGAATATTTCTCCAAATATTAAGGGCATTAACAAAATTATCCAATGCAAAATCATATTCTCCCAAAATGTATTTTGCACCACCTATCTTACTCACCAATGCTGCTTCTGCATTATAATCTTGAATATCTTTTGCTTTCAATATTGCCAAATTATAATAATAGATAGACGAGTCGGGAACACTATGTTTAAGTGCATCCCCAATTTGAGATAACAGTTCAATTTGCTCATCATTTGTTAACTGGTTTTCAGTATTCTCTTTAATTCGGATTAATGAGTCGACATTAAACGAGCTTACACCAGCAAATAAAATTGCAGGATATATTAATAGAATAAAACATACTATAATTAATTGTTTCATTATTTGGGCCTATACTAAAAAATATAGTTAATAAAGGTTTATTTCAATTTTACGAAAATAGTATATTTTTTAACGATTCCTATAAACCAAAAATAATTATTGAGTAGAAAAAAACATGATTTATATTGAATTTTTATGAGTTTTTAACCTTTATAATTTCTGCAGCAATGCTAATTGCTATTTCATCAGGAGTTTGACTGCTGATTGATATACCAATAGGAGCATGTAATTGGGATAGTTCACTTTCAGAGAAGCCATCAGTTTTCATCAACTTTTTTATATCTGCTATTTTTTCCACACTTCCCATCAAACCAATATATTTAACTTTTTTCTGATTACTAAACTAAGTACTTTTTTATCATAAGTATGATTATTAGTCATAATTACAATGTATGAGTTAGTGCCATTGGGTATATATTCACCAATCTTATTATAATCTATAACCTTCTTAACATCTGCGTAAGCATTGTTAATAAGCATACTTAAGTTAGAACGATTATCAAATATTACAACATTAAAGCCTAACTGTGAAAACAACTTTGATACAGCAAATCCAACGTGACCAGCACCTATAATATAAATTGTATTCTTAAATCCAATTAATTCCTTATAAGCCCAATTATTTTTATTTGAAATTGTGCATTGGTATTGTAAAAGAGGATAATCATTTGACAGTTCAAATTTAAAACTGTCACCAGATAAACTAAGAATTCCTGTTTTATTTTTGTTAAGGCAAGAGGTTATCCTCTCAACAGTTTGAATATCTGGTGGTACTAACGGAACAAATGCAACAGTTTGCTCCCCTGAACATATCATACCTGACCCTTCCTCAACATCACCTTTATGTACTTGTCTTTTTATAAAGATTTTTTGCTTACCGGTGCTCAGCATTCTTCTACATTCCTCTACAAGTTTGAATTCCATAGTGCCACCACCTATAGAACCAAATAGTTTACCATCACTACTCACAGCCATACTAAAACCCTGCTTCCCTGGACTACTTCCGTGAATTTCAATGTTAATCAAAAAATAAACTGACTTTTCTTCCTTTAATCTATCCTCTATAAAACTCCAAATATTCATCATATGTATTTATGTTATACAATATAGTTTCATCCTGAACCATAATGTATTTTGGTTGAAATTTATTTAAATATTCCTTAAAATTCAAATTGTTTTCTTTTTCCTGTAGTATACAATCTATTACTTTTCTGGAAACTAAAACAGGGTGTCCTCCCCTACTATTTGTAACCGGTTTAATCACATGTGCTTCCTGTTTAACATTATAAATTTGTTTGAGCAGTGTACTATTAGCATATGGATTGTCAACATTATGAATAAATGCAAAATTAGCATCAATTTCTTTGAGTCCTGCTTTTATTGAAGAGAAGCGACCTAAATCAGGGTTAGAGTTTAATACAAGCTGCGTTTGTGAAGGGAGATTTTGATGATGTTTATTAATTAATATTATTCCTTTGCTATTAAGCACAACAACTATATTTTGACATCCAAATTTAGCATATTGATTAGTAATATGCTCTAGAAACGTATAGCCATTTGGCATAGCAAGGGCAAATTTGGGCTGACCCATACGCAACGAATTTCCAGCCGCAAGAATTATAGTTGCACATTCACTTTCCATAATGATTTCATTTTTCTCAAAAATATGGTAAATATTGAACTTTGACTTCTTTTAATTAGATTTGTTCCCCTTTTTACAAACTAATTATGACAGATAGTTTTTCAATACTTCCATTAAACGATTTATTAGCTATTATTCTCAGGCAATACGATAATAATAGGATTATTTGGGGGATTCCCGAAGATTTATTTTTTAAACCAGAATCATATAAGGCACTAAGTATAAAAAGATTTGGAAGATTACTTGAATCGCCAATTGGTGTTGCTGCCGGACCGCAAACACAACTTACCCAAAACATAGTGGCCTCATGGCTTACAGGCGCAAGATTTATTGAATTAAAAACCATTCAAACTCTTGATGAACTTAAGGTATCAAAACCATGCATCGATATGCAAGATGAAGGCTATAACTGTGAGTGGTCACAGGAGCTAAAAATTCATCAATCGTTTGAGCAGTACCTAAATGCATGGATAATCATTCACATTCTGAGAGATAAATTTGGCTGGAATAATTCGCCTGAGCCAGGTGTTATTTTTAATATGAGTGTGGGTTATAACCTGCAAGGAATACTAAATAAAAATGTGCAATGGTTTTTTGCCAAGATGACTGATGCTTCTTTGGAATTAAAACAAAAAACAGAAAGTATAAAATTAATTTATCCAAATATTATTAATCTAAACATAAATCCTTGTATTTCTGATAATATCACCCTTTCAACTATGCACGGTTGTCCTGCTGATGAAATTGAAACTATTGGTGAATATCTTATCGAAAACAAAAAACTTCACACTGCAATAAAATTAAATCCAACATTGCTTGGTAAAGAAAAACTACATGAAATTTTAAAAAAATCAGGCTTTGAAACTCAGGTTCCTGACATTGCTTTTGAGCATGACCTTAAGTATATTGATGCACTACAAATCGTTAATAATCTTCAACAAAAAGCAAATAAAAATAATCTTCAGTTTAGTATCAAACTAACTAATACTCTTGAAAGCCTTAATAACAAGGAAGTTTTCAAGGCAAGTGAAGAAATGATGTATATGAGTGGTAAAGCTCTGCACCCTATCTCAATAAACCTGGCTGCAAAATTGCAAAGTGATTTTAACGGAAAACTAGATATTTCTTTTTCAGGTGGAGCCGATGCTCTTAATGTTGCCGACATTGTAAATTGTGGTCTTGCACCGGTTACGGTTTGTACAGATTTATTAAAACCTGGAGGCTATGGAAGACTCAATCAATATATAAATATTTTAAACCGTAAGAAACCGGATACTCAATCCTCAACACTTGAAAAACTCAAGGATTATGCTAATGAGGTTATGAATAATTCTGCTTACAAAAAAGCTGGATTTACCGACCCCAGTATTAAAACTACCCGACAACTTAACTATTTCGATTGTATTCATGCACCATGTATTGATACCTGCCCTACTAATCAGGATATTCCTAATTATTTATACTACACTTCGATAGGAGAGTTTAACAAAGCAGCTGAAATAATTCAACAAACAAATCCATTTCCTCATACTACAGGAATGGTTTGTGATCATCTGTGCCAAACAAAATGCACCAGAATTAACTACGATAGCCCACTTTTAATTAGGGAAATAAAACGCTTTGTTGCTGAAAATTATATTAATGAAGTTGATTCTGAGAATATAGAAGTTGATTCAAATGATATTTCTGTATCAATTATTGGAGCAGGACCTTCAGGATTATCCTGTGCATACTTTTTAGCTAAAGCTGGAATGAAAGTAAATATTTATGAGAGCAAAAGTAAAGCCGGTGGAATGGTTCAGGGAGCAATTCCTTACTTTAGGCTAACAGATAAGGCAATTGATATTGATATTAATTCAATTTTAAAACTTGGTGTAGTTATTCAATACGATTACGAAGTTAACAAACAAATTTTCAGTCAACTGCAAAATAATTCTGATTTTATTTACATTGGAACAGGAGCTCGCAAATCACATATTCCTGATATTAATGGGATTAAATCAAAAGGCGTACTGGATCCACTTGATTTTTTATTTGATGTAAAAAACAATACTGATAGCGGGATTGGTAAAAATGTGGTAATTATAGGTGGAGGTAACACAGCCATGGATGCTGCCCGAACTGCTTACCGACTCGTTGGGAAAAATGGAAAAGTAACTATTATTTACCGCCGTACAATCAAACAAATGCCTGCAGATTTAGGCGAAATAAAGGCCGTAATTGAAGAGGGGATAGAGATTATTGAATTAGTATCACCAACAAAAATTAATGCGAAAAATGGAGTTGCATTCTCAGTCAGTTGTAAAAAAATGAAACTTGGCGGAAAAGATAGCTCCGGCAGGGCAACGCCAATTGAAATTCCTAACTCATATTTTGAGATTGAATTAGATACCTTAATTCCTGCAATTGGTCAAGAAATAGATATTGATTTTGCAAACGCCTCACAACTAGCAACAAAGAATGAAGAATATGAAACACGATTACCAAATATTTTTATAGGTGGCGACGCATTGCGAGGGGCATCAACAGCAATTAATGCCATTGGTGATGGAAGAAAAGCCGCGCAGGAAATTATTGATAAAGCAAATATTGATTTCGATACCAAAAAAGATATTTCAAGAACCCAACAGGATGTTAAACTGTTAATGATTAATAAGACAAAAAGAAAACAACCACAAAAAGTTTATGAAACAGAACTTAACGATAGGCAAAACTTCAAATTAGTTACAAAAGTATTAACAAAAGAAGAAACAATGAAAGAGGCTTCTCGCTGTTTACTATGTGATGAAGTTTGTAATATCTGCACTACTGTTTGCCCTAATCTTGCTTTTCATTCTTACGAAATTCAGCCTGTTTCATATAATACTCAAAAAATTGCCTTAACTAATGGCGTGATTGAAATAGCTGAACATAAAGAGTTTAAAATAGAACAAAAAAATCAAATAATACATTTAGCCGACTGGTGTAACCAATGTGGAAATTGTGACACTTTTTGCCCCTCTGCAGGATCTCCTTATTTGGATAAGCCTCACTTATATCTTGTAAAAGAAGCTTTTGACAATGATAGAGATGGCTGTTTTTTAGATATTAATAATGATGCTCCTACTTTAATTCGGTATTTCAACAAACAGAAGTATAGCCTAACTCAGATAATAGATGTTATATATTTTGAGACCGATAATTGTATTCTAAAATTGGAAAATGAAAGTATGAGAATAATTGAAGTTGAAGTTAAAGAAAAAAGTAATTTTGAAGAGGATTTAACAATAGCTGCAGAAATGAGAATAATTATGCGTGGTGCTATTGATTTTTTAAATATAAAATAAACCGAAGAAATAATTTTAAAACATGACGAAAGAAAAAGTACTAGAAAATACAATTCAAAGATGCCGTGAAAGACACTTGATTCTACCTACATATAAACAGATGCGTAATCCTGATCTTATCCCTGCAAAGATAAAAAACAAGTTAAAAGGAATTGGATTATGGGATTTGAATTCACTCAATCTGTTCCGCATTAACTGGAAAAACGAACCTGTAAATTCAGGTGGTGGCTTTGGGGATGTAAACTATATTGAGTTACCAGCAGAGCTTACAGGTATAAAAGCAAGAGTAATATTATTAGTTGGAAAATATTTCCCAACAGGTGCACATAAAGTGGGTGCAACATTTGGTCCTTTAGTTGAAAAATTAGTTACCGGAAAATTTGACCCTACAAGGCAAAAAGCACTGTGGCCATCAACCGGAAACTATTGTCGGGGAGGCGCATACGACTCATATTTACTTGGTTGTGAATCGATTGCGATTCTACCTGAAGGTATGTCGAGAGAACGTTTCGACTGGCTGCACAAAGTAGGAGCTGAAGTATTTGCCACTCCGGGAACCGAAAGTAATGTGAAAGAAATTTACGATAAAGTAAAAGAACTTATTGCGGAAAGAGGTGATGATATTGTTAACCTTAACCAATTTGAAGAAATTGGAAATTCATTGTGGCATTATGCTGTTACAGGCCCGGCTATGGAGGAAGTTTTTGATTCTGTAAAAAAAGATAACAATCGCTTCACAGGCCTATTCCTAACACAAGGATCAGCAGGCACATTAGGTAGTGCTGATTATCTACGAGAAATTTATCCTAACATAAAAGTTTGTGCTGGCGAAGCACTGCAATGCCCTACTTTACTGGAAAATGGTTACGGCGAACATCGCATTGAAGGTATTGGAGACAAGCATGTTCCATGGATTCATAACATAAAAATATGGATATGGTTGCTGCCATCGATGATAATCCTAATATCCGCTTGATGCGATTGTTTAATGAAGATGCTGGGAAAGCTTACCTTATTAACGAACTTGGGATTGATGCCGGATTAGTTGAAAATTAAGCCTGCTTGGTATTTCTTCAATTGCAAACTTAATGGGGTCTATTAAGCTAGCAAAATACTACGAAATGGATGAAAATGATGTTGTATTTTCAGTTGCAACCGATTCGATGGAGATGTACCAATCACGATTATCGGAAGAAAACCAACTGCATGGTGAATTTACAAACCGCGATGCAGCAATTAGTTTTGATGCTGACATACTTGGACTTAACATCGACCATATGATTGAGATGAATTATTATGAGAAAAAACGGATGCACAATCTCAAATATTTTACATGGATTGAGCAACAAGGCAAAACCGTTGAAGAATTAAATGCTCAGTGGTATGACGACAATTACTGGAAATCACGCTATGCCAAAGTTGAAGAATGGGATCAGGAAATAATGGAATTTAATGAAAGAACTGGAGTGCTGAAGGAATATTTATAGAGGTTTAATAACCAAGTGGCTCAGCAACAATATTTTGAATATCGTGTATTAATAAATAGTTTCAAAATGAATAGCCAAAAATACATCTTCAAATGCACAAACTGCGGAACTCAATTTATGGGGTCGCAACTATTATATTTATGCCCTGATTGTAACAAAACAAATTCACCCCTACTACCTCCAAAAGGAGTACTCAAAACAATCTATAATTACGCGGAACTAATTAAAAAGGGCGTTACATTTAACAAACTTAAAAAAAGCAATTTCCTGGAATTACTTCCAATAGACAATACCGAAAGCCTTTCAAACCTTAAAATTGGAAATACACCACTTTATTCCATAAAAGAAATCAATAATTCCAAATTAGCATTTAATCTTTTTTTAAAAGATGATTCACAGAATCCTACTTACTCATTTAAAGACAGGGCTTCTGCAATTGTATCCGCCTATGCCAAAGAAAATGGGTTTGATACAATTATAGCTGCATCAACCGGAAATGCAGGTTCGTCGCTGGCCGGAATTTGTGCCTCGCAGGGGCAAAAAGCAATAATATTGGTTCCTCAGTCTGCACCAATTGCGAAACTTACTCAAATTTTAATGTACGGAGCAACAATCATCCCTGTTAAAGGAACTTATGATGATGCTTTCGACCTGAGTATAAAAGCAACTGAAGAATTTGGCTGGTACAATCGTAATACTGCCTTTAATCCTCTAACAATCGAAGGCAAAAAAACCGTAGCATTTGAGCTCTTTGAACAGTTGGATTATGATGTTCCCAATAGGATATTTGTGCCCGTTGGCGATGGCGTGATAATTTCAGGAGTTTATAAGGGCTTTGAAGATCTATTAAAGCTTCAAATTATTGATCATATGCCAACCATTGTTGCAGTTCAGGCCAAAAACAGTAATAACCTTATTAGCAATATAAAAAACATAGATTTTAAAATAGGAAAAAGCACAACAATTGCTGATTCAATTTCTGTTGATATTCCTCGCAATTTTTATATGGCTAAACAATATCTTGAAGATTACAACGGAGAATATATCTCGGTTTCAGATCAAGAAATAATAGAGGCTTCGCAAATTCTTTCAAAAAACACTGGTTTGTTTGCTGAACCTGCGGCGGCGGCGGCATTTGCAGGAATGCTTACTTACAATAATACTAATAGTTTATCTGATTATTCTAAAAATGTTGTTCTACTTACGGGAAGTGGATTAAAGGATTTAAAGACAGTTAATAGTGTCTTAAGTATACCGACCGCAATTTTACCAACAATTAATAATTTTAAAGAATTACTAAGATGATTTCTTTTACATTAAACGGAGAAGCACAAACTTACGATGGTAATCCTGATACTTCATTGTTGCATTATTTGAGGATTGACAAACATATTACTTCTGTTAAAGATGGTTGCTCAGGCCAGGCAGCATGTGGGGCTTGCACAGTAGAAATTAATGGTAAGGCAATGCTTTCTTGCGTTACAAAAATGAACAAACTACAAGATGCTGAGATTTTTACACCTGAAGGATTTCCCCCTTATATACTAGATACTATTGCCAAAGCAATGGTGAATAAAGGTGCTGTTCAGTGTGGATTTTGTACACCTGGTTTTATTAGCCGTACAAAAGTGCTACTTCAAAACAACCCTCATCCAACAATTGAAGAAGTTCAAAAAGCCATCAAACCACATTTGTGTCGTTGCACAGGATACAAAAAAATTGAGGAAGCAATTGTTTATGCCGGAGAGGTTATCAGTAAAAATGAAAATCTTGAAATTAAAAAAACTTCCGGTAAAATAGGCGTTTCGCATCCAAAATATGATGCTTACAAAACCGCAATAGGTAAGCGCAACTTTGTTGATGATATTTTTTTAAAAAACATACTGTTTGCTGCGCTGAAATTTAGTGACCATCCAAAAGCAAAAATCTTAAAAATTGATACTTCTTTGGCAGAAAAACATCCAGGTGTTCATCGTGTTTATACTGCAGAAGATATTCCTGGCGAGCAATATGTAGGCCTTATTTTACAAGATTGGCCGGTAATGATAGCCCAAGGCGAAACCACAAATTATATTGGTGATGTGCTAGCAGGAGTTGTTGCTAATACCGATAAAATTGCACGTGAAGCTATCAGCTTAATTAAAGTTGAATATGAAGTTTATAAACCTGAAACAGATGTTTTTAAGGCAATCAATGGGGAAAGGGTACATAAGGAAAGACCAAATAATTTTGAAACAACACAGTTCACAATTGGTGATGCTGACAAAGCCATAAAAAAAGCAGATTTTGTGAGTTCAGGAAACTATGAAACTCAACGAATTGAACATGGATTCATGGAGAAAGAGGCTGCTGTTGCACGTCCTGATGGAGAAGGGGGAATTGAACTCTTTAGCCAAAGTCAGGGGGTTTATGAAGACCAAAGGCAAGTAGCAATGGTTTTAGGTTTACCCGAAGAAAAAGTGCGTGTTACCCTTGTTCCTAACGGAGGAGGATTTGGTGGCAAAGAAGACTTAAGTGTTCAGGGACAAACTGCTTTGTTTGCATTTTTGCTTAATAAGCCTGTCAAACTAACATTAACTCGTGAAGAGTCGATACGTTTGCACCCAAAGCGCCATCCTGTTTTTATGGATATTAATATAGCTGCTAATAAATCAGGAAAAATTACTGCCTTAAAATTACGTGCGGTTGGTGACACCGGTGCATATGCTTCGGTAGGAATGAAGGTTATGGAGCGGGTTGCAGGCCATGCATCCGGAGGTTATTTTATCCCTGAAATTGACATTGAAGCTCAAACAGTTTACACAAATAATATTCCCAGCGGTGCAATGCGAGGCTTTGGGGCTAACCAAGTGGCTTTTGCTCTCGAAAGTTGTATCGACGATATATGCAAACAGGCAAGTTTCGATCGCTGGAAATTCCGATACGACAATGCTTTGGTTGACGGGCTAACTACATCAACAGGACAAAAATTAAAAGGAGTTGGTATTCGTGCTTGCCTCGATGCTGTTAAAGACGATTTTTATAATGCCCGATTTGCCGGATTAGCATGTGCCATAAAAAATTCTGGAGTGGGCAATGGCATGAATGATGAATCCAGAGTTATAATTGAGATTATTTCTGATAAGAAGGTAATACTACAACATGGCTGGACGGAAATGGGACAAGGCGTTCACAATATGGCTTTACAAACTTTATGTGAAGAAACAGAAATAAATCCTGAAATAATTAGAGTTGTTGTTGACACGGATGCCCAAATAAAAACTGGGATGACAACTTCTTCACGCGCTACTGCATTGGTTGGTCTTGCTGTAATAAATGCTGCCAGAGGTTTAAAAAACGATTTGAAAAACAGTAGCTTGCAGGAACTTTCGGGTAAAACTTATAAAGGTGAATTTGTTTGTGATTGGACATGCAAACCCGGCTCTACTAGTGAAAACCCAATAATTCACTATTCCTATGGATATGCCGCCCAATTATGTATACTGGATGAAGAAGGTAATATTTCAAAAGTAGTTGCTGCTCACGATGCTGGCAAAATTATGAATCCCATGCTTTTTGAAGGACAAATAGAAGGTGGAGTTCACATGGGGTTGGGCTATGCCTTAACAGAAGATCTTCCCATGAAAGATGGATTTTTAATAAGTGATAAAATGCGAAAACTTGGTATATTAAGGGCTAACAAAACACCTGAAATTATTGTTAAAGGGGTAGAAGTAGCAGACCCGGTTGGTCCTTATGGTGCTAAAGGTATTGGAGAGATAGGATTAGTTCCAACTGCCGCTGCAGTTGCAAATGCATTTTTTGCTTTTGATGGGGTTAAGAGGTTTAAGCTACCACTGAAGAGATAATTTGAGATATGGTGTTTTTGTCATTCTGATCCGCTTTAGGCGGAGAAGAATCTCAATAATGCTAACTTGGAGATCTTTCACTTTGTTCAAGATGACAATAACAAATAAATTGATTAATTAACAGTAACTATATATGGCTATAATACTAAAAAACGCAACATTTATAGACTGGAGAACACTTGAATTCTCAGTTACTAACATTAAAATAGGCATAGGGATAAACGGTACAATATCTTTTTTTAAGGAGTTTGATAAAATTTCAATTAAAAACGATGACGAAGTAATTGACTGCCAAGGCAAACTTGTAACCAAATCATTTGCCATTGGTCATCACCATGCATATTCAGCGTTATCCAGAGGGATGCCTGCACCTAAAAAATCACCTTCTGATTTTTTTGAAATTTTAAAATATATCTGGTGGAACCTCGACAAAGCACTCGACAAAGAAATGATAGAGGCAAGTGCACTTGCAACAGCAATGGCCTGCGCAAAAGCAGGAGCAACCTTTGTAATTGATCATCATGCATCACCAAATTTTATTAATAGATCACTTGAAGTAATTTCAAATGCTTTTGAAAAAGTGGGAATTAGTAATTTGCTTTGCTACGAAATTACCGATAGAGATGGAAAAGAAAAAGCGACACAGGGGTTAGATGAAACTGAAAATTATTTGAAAGAGAACCAAGGGCTTGTTGGACTTCATGCGTCTTTTACAGTTGGTGATAGTACGTTGAAAAAGGCAGCTGAATTGATGGAAAAAGCCAACTCAGGTATACACATTCATGTTGCAGAAGATCTCTATGATCAGAAATTCTGCCTTGTAAATTATGGCAGTAGAGTTATTCAAAGATTAGACGGTTTTGGTGTACTTGACTCCTCTAAAACAATACTTGCCCATTGCTTACATATTGATGAAAATGAGCGAAACATTATTAGAAATTCTCCTGCTTTTGTAGTCCAGAATACGGAGAGTAACTTGAACAATAATGTTGGTTATTTTAATTCCAGGTCACTGGGTGACAATATAATGCTTGGCACCGATGGCATGCACAGTAACATGTTGAGAAGTGCACAGGCTGCTTA
>FUWD013261175.1_pt6 | contig 13219 bp, 14 predicted proteins | sample 1063281 | NCBI WGS metagenome assembly FUWD01 (sample SAMEA79048168, study PRJEB19326) | metagenome | biome: marine
TTTTTATAAGTAGCATGAATGACAGCTCCATCTTGTATGTTACTTATTCCAATTTTATATAATGAACATCACCTCTAACAACTGCATTAAACCAAACACTACATTGAGTTCCTATAGAAACTTCTCCAACGATAGTAGCATTTTCTGCAATATAGCAGTCTTCTGATATTTTAGGATGTTTCCCTTTCACAGGTTTAATAATTTTCATTTTAGAGTATTTATTTTATTCTAGATTATTTGATAGTAAGTTGTTGACCAATAGAAAGATTATTAGTAGAAAGGTTGTTTGCATCCTTAAGATTTTTTATGGTAGTTTTAAATTTCCTAGCTATAGAATATAATGTATCTCCCTTTTTAACTTTATAATTTTGGTGGGGACTTTTTTTAGATTTAGTAATTGTTTTAACTTGACTTCTTTTTGTTTCTTTTTTTATTTTTTTTAAATCTTTTTCACGAAACTTATCGAACTCATATAATTTATAATCTTCAATAATTTTAATTAGTTTTTTTGGATACTTTTTATCTGTAGCATACCCCGCTTTTTTTAGACCTTTTGCCCATCCTTTATAATCTGATTTTCTTAATTTAAATAAGCTAGCATAACGCCTTCTTCCGCTTAAAAATTCTGAATGATCTTTATAAGAAGTCTCTACATATTTATACTTTCTAAAACATTCACCTTTTTCATCATCATCATGATAAACGCGACCACCTTTCCAACCTGTATGACATTTAATTCCAAAATGATTGTTAGATTTAGAAGCCAATTCACTTCTTCCATTTCCTGATTCTAAAACACCTTGAGCAAGTGTAATACTTGCAGGTATTTTATATTTATGCATTTCTAAAACAGCTAATGAAGCATATTTTTTAATATATTGAAGAGTGTATTTATTTAGTGGTTTGTTACCTTTTTCTAGCTTCTTGACGTGTTGTGACTGTTTTACTGACGGTAATTTTTTAATTTGAGTTTCGTTAGGTTTTGACTGATTTCTTTTTTTTGCAGTAGTTGTTCTACTTGAGCTACAACTAGCGAGAAAAAGCATACAAAAAGCCAAAAGAAATAGTTTACTCCTCATTTAAAATATTTTTAAGTCACTCTTTTTTTTCATTAATAGCTCATTAAATCCATCTATCCCTTGTAAACCTCCAGTGTGAACTATCAGAATTTTACTTCCAGCCGGAATTAATTTATTTTTAATCATATCTACCACACCATACATCATTTTACCTGTATATATTGGATCTAGGGGTATTTGTGTTATTCTTTTAAATCTATTAATAAAATGAATAAGTTCATCAGTATATTTACCATAACCTCCAAAATGATAATCACTAATTAACTCCCAATTATCTTTAAATTTAGAGTATCTCTGTATTTCGTTTTTTAAAAAACCGCCTTTTAATGCTGGAAATCCCAAGATTTTTTGATGCTTTTGAGCACTATTAATGATTCCAGAGATCGTTCCTCCAGTACCTACACAAGAACAAATATAATCAAACTGATAATCTTCTTTTTCTAAAATTTCTTCACATCCCTTTACAGCTAAATCATTTGTGCCTCCTTCAGGAATTAAATAAAAATTTTCATACTTCTCTTGTAGTTTATGCAGAAAACGTGCTGAAGTCTTATTTCTATAGTCCTCTCTTGAAACAAACTCGAACTTCATCCCTAACTCAGAAGCAGTTCTAAGAGTAAGATTAGTCTTTAATATTTTAGAGCTATTTATTCCTAATTCATCTCCTCTAATCACTCCAACCGTTTGTAACTGTTTTAAATTCCCAGCTGCCGCTGTAGCAAGAATGTGGTTAGAAAAGGCACCTCCAAATGTAAGAAGCTTTGTGTGTTTTTGTTTGACAGCTTCTTGAATATTATATTTTAATTTTCTGAATTTATTTCCAGAAACTAAGGGATGAATCTGATCTTCTCTTTTAATAGTAATCTGGCAATCAATACCTGATAATTCAGGAAGAACTACCTCTTGATTTTTTGTAGATATTTGAGTGTTAAAGTTCACAAATAAAGATCATAAATTATGAAAATTTTTCAACCTCTTCTTCAATTAATTCCCATTCTGACATTAACATCTCTACCTGTGCTTTTTTAGCTTTGTAGTTCTCAAAGAAATTAGGTTTGCTAGAGACTTCATCATAATTTTCTGCTAATTGTAAATCTATCTTTGAAATTTCAGTTTCTAAATCGCTAATCTGAGTTTCAATTTTAGACAACTTATTTTTTAGTTTCCTTAATTGCTTCTCTTGATCTCTGGTTAATTCATGTGCTTTCTTTGAAGTACTTTTATCTACTTTTACAACCGTTCTTTTTTCTGCTTCACGCAGATTTTCCATCTTGTGCTGCTCAAGGAAATAATCGATATCTCCCAAATACTCTTTTATCACTTTATCTTTAAAACCAAAAACGGTTGATGTTAAACCTTGTAAGAAATCTCTATCATGCGATACAACTATCAAAGTTCCATTAAATTGCTTTAAAGCTTCTTTTAAAACATTTTTAGAGGCAATGTCTAAGTGATTTGTTGGCTCATCCATGATTAAAACATTAAAAGGCGATAACAATAATTTACACAATGCCAACCTATTTCTTTCTCCTCCAGAAAGTACTTTTGCTTTTTTGTCTACAGCATCTCCGCCAAATAAGAACGAACCTAACATGTCTCTAACACGCATTCTGTTACCATCGGTAGCAGCGTCTTCCATAATTTCTAAGACGGTTTTTTCTGGCGGCAAATGTTCTGATTGATTTTGAGCAAAGTATCCAATTTCTACATTATGCCCTAGCTTTAAATATCCTTCAAAAGGAATATCGCCAACCATCATTTTTGCTAGTGTAGATTTTCTTGTCCGTTTTGGCCAACAAAGGCAATTTTACTATTTCGCTCTATTAATAAATCTACATTCTCTAAAACGTGCTTATCGCCATAACTCTTACTCATGTTTTCGGCTTCCACAACAATTTTACCTGGATCTTTAGAAATAGCAAAACGAACATTCATAGCAGCATTATCATCCTGATCAACTTCTATAAGCTCTACTTTGTCTAGTTGTTTCATTAATGATTGCGCCATTGATGCTTTACTAGCTTTTGCTTTAAATTTATTAATTAGTAGCTGCTTTTGCTTGATTTCTTTTTCTTGATTTTTTTGCGCTTGTAATTGTTTTTCTTTGATTTCCCCTCTTAAAAGTAGAAACTGAGAGTAGGGTTTTTTGTAGTCATAAATTTGTCCTAAAGAAATTTCAATAGTTCTGTTTGTAACGTTATCTAAGAACATTTTATCATGAGATACTAATACAATTGCTCCAGCATATGATTTTAAAAAGTTTTCTAACCATATAATAGATTCAATATCTAAGTGATTGGTAGGTTCATCTAAAAGAAGAATATCGTTATTTTGTAATAAAAGCTTAGCTAATTCAATTCTCATTCTCCATCCTCCTGAAAAAGTATCTGTAAGTTTATCAAAATCTTCTCTTTGAAAACCTAACCCTTGAAGTATTTTCTCTGTATCTCCTTGATAGTTATAACCTCCCAATAATTCATATCGTTCGGTTAAATCCGTTAAATCTATTATTAATTGGCTGTACTCTTCGCTTTCATAATCAGTTCTTGTTGCTAACTGATTATTTATTGTTTCTAATTTAAGTTCAATAGATTTAATTTCTTCAAATGCTTGATAGGCCTCCTCTAGTATTGTTCTTCCCTCAACAAAATCTATATCTTGTCGAAGAAAACCAATTTGTATGTCTTTATCAAAAGCCATGGTTCCGGCACTACTTTCAATATCTTTAGATAAAACCTTTAACAAGGTAGACTTTCCAGCTCCATTTTTACCTATCAATCCAATTCTGTCTCCTTTGTTTAGTTTGAAAGTAATTCCTGAAAACAGGTCTGTCCCCATGAAAGAGACCGTTAAGTTGTGTACGTTAAGCATTAATTCATATCATTTTTCAACGTTGCAAAACTAACTAAAAAAAGAATACAATAGTATTTCAAAAGCTTGATCTATTTTACTCTTCCTACTTTTTATTTTTAATTCTATATCTAGTAATTATAGAACTTAGCAAACGATAGTTTTAAGAGACTAATTTGAGTACTTTTACATTAATTTTAATTTTTTGATTTCAAATACGCTAAATGCTTAGGAAAGGAAATAAAATATATAGTATTTTAGGTGGTAAATGTCCTCGATGTCATCAAGGGAATTTTTTCAAATACCCTTTTTCTATTCATCCTATGAGGGTAAATAAACTACTAAAAAAATGTTCCTATTGTGATCTTAAATATATGATTGAGCCTGCATTTTATTTTGGCGCATTGTATGTGAGTTACGCCATCACCGTAGCTGTTTGTATCATAACTTTTATCATTTCTAAACTATTAATAGGACTTCCTATCCTATCATCTTTTGCTATAGTTTTTATCGTGTTAATTATTTTTATCCCTATTAACTTACGACTTTCAAGAATTCTTTGGATAAATATGTTTGTTAACTATGAAGAATGAAATTAATTTTATCCAAATCTTTTGATATTGATATCTTGATCTAGTTTTTTCCCAAACTCTAAATGATTAAACAAATTTTCAGCTACTGTTGGAGCAATCATCACTCCACGAGTTCCCAAGCCATTTAAAACACTTAATTGCTTGTATTTGTGATGAACTCCTACCATTGGCCTTCTATCTTTAACAGTAGGTCTTATACCTGCTGACTGATCTTTGATAGTATAAGGTACAGAGATTACTTTTTTAACTTTTCAACTAATTCCTCTTTTCCTTCAACAGAGGGTTTAGAAGTCTTATCCTTATGGTTAAATGTAGCACCTACTTTATAATGATTGTTACCTAACGGCAAAACAAATAAAGTTGATTTCAGTAAAAAATCTATATTTAAATTGGGTGCATGGATTGTAATTATTTCACCTTTAGCCTCCTCCAATGGTAAATGATTAAAATAAGGGTTTTGTTTAATACCAAATCCCTCACAGAAAACAATTTTACTTGCCTGAAGATTATTGTATATAGCCAAATTACCCTCAAATAAAATATCATTATGATAAAACTTCTCAAAGCGAATCCAATGATTATTTTTAAGATATTGTCTATATGCCTCAACTAATTTTAATGTATCTATTCTTCCTCCCTCTTTTACATTGCCAAAATAATATTCACCTATAACACCTTCATAGGCTTGTTTGTCTAATTTCGGGTCTAAAAATGGAGCTACAGTTGGTTTGTCAAACGCAGCAAACCAATTGTTTTGATCTTCTATAGATTTGAATGCTTTCTTGATACAAAATTTTTGATCAAACTTTTGACCAAATTTTTTTTCCAACTTATCATAAAAAGGGAGAGCCACTGATAATTGTTCCTTAGCATTCCAAACTGGTGAAAATCGTTTTAAAATTACAGGGTTATAGACACCACCAGCAACAAGTGAAGATGTTTGAGAATCATCCTCAAAAACAATGAAACTTTTATTAGCTTGAATAAGTTTCTCTACAAAAACCAATCCCGCTAAACCTAACCCAACTATTATATAATCTACTTTCACAATTCAAAAATACTCTTTTACAATAAAAAAGCGCTTCGAATATCGAAACGCTTTTTTATATATTTAACATTACATGAAATTAATAATTCCACATGTCTATTTCTTTATCTCTAATGGATTCTTTAATTCTATCAGCTTCTAGAAGTTGAAACAATGCATTTCCTCTTATATAATCTGCAATTTTTCTATTTCCATAAATATTTTCTTCTCGTACAATTACAGAATTAAATCTTCTAGCATTTAGTAAATGGTCATAAGAAATTGGTTGCGATACATTTTTAGGATTGAAAACTTTGGCTTTGTGTAATATATTTCTCGCTGAAGGATAAAACACCCAAAATAGCTCATAAAGTTCGTCGTCTTCTATATCTGGTAACCCAAGAGTTAATACATCTTTACCCATAGGTGCCAACGCTAGTAATCTATATTTTAATTCCCCTAATCGTTTATCAAAATACCACATCCCTTTCATCATATACCCTTCAATATCTTGCGTTTGAATTCTAAAAGTATCTGGATAATCTCCGTTTAAACGAATGTTTACCAACTTTTCATTTATCTCAGAACCAGTTATTTTGGATGTAAAAAAAGAATCTGAATACACGTTTTTTATATCACCCTTTCTAATTCCTTTTAGTAAAGTATCAAATAATGAACGTCTGTCATTGGATATATTTGCAGTATCTATTGGATAATAGTATGGTAGATTTATTTTTTGATTTAAATCTACAAATTCCCATACAACTTTAGACCATAAAATATCTCTATCATCTATATATCCATAAGATAAAGGGCTATCATTGTCTGCTGCAATTTTTTCTTGTGTTTGCTTACCTATTTGATCAACCTCAGTTGCATTTAATAAGTTAGACTGGCTATTGCTATAGCTAGAAACTAACAATGCAACAAAGACTAAATAATAAACCTTCCAATTCATATTACTTTCATTTTATTCTAATTTGTAATCTGTATACTTACTGGTAATACCTTTTTAATACGTGTCCCTTTTTCTTTTTCAATGGCTTTGATATCAAAAATAGTAATTAAATCACCTCTTCTTGCCTTTGCAAGTGTTTTCTTAGCTTTAGCACTTAACCTAGTTCCAACACACTTTACGGCTAATTGACCTGGCACTTTAATAGTAAATCCTTGAACGACTAACTCTAAATCAAATACAAAGTCTGGTAACTCAGCTGCTATTGGAGTATTTCCTAAACTAGATTTTGGCATAGGTACTACCCCAAAATCTCCTCTAACAGTTCCTGCGGCCGCAGGAATATCTTTAATCCTAAATATTTTAGGTGTTTTAATGTTTTTACCACTACTCAATTTTGCTGAAACGTTAATGGTAACCTCCTTACCTGATCCTGGATTTAAAATATATTTACCGTTAGCAGTTTTTGTTAGTTTATTTCCCTTGCCAACTGTAGGTGTAATATCTTTATCACCTACTCCTGGAACTGATATGGATATTGGGTTGTCTAAACCTCTATAAACCACATTCATTTTATCGGCTGAGATTACAGCCTCACTAGGTTCTGCAATTACAGAGTATGAACTTTCAAAAGGTATATCTTGAGCCTCACCGTCTTGCATAAATGTGATCACACCTTTAAACTCTCGTTCTCCAACATTTCCTGCAGGCATGTCTAAAAGGACTTGGCCATTCTCTACGTTCTTAGTTATATCTTTTTTCCCTAAAGTAACCTTACTTGGCACCAACTGATCATCATATCTACCCAGAACTACCTGTCCTTTAACTCGTTCTCCAGAAAAATAAGCTGTCTTCTCAAGTCTTACAATTCCTTTATAATTGTTAGTAGTTAATTTTGAATCTCCTTCTAATTGGTTTCCTAGCAATGCAGACAAAATATCACTTTCTGTATTTTTTATATTACCTTGAATTTGACTGAAACTAGTTAAAGATGCCACAACTGGAAACCCTTTGTATCTGTATTCAATCCAATCAATTTTTTTACCATCTTTATTCTTATAATCGTCGGTGTTAAATCTTTTATTAATCACAGAGACTAATTTTGAATCAGCAGATCCTAGGACAGCGACAACAGAATCTCTATAACTATTTATTTTGTCTTTAAACTCTTTTCCTTTTTTTGATAATTTATCTCCTGCAAAAAAGTATTCATCTAAAACATCTGGCTTATCCATCGATTCATAATCCTTTAAATCATCAATGTCCTTTGTTATTTTTGCCTTTAAAGTATCTAAATATATATTTAAATCATTTGATAAAGATTTAATTTGATCAGATTTAATTTTTAAAGGACCATATTTTTCCTTTTGATCCTGAGCCTTAATATTCAAGTTTGAATACGATTCATTGTTTTTGAAAGAAGTAGTTCTGATACTTTCTGTTAATTCTTCATTCATAAAGCCAAAAGCAGACAATACTTCCTTACTCATATTCATTGCTAACATTGCAATAAATACAAGATACATTAAGTTAATCATCTTTTGCCTTGCGGATAATTTTCCTCCTGCCATAAAAATTAGTTTTTTTAGTTATACAATTATTGTACTAATTATTTATTAGACATAGCTGAAAGCATTCCACCATAGACTCCGTTAAGAGACGACAAATTACTAGCTAAAGATTCCATTTGTTCTTTTAAAAGCTCTGAATTTTCAATCATTGAATTATTTAATTCTGCCTGTTTATTGGAATTCTCCATTTGTACCTGATACAAACCATTTAAAGACTCCATTTGAGTAGCTGCTAATTCTACTTGTTCGTTATATTTAACAGTTGAAGAAATTGATTCTGAAGCAACACTTAAGCCTTCTGCAGCAGTATGAAAACTCTTAATACTGTTTCCAAGATTTGTCATTAACTTTGTGTCTACTTGAGCTTCCTGTAATAAATTATCTAATTTCTGAGATAACATCCCGTTTACTCCTGCTCCTTCACCGTCTGCATCACCTAGTTCTGGGTATACCTTGGTCCAATCTAAATCTTCTTCAACTGCATCAAAAGCAGATATAAAAAACACAATAGCTTCTACTACCATACCAATTGTTAATATTAGAGATCCGTAGGGCCAGTGTTGTATTTTGAATAATGCTCCTACTATTACTATCGCGGCTCCGATTCCGTAAGCCATGTTGAACATTTTCTTAGTTGATTTTGATTGTGCCATAATTTAATAATGATTTGTTTAGGTTGGGGATAATTAATTATTGGTATTTATTGAAGGTCCTACAGTTGATTGAACAGTTCTAAAACCGATATAACTTCTTGCGGTATCAGCATATTCAAAATCTCTTGTACTTACCTCTAAATAATAGGCAACATCTTTCCATGAGCCACCTCTTATTATTTTTCTCTTATTGTTTCTGTCTTCAACATTTGAATTCATCGTAGAACCCATGTAATAGGAACTGTTGTTAAATGATGAATTAGTCCATTCTGAAACATTTCCAGACATGTTATACAATCCATAATCGTTTGCATTGAATGACTGAACTTCTACAGTGTAAAGTGCTCCATCTACTGCATAGTTTCCTCTGACAGGTTTAAAGTTTGCTAAAAAACATCCTCTGTCACTAGTAGTATTTGGACCACCCCAAGGATACTTTGAGAATTCAAGACCTCCTCTTGCAGCATATTCCCATTCTGCTTCGGTAGGAAGTCTGAAACTAGGAATATTTACAAAGTTTTTTTTGTCTCGCATTCTATCATTTTTATTTTTGGTTCTCCAATTACAAAAAGCTTGAGCTTGATTCCAATTTACTCCAACCACTGGATAATCTTGATAGGCTGGATGAAAAAAGTAATCTTGATGCATAGGATCATTATAAGAATAATTAAAGTCTTTTACCCAAACCGTTGTATCTGGATATACGTCTACTGTTTCGTTAATTAAAAAATTTCTTCTGTTACTTGAGTTTTTTGCAGCGGCATTTCCATCAAACCATGAATACGTATATTTTAGAAGTTTGTTATTGAATGTTCTAATTCCATTTCTAGCGTCATTCTTTTTTATATACAATGAATCCATTACTTCAGTATAATATTCGTCTGGATAATCGCTCGTATCCCAAATAATATCGTTGTCTTTATTTAGTGGTTTAAGAGAATCTAAACCTGTTCCTAGGTCGTAATAATTCTCAAACATGTATTTTTGATAAGCTGTTTGATTAGTTGTGTCTGCAACTGCATAAGCGTAGTCATATATTCCACCAGAAATTGGCTGACCGTTATCGTCTGTTAAACTACCTCCAGAGGCAAAGTCTGCCATGAGTGCAAGTTCTGTTCTAACAATAGAATCTTTAACCCATTCTACAAATTGTTTGTACTCTGAATTTGATATCTCTGTTTCATCCATATAAAACTTACTAAGACTTACAGTTCTTGGAGGAGCACTCATTGTTCCTGTTAGATCTTCATCTTGTTTTCCCATTGTAAACGAGCCCCCTGGAATGGAAACCATTCCAAAAGGTCTTTCACTAAACCATTTGTACTTAGTTTTAACTCCGACTAACTCACCACGATCATTTGAACCGCATCCATACATGATGGTTATCAAAAATGTATACAATATTGCTTTCTTCATATTTTATAATCTTTCCTAAAAAAGGACGTAAACCTAAAGATTTTTTTGTAAAAACACAATGTAATAATTGTATTTTAACCTAAACTTATGAAAGTCTACTATTTAAAGCATTTTTCTTTGTGCTTTAAACCACCTATTTGGTATTAGTTGTTTTGTTGTTTCCAGATAATCTTCATATGTACATGGTATTAACGCATGCCTTTTATATTTATTATCTTTAATTAAGTTTATCTCCATCCACCATCTCCCTGATTTATTACTCTTGTAAAAATTTATAGGATCATCGTTTTCTAATAAAACAGTAAATTTTTGGTAGTCTTCTTTGGTGCAATATGGATAATCTTTGGCCCTGTAATTTACACCTTCTATGAAATACCAAATCATTTGAGCAATTAAATGAGCTGTTTGATAATTAGAGTCATGTTTAGAATTGTATTCGTATATCCCAAATGACGACACTTTATCACTTATACCGGCATATCTAGATATTGCACAAATTTCTTCACCATAAAAACCATTCGGAGATAAATTGTTGTTAGCTGGGGCATCACTCTGTCTAACTACTCCAATATCTATACTTACAATATCTGCATCTCTAAAAACAGGCTCAACTATCTCTAAATTTTTTGCCTCTCCTAATCGGTATGCGTCAAAATTTAAGCCTTGAATTAAATTAATTTCTTCCTGAGAATTAAAATACGTTTGGTATCCAATGTTACTGTAATTGAACAGATTGCTTGGAACTTCCATAATTATTTTACTGAGATATGATTTTGAAGATAATTCGTCATCTATATTCCCAAGATCAAACATGTTATCTACAGTGACTAAATTTACAGTTTGTTCTAGTTTATCATAAGCTTTATAGTTTGAGAATGTAGCATCTTGACCTCCACCAATTATTACAGGTAAAATTTTCATTTTTAAGAGACTAGTTACAACCTCCTTAATTGCAAAGTGAGAATCTGAAATTAACTCTCCTTTTTTTATATTACCAATGTCTGCTATTGTAGTGTTCCAATTACCTGGATATAATTGATATAAGTGTCTTCTGATGTGGTGAAGATCTTTACCACTTCCTAAATTATTTTCAGTGTTTCTATCCTCCTCAATACCAAAAATTGCGATATTAACTCCTTGTAAGTCTGGAAAACCATCTGTGTGAGTATGTATTCGCATGTTTGCGCCAAGAGAGGTTGAAGGCAACAATATTGAATGCGCTACTACAGAATCTTTTATAGGGGTTAAAAAATCAGCGTTCATTTATTCTTTGGTAATATAGCTGCAATATAATGATTAATTATTTCTTTTTTGTTGCTTTTTTCTTGGTAGAGGATTTTTTTGCTGCCTTTCTTTTTGGAGTCTTTGCCTCTACCATCTTGACAGCTTCTTCTTTTGTAATTTTATCGATATCTGTGGTTTTGGGAAGTTCTATCTTAATTTTTCCTTTTAAAATATGAAATCTTCCCCATCGAGCTTTTTCTACCCGAATTCCAACATCTTTCCAATCATGGATTAATTTATCTTTCTCTTTTTGAATCTTTTCTTCTATCAATTCATTCATGTCTGATGAAGTAAGGTTTTCAAAATCATATCTTTTATTTACATTAATAAACATAGAATTCCACTTGAGAAATGGTCCAAATCTCCCCACACCCTTTTGTATTGGAAGATCTTGATAGTGACCAACGGGAGCATCTGCTTTTCGTTTGGCTTCAATTAAAACCTGAGCTCTCTCTAGATCTACAGACATAGGATTCTCTCCTTTGTCTAATGAAACAAACATACCATCAAAACGGATGTAAGGTCCAAATCTTCCATTAGCAACAATCACTTCATTATTTTCGAATGTTCCAATTGTTTTGGGTAGTAAAAATAACTCTAGCGCTTCTTCTAGGGAAATAGTTCCCAGATTTTGATCTTTGTTTAAACTCGCAAATTGTTTCGTTTCATCTTCAGGTGCACCAATTTGGGCAATAGGTCCAAATTTTCCTAATCGAACTAAAACAGTCTTTCCAGACTCAGGATGATTTCCTAAGATACGCTCTCCGCTCTCCCTTTCTGCATTTTCTTTGACGTCTTCAACATTGTCATGAAATTTAGAGTAAAACCCTTTAATCATTTTAGTCCAATTTTCATCTCCCTCAGAAATATCATCAAAAGAAGACTCTACTTTCGCTGTAAAACCAAAATCTAAAATATTAGAAAAATTAGCTACCAAAAAATCGTTAACTATATTCCCGATGTCTGTAGGTATCAATTTATTTTTATCTGAACCTGTTTTCTCTACTAATTTTTGAGTTTTTAGAGTATCATTTGTTAAAATTAATTGCTCATAAGACCTTTCTAAACCTTCGTTTTGACCTTTTTCTACGTATCCTCTTCTTTGCACTGTAGAAATTGTTGGAGCGTAGGTAGATGGCCTACCTATTCCTAATTCTTCTAATTGTTTAACCAGGGAAGCTTCAGTAAATCTATATGGTGGACTCGTAAATCTTTGAGTTGCATTAATAAAATTATAATCAATCTGCTCTCCTTTAGACAAGTTAGGTAGCATACCTGCTTGTTCTTCATCTTCATTATCGTTCCCTTCTAGATATACTTTTAAAAATCCATCAAATTTTATCATCTCACCATTAGCTGTAAAGATTTTTTCATTTTTAGAATTCTGTATTTTAACGTTGGTTCGCTCTAATTCCGCATCACTCATTTGTGAGGCAATCGTTCTTTTCCAAATCAAATCATATAACCTGTTTTGATCGTATTCTTTATCTATGGAGTGAGTTTTCATATTAGTTGGTCTAATAGCTTCATGAGCCTCCTGTGCACCTTTTGATTTGGACTTAAAAACTCGTTGTTTACTATACTCATTACCATAAAAATCTGATATTTCCTTTTCAGCATCATTTCTAGCATCTACAGATAAATTTACACTATCAGTTCTCATGTATGTGATTAATCCTGCCTCATAAAGTCGTTGAGCAACTTGCATTGTTTTACCAACAGGATACCCAAGTTTTCTTGAAGCTTCTTGTTGGAGAGTTGAGGTAGTAAAGGGTGCTGCAGGCGATTTTT
>FUWD013023121.1_pt1 | contig 13212 bp, 17 predicted proteins | sample 1063281 | NCBI WGS metagenome assembly FUWD01 (sample SAMEA79048168, study PRJEB19326) | metagenome | biome: marine
TATGCCCATTCCAGGAGCTAATCCTATTGGCCAAGTTTTTCCGTAAAAGCCCATAATGAAACAAGCCAAAGCCGTAGCAACTATTGTTGCAGTAAATACCGCACCAAAGTCAAAAAAATCCTTTTTCTGTTCCAGCAAATTCACCAGAAAGAATAAAAGGATTTAAAAACATTATGTAGGCCATGGTTAAGAAAGTCGTAGTACCAGCCAACACTTCAGTTTTATAAGTCGTTTTATTTTTTTTATAATCGAAATATTTTTCAAACATATAGATTCTCCTTGTTGCAGTTAATTACCGTAAATTATCTTTAAAATCCTTTGAATTAATTGTATTTTGCAACCTAAAGGTAATGTATCTGTTTATAAAGTTGGTATATTCTATGTTTAGTTGAAAATGACAAAAACAATTAGAAACATATTTTTAATTTTAATTTTTTTTAGCATTATTGGATGCCAGACTATTTCTACAAAAGTAGATCAAGCAACCAAAAAAGAAGAACAAGAATTAAGCAAATGGATTGGTAAAAACGAAAGAGATCTAGTAGCTTTTTTTGGTAAACCAGATCGTATAGATTTTGGAAATACACGAAATAGATATTATGTCTATGTAAGTAAAAAATTAAAAATTAGTTGTGAAAGAAAATTTGAGTTGAATAAAGATAATACAGTTTTAGGCTTTAGCAGTAAGAACTGTTTTTAGCATGTCATTCATAAAATCTAAAAGTGAGTTAATAGAGTACTTTTCAAAAGGTATTAAAAATCAAAATCAATTAAAAATTGGTGTTGAGCATGAAAAGTTTTTATTTTCTGGCAAAGAAAAAAGAAGGGTTAATTACGAAGAATTAAAACTTATTTTTAAAAAATTGGAAAAGTTTGACTGGAAACCAATTTATGAAAAAGAAAGCGTTATAGGTCTAAAAAGAGGAGAGCAGCAAATTACAACCGAGCCAGGCTTGCAGTATGAATTATCAGGTGCACCTTTAAAAAACATTCATTTAGTATGCAGCGAAAGTTCATCACATTTTAAAGAAATCAAAGAAGTCACTAAGGACACAGAAATAAGAACAGCATCTATTGGCTTTGATCCTTTTAATAATTTAGAACAAGTTCCTCAAAACCCTAAAGAAAGATACCGAATTATGACTAAGGAAATGCCTAAAGACGGGGAACTTAGTTTAGATATGATGTATCAAACAGCAGGAATTCAAATTAATTATGACTATGTTTCTGAAGATGATTTTATAAAAAAATTTAAAGTAAGTAATTATCTTGTTCCGTTAACAATTGCTTTGTTTTCTAACTCTCCTTTTGCTAACAAAAAGAAAACTGGTTATTTATCATATCGAAATAAAGTTTGGCAAAAAACTTCTCGGGGCGGAATTATGCCAGTAGCATTTGAAAATATCAGTTTTGAAAAGTATTTAGACTATGCAATTAATTATCCACTTCTATTTGTTATACAGGATGGAAAATATATTAAGCCTAACGGTCAAACATTTCAGGATTTTTTGAACGGAGATTTTTTACCGCTAAAAGGAATCAAAGCTTCTCTTAAAGATTTTGAAACTCATTTAGCTACAATTTTTACTGAAGTTAGGCTGAAGCAATTCATTGAACTAAGATCTTTAGATACGTGCGATTGGGGATGTATTTGTAATGGTCCTGCTTTTTTTACTGGTATTCTATATGGCGCATTAGACGAAGCTTATGATGAGATTAAAAATTGGACAAAAGATGAAATTATGGAAGCTTATGTTAAATCACCTCAAACGGGATTGAAAACAACATTAATGGGAAAAAAATTATCAGATTGGGGTAAGATATTTTTAAATATTTCAAAAAAAGGTTTAGAGAAAAGAAATGAAATAAATTCCAACAATAAAAATGAAACTATTTACCTAAAGCACATCGAAGATATTATTGAAAAGAAAACTAATAGAGCAGAGTTACTTTTAGAGAAATTTAATAAACAAGGAGATTTAGAATTTTTTAATTATAACAATGAAGATTTTAGCTATTCAGGGCTCTAGTTTAAATAGAGTTAATTTTGAAACAGACACAACTTTTTTTTTAGCACTTGAAGCTCAGAAAAGAGGGTACCATATTTATTATTTTGAACCAGAGAATTTAAGTTTTATCAATGGCAGTGTTTTTGCTAGGTGTACCTATTTAAAATTATATGATGATAAAAAAAGATTTTTTAAGATAATTAAGAAATTAAATTTTAATCTAATAAATTCTAAAATAATATTAATTCGTAATGAGCCGCCATTTAATCAGCAATATATTAATACGACTTTTATCTTAGAGCATTTATCAAAAACAATTAAAATCGTTAATCATCCAAAAGCTATACGAGAAGTACCTGAAAAGTTATTTTCTATTAATTTTATTAAGTACATGCCTTCAACTTTAATAAGTGAAGATTTATTAGAAATTAAGAAGTTTTTTAAAAGAAATAAAGAAGTGGTTATGAAGCCTATTAATGGATACAGCGGAAATGAAGTTGTTTATTTAAAAAATTTTAATAAGAATTTAATCAAAAGATTTATAAAAAAACATAATCATATAATTTTTCAAAAATTTTTGAGCAAAGTATCTGAGGGCGATAAAAGAGTTTTTATAATTAATGGAAAAATTAAAGGATTAATTTCAAGAGTGCCTAAAAAAGGAAGTATTTTGTCCAATATGAGCAAAGGAGCTCATGCAATCCTTAATGATTTAACTGCTAAAGAAAAAAAAATTAGTATGGAAGTAGCAAGATTATTAAAACAAAAACAAATTTATTTTGCAGGTATAGATTTTGTACAAGAAAAATTAATTGGAGACATTAATGTTACAAGTCCAACTGGATTAAAAACATATTTCAAATTAACAAACATTAATTTAGCTAAATATTTTTGGGATAATATCTAAAACAGTTACTTGCGGAGAATTTCTCCGCAAGTAAGGTTATTTATTATTTAATAGGTATAAGCTTTTTTTTCTTAGCTTCTGGTACGATTTTTTCACAAGTAATAGTTAAAAGACCATCTTTTAATTCTGCACCATTTACTTTTACATCGTCTGCAATTGTAAATGATCTTGCGAATGATCTTTGTGATATTCCTCGATGAATAATGTCACCATCCTCATCTTTCTCAACAGCTTTTTTAACTTCTTTAGTTTTTACTGTTAAAAGATTGTCTTCATATTCTACTTCAACATCATCTTTATTAAAGCCTGCTAATGCTACTTCAATAGCATATTTATCTTTGCCTGCTTTTCTAATGTTGTAAGGCGGGTAGTTACTTTGAACTGATAGCCCACCGTTTCCAAGCATAGATTCAAATTGATCAAACATATCATCAAATCCAATGCTGAAAGGTCGAAGTGAATTAAAGATCGATAGATCCTTACTTGTCATATTTTCCTCCTTTGTTAGCAAGGTTAATTGTTAGTCCCATTTGGCAACCAACAAATGGGATATAATAATAAAAAAATATATTTCAAGGGTTCATATTAAAGTTTATTAATGATGATTATTTAAAAAAGTTAAATGATAAATTATATTATCAAAAAACCTGAACAGCCTTATTTAAATATTAAGGGATCTAAGGATTTATTTCCTGTCAGACGAATTTACTGTATTGGCAGAAATTATGCTGATCATGCGATTGAAATGGGTTTTGATCCCAATAAAGAGCCTCCATTTTTTTTTCAAAAAAACCCTAACAATATAGCTATTGATAATAAATTTCCTTATCCGCCCCAAACAAATGATGTGCATCATGAAATAGAAATGGTCGTAGCTTTAAAATCAGGAGGTCAAAATATTTTAGAAGAAAATGCATATGAACATATTTTTGGTTTTGCAGTTGGTTTAGATATGACAAGAAGGGATTTGCAATCTCAAGCAAAAAAATTAGGCCGACCGTGGGAAATAGGAAAGGCTTTTGAAAAATCTGCTCCGATAGGAATTTTATCTAGGTATGAAGATACTGGATTAATGCATAAAGGAAAAATTAAACTAGAGGTAAACAATAAAATCAAACAAGAAGGTAACTTAAATATGATGATTTGGAAAATTCCAGAAATCATATCTCATCTATCAAAATTTTATGATATTTCAGGAGGTGATCTTATTATGACTGGAACGCCTGCAGGAGTTGGTCCAGTTAAAAAAGGAGACCAATTAAAAGGCAAAATAGAAGGCCTTGAAAATTTAGAGGTAAATGTTGTTTAAGAATTGAGTTTATTTGTAATTTTGAGTGCAAAAGAGTAATCAAAAGCCACTTCTTCAATAGCTGCATCTCTACCAGATTTACCACCATGTCCTGCATCCATCTCACATTTAAAAAGAAGTAAATTATTATCTGTCTTCATATCTCTAAGTCTGGCTGTAAATTTTGTAGGTTCATCAAATAAAACCCTGTTATCTGATAAGCTTGTTGTGATTAGTAAATGAGGGTAATCCATTTTCTTTATATTATGGTAAGGAGAGTAAGACATAATATACTTAAAATGTTCTGGATTTTCTTTTGCATTTCCAAATTCATTAAACTCTCCTGCAGTTAATGGAAGAGAATGGTCAAGATTAGTGGTTAAGCAATCCACAAAGGGAACAGCCATTATCATTCCTAAAAAAAGATCTGGCGCTTCATTGACAACTACACCCATCAATAAACCTCCAGCACTACCGCCGTAGCCAATAATTTTACCCTTACTAGTAAATTTATTATCAATCAGATAATTTGCACAAGAGATGTAATCTTTAAAAGTATTTTTTTATTTAACATTTTTCCTTCTTCCCAAAACTTCATTCCTCGCTCCATACCACCTCTAATATGTGCTGTTGCCCAAATTATATTTCTATTTATTAGACTAAGACGCGTTGTAGAAAAACTTGGAGAAATACTGTGTCCATAACTTCCATAGCCATATAATAAAAGATTTGCACTCCCATCAAGTTTTGTGTCTTTATGATAAGTAATTGTGATAGGTATTTTTCTACCATCGTGTCCTAAACAGTTTTTTCTTTTTACAACATAGTCATCTCGATTATAACCAGATGGAATCTCTAGCTCCTTAACCAATTTTTTTTCTTTGGTGACAATATTATATTCATAAGTTCTTGATGGAGTTTTAGGAGATTCGTAACCTATTCTAAGAGTATTAGTATTTCTATCCTTTTGCATTAAAGTCATGCCTGGACTTATAATCTCTTCATCAGAAATAATTAGCTCTTCTTCTTGGTTTGTTTTTAAATTTCTAATAAATAATTTTGGTAACGCATCCACTCTTTCTGATCTAATCATCCAATCATTCAGTAAGACAAATCCTCCAATTAATACCTCTTCTTTTGCAGGTACAAAGTCTTTCCAGTTATTTAATTCATCATGCTTACATCTTGAAATTTTAAAATCTTTTGCGTCTTGATTTGTGTGCATCCAAAAATAACCATTCCAACTATCTATAGAGTATTCTACTCCTTCTTTTCTTTTTAAGATTAATTTTGGCTCTGGTTTTGTTTGATTTTTTGTGAAAAAATATACTTCAGAAGTTGTGTGCTCTGATGTGGATATGAAATAAAACTTTTCATCCGAACTGGTACCAATACCACAAGTAAACCTCTCATCTTTTTCTTCAAAGATTAATTCATCATCTTTAACCTTTGAGCCAAGTTTGTGTCTATAAATTTGTCTCGGTCTATGAAATTTATCTAATTTAGAGTAAAAAAAATATTTATCATCATAGGACCACGTAATACCACCAGCAGTATCAGGGATTGGTTCCTCTATTATTTGATTATCAGCTATATGCCTTACAAATATTGTGAAATATTCGCTCCCTTTATCATCAACAGAGTAAGCTAATAGCTCATCATTATTTGAAACAGCGATGTCTCCCGTATTAAAAAACTTTTTTCCTTTGGCTTCAAGGTCACCATCCCAATATGTTTCTATATTTTTTTCACCAATTTTTCGTCTTAGTTTTTTTGAGTAGTTTCCTTCTTTAGTAACTTTTGTCCAATATTCATATTTTTTATCTTTATAAGGAAGACTTTCATCATCTAATTTTATCCTTGATTTTATTTCATTAAATAATTTTTTTTGTAATTCCTTTGTATCCGCCATCACATTTTCCGTGTGAGTATTTTCTTCAATTAGATATTCTTTAACCTCAGGCAAGAGCTTAGAGCCATCTTTTAATACTTCCAAAATATTTTCTTGATGTATCCAGGAGTATTCGTCCTCCCAGTTAATGTTATGGCAGGATTTTATTATCGGTTGTTTACGTAATTTTGGTATATTCATTAAAAAAAATTATTATATGAATTTATTACTAGTTGGAACTGTCATATTTGTCATTGTTTATTTATTTTTAAACTGGTTTGCAAAAACGAGTAGCAAAGCTATAGCTCAGAGATCTAGAAAAATTATTTTAATACTGTCTTTAATCTTAGCAGTTTTGTTAGCTTATGCTGGAAGATTTTTATTCTCACTTCCTTTATTATTAATTTTTTTAAAAGGACTAAAAATTAAAGGATTAACAACTTTTCAAATTTTTCAGCTTTGGAGGCTTATTCAATATTTGAGAAGCACAGGTAAATTTTCGTATGGAGCAGGAAATCCTTCTGCAAATCAAGCTATCTCTTTAGATGAGTCTTATAAAATATTAGGATTGAAAAAAGGGTGTAACAAAGAAGATGTTCTCAAAGCTGCTAATAAGCTTCAAAAAAAATTCATCCTGATATGAATAGAGATGTAAATACTGAAAGATTAAGTCAGTTGGTAAATGAGGCTAAAGATAAAATTTTAAAAGCCGATTTCAATTAATTAATTCAATAGTTTTCTGTAAAAACTTTGTCAAAACTTATTTTATCTTTGCCTAAGGTATCATGGGATGTCGAGTCTTCAGTTTCTCCTTCTGGAACTACAATAGAAATATTTTTTGAATATTTTCCATATGCTTTTGCAGGGCTATCCATAAATAAAGCCAAGCATTTCAATTCTAAGGCAGCAGATATATGTAACCAACCTGTATCATTTCCTACATACAAGTTACAATTTTTTATAATAGGCAACGTATCTTTAATTAAAAAATCTTTAAATGAAATACAATTTTCTTTTATGGAAGAATTAAAAAATTTTTGAAAATAAATTTCATCGTTTGGTCCTCCAGCAAGGTAAAATTTTGATGGATTCTTTTTATTTATTTGCTCTGCTAATAATATGTACTTTTCAATATCCCACCTTTTGGTTGGGCCACTAGCTGAAAAACCAATACAAATATGTTTAAATTGTTTATCAAATTTAAACTTAAGTTTTGCTTTATCAATCTCGCTTGTATTCAAATAAATTTTTGGTTGGGTAGAAACAGTTTCTTTGAGAGATGTTTCAACAAATTTTTTTGCTGTTAAAACAATATTATCTTTTTTAGTAAATAGCGGGTATTGATAAATATCTTTTATACCACAAAGTTTCGCAAGGAGCAGATATCTTAATGATCCATTAAAAATAAATATTTTATCAAATTTTTTATTTTTATTTTTTTTAAGAGATTAAAAAAACCAAACCATCCATCATGCTCACCAGATTTATCTTTATTTCTATCAAGGTAAATAATTTCTTCAATATGTTCATCGTCAGCACATAGTTGCTCAGCCTTTGAGTTTTCCTTAGCTAGAACTGTAATTTTAGATTGAAATTTTTTAGAGATAGCGTGAATATAGGGTAAAAAAATTACCATATCTCCAATACCCATTCTTTGTTGAATAACTAAAACTTTCATATTTATTAATTTATTAATATAACTTAGATAAATAAAGTTAGGTAAAAATATGATTAAAAATGGTGTTTATGCTGCAGGATTAAGTATCCTCAAAGAAGACTTAAGTCTTGATATAGAGTCTACAATTTCTCATGCAGAATCTATTATTAAAAATGGTCTGCATGGCGTTTTCTTTTTTGGTTCGACGGGTCAAAGTCAATTGATTTCAATATCAGAAAAAAAAGAATTAATTTCAAAAACTTCAACCAGCAAATTTAAAAATCAATTTTATATTGGTACCGGGGTAAATTCTTTAAAAGATAATATTGATATCATTCGATATTCAATGGAATATGGATATCAAACATTCTTAATTATGCCCCCTGCTTATTATAAAGGGAACTCTGACGAGGGAGTTTTTAACTTTTATTCTGAAATTATTTCTAAAATTCCAAAAATTAAAATTATTTTATATAATTTTGAAAAGCTCAGCGGCTATCTCTTTAATCAGGATATTGTAAAAAAATTAGTTAATAATTTTCCAAAACAAGTCATTGGTTGCAAGGACTCAAGCTATAATTTATTTGAAAGTCTAAAAATTCCAAATTTTAAAATGTTTCCAGGATCTGAGGCTAAATTATTAAAAGGATTGGAGCTTGGGTGCAGTGGTTGTATTTCAGCAGTTACCAATGTTACACATTCTTTGGCAAGAAAAGTTTTCGATGATTTTGAAGGAAAGAAAAATCAAACAGTCAATGAAAAATTAGTAAATGTTAGACAAACTTTTGATAATTACCCATTGATTTCAGCTCTACATTCTTTTTTTAAACGAGGAAAATAAAATTTACAAAAAATATTTTACCACCATTGACTTTATTAAACTCTAGAAAAAAAACAAGAACTACTAAGTAATTTAAAAAAAATAAATTTTATTCCTGAAAAAAATATAGCAGCGTAAAAATGCTTTTAGCTCGTTTTCTAAATAAGCTTTTTAAAAAAGGTGGGTTTATTTTAGAAGATGCGTTTGGAAAAAAATACATTATAGGCGAACCAGATCAAGGGAATTTAATTGAAATTAAATTAAAAGAAAAATCTTTACATTATAAATTGTTTTTTTATCCAGATTTATATTTTGGTGAAGCTTATACCGATGGTAATTTATATTTTAAAAGTGGTTCGTTAACTGATTTTTTATATTTAGCTTTGGAAAATATTGGAAGAACAAGAATAAACCCTTTTAATAATTTCTTAAATAAATTTAGAGGATCTTTTAGGCTATTAACTAATTTTAATTTTATAAAAAAGTCAAAAATGAATGTCGCACATCACTATGATGTCTCAGATGATTTGTATTTTCTATTTTTAGACCCATTAAAACAATACTCATGCGCATATTTTAAAAATGAAGATGAGTCATTAGAACAAGCTCAGTTAAATAAAATAAATCACATTATAAAAAAACTAGATATAAAACCTAATCAAAAAATTTTAGATATTGGGTGTGGGTGGGGTTATTTAGCTATGGAGATTGCAAAAAAATATAATTGCCAAGTAACTGGTGTTACCCTATCGAAAAATCAATTTAATCATGCCACCAAGAAGATAAAAGAATTGCATCTCAATAATCAGGTAGAAATAAAAATGATTGATTATAGAGAGATAAATGAAAAATTTGATCGAATTGTTTCAGTAGGAATGTTTGAGCATGTTGGAAGAAAATTCTACAAGACTTTTTTTAATAAAGTTTATGATTTATTAAATGAAAGAGGTGTTGCCTTACTACATACGATAGGCAGTGTTGACTTACCAAGAGATCCACAACCTTGGATAACCAAATATATTTTTCCTGGAGGTTACACCCCAAGCCTTAGCCAAATTGCTGGGCCCATAGAAAGCTCAGGTTTAATTGTGTCAGACTTAGAGGTTTTAAAAATACATTATGCCCACACTTTAAAACATTGGAAAAAAAGGTTTTTAGAGAATAAGGAAAAAGTATTACAAATGTTTGATGATAGATTTTATAGAATGTATGAATTTTATCTTGCATCTTGTGAGGCTGCCTTTAAGTTTGGAGATCAGGTTGTTTATCAAATACAACTTTCAAAAGAGTTAGATACAACACCCCCTACTAGAGACTATATTTATAGATAACTAACTGTTATTAAGAAAAAGCTTTTATAGTAATGAAAAAAAAGAAAAAAAAATTAATAAAAAATTAAAAAATTTTAGTAAAAAAAACTAAATTTAAAAAAGTTAAAAATAAAAAAAATTATTAAAGTTAAAAAACAAAGAAATAAAAGCAAAAAAATCTTAAAAATTAAAAATAAAAAAAATTCTAAAAAAAGAATAAAAGTAAACAAAACAACCCGAGCAGCTATTGTTTCTATTATACGCTTTAGAGAGAAATTTAATTTTAAATTAAATTTTAATTTAGACTCTTTTATTCTTAAATTTTTTCAGTCAATTTCTAATTCAATCGATAATATTAAAACCATAATAGCTGAAGAAAGGGAACATCAAAAACAAAAAAGAATTAAGGAGATGGAAATTGAAAAGATAGAGTCTATTAAAAAAATTAAATTAGAAAAAGAATTAGCAAGAAAACATAAAGAACAGGAACTAAAAGAAGAAGCGGCTTTAGTAAAAGAAAGAAAAAAAGAATTACAAAAATTTATTCGAATTGAACAAGCGTTAGTAAGAAAAGAACAAGCTGAAAAACAACGAAAGTTTTTAGAGCAAATTAGACTAGAGAAAAAGATTGAACAATTTAGAAAAAGGGAAGCACTAGAAATTAAAAATTTAGAAAAGTATGTTCTTAGCCAAGAAAGAGAGTCTTACGAAGAAGTTCAGCAACGAATTGAAAAAATTAAACAAAAATACCAAGCATTAAGAGATCAAAAAATTCGTGAAAGAATTGAACAGTTAGGAATTAAAGTTGAAGAGGGAGAGGATAGAAGTTCACTTCTTGAAAAAGAGAGACAATATAACGAGCAAAGACAAAAGGTCGAATTTGCCCTAGAAAGTTTTTATAGATCTGCGCATAGTTTATGTTTTCAGATTAACAAAAGATATATTCCAAAGTATTTAAATATCTTGAGAGTGGTTGATCGAAGGTTTGAAACAGGGGAAATATTTATTAAATGGGATGAAGCACAAGATGAAGATTGGTTGATACTTATTTATATTAAAAATAATTCTCCTTCAGAAGGAATTGTTATTGAAGACAAGACAAATCCAGAAAAAAATGTTTCTCATGAATTTAAATCTAATGAAATATTTAGAGCAAGTGATGTTATGGTTGATTCATTAACCACATTATTAGACACCGAAAGAAAAAAAAGAAAAGCAAGCTAAGTATTAAAATCTATGAGTTTTACCAGATCTTCATTAATTGAAGTGTTTACAAAAAAAGCTAAAGATTTTATTTCTTTAGATTTCTTAGCTTGTGACGCTAGTAGTTCTATAAAGGAATGTATTGATAAAATTCAAAAAGAAAAAAATCTACCATTCTTATTTTAAAAGAAAAAAATTAATCGGAATAATTACAGAACAAGACATTGTAAGAAAAATAATTTTTAAATCTAAACAAGATGATCCGATTGGGAATTATATGACCTCACCAGTTGAATTTGTATATGATTATGATCTTTTGTTTCATGCCATTGGAACGATGAGAAAAAATAATTTAAGGCATTTACCAGTTATTAATATGACTGGAGATATTCTAGGAATTATTTATATGCATAAAGCCCTTGAAGCAGAATTAGGAGATAGTATCAAAGAAATTGATGATCTTACTTTTGAAAAAAATGAAGACGGAATTGTAAAATTAAAAAAAAACAGATAGAACTCGCTGAACATTTACTTAGCAACAAAGTGAATGCTTTTGATGTGAGTTACTTATTAAGTTTCATCAACATAATCATCTATAGACGAGCTATTCGACTTGCTCAAAAAAAAGTAAATGAAAAAAAAATAATACAAAATATCCCTGATTTTTGTGTTCTCGTTATGGGTTCAGGTGGAAGAATGGAAAGCTATTTACACCCAGATCAAGATAATGGAATTATATATGACCTAGAAAATTCCTCTTCTAATAAAGAACAAGTAGATAAATACTTTTATGAATTGGCAAAGGAATTTACAAGAATTCTTGATGTGGCAGACATCCCTTATTGCAAAGGAGATTTAATGGCCACCAATCCTTTGTGGAGAAAGTCTTTGGAAGATTGGAAGCTACAACTAGATGATTGGATTCAGAGTTCAAATGATAATTCTCTAAGATACTTAGATATGCTTTATGATTTTCAACCTGTCTTTGGAAATGAAAATTTAGCAAAATCATTAAGGTATTTTCTTTTAAAGAAATTAGAAAAAACACCTCAATTTTTAAAATATCTTTATAAAAGAGATGAAGGAACAAATGCAGCAATAGGTATGTTTGGTCAATTTATTTTAGAAAAAGAAGATAATGAAAATTTAAATCTCTTAAATTTAAAACACACTGGAACACTTCCACTTGTTGAGTCGATTAGAATGTACTCAATTAAACATCAAGTTGATAAAGGCTCAACCATTGATCGTTTACAAGAACTTACAAGAAAAAAAGTTTTTACAACAGAGGAGTTTGATTTCTTAAAAAATGCCCTGGAGTATTTATCTAGCATTCTTATGTCAGCTCAGATTAGACAGGTCAAAAAAAATTTAGCCTATTAAAAATTATATTGATCCTAAGGGTCTTTATAAAAGAGAGAAAAAACTACTTAAAATGTATTTAAAAGAAATTAAAAGTTTAAAGACAAGATTAAAAGGTGATTTTGGAGAAGAATATGTTTAATTTTTGAACAAGATATTCCCAAAAAAATTTAACGATAGAAAATTAGCGCAAGAAACTTTTTGTATAATAGACACTGAAACAACTGGATTAGAAGTTAGAAGTGGAGACAAAATAATTTCTTTTGCAGGCGTAAAAGTAAAATCTTTCAAATTATTAGATGCAATATTTGATCAACTTATTGATCCAGAAAGAGATGTTCCTTCATCATCATCAAAGATTCATGGAATTTATCAAAAAGATATTGTTGGAAAGCCTAAGATTAGGGAAATAGAACATGATATTTCTAATTTTATATCAAATTGCACCATAGTTGGTCATAACATTCAATTTGATCAAGACTTTGTTGAAACAATTATTCCTTATAGTGAACTTGCTCTTAAGTTTAAATTAAATCCAATACTTGATACTTTTTCTTTAGCTATTTCACTTTTTCCAGATCTTGAAAGTCATGAACTTTCTGATTTATGCAAAACTTTTAAAATCAAATCAGAAATTAGACATACCGCTCTAGGTGATAGTATAATGACAGCAAATTTATTTGTTATTTTAGCGAGAGAAGCTCAAGAAAGAGGAGCTAAAAGTGTATATGATTTAATAAAAATTATGAACAAGTCTATTGAAAT
>FUWD013229449.1_pt1 | contig 13212 bp, 17 predicted proteins | sample 1063281 | NCBI WGS metagenome assembly FUWD01 (sample SAMEA79048168, study PRJEB19326) | metagenome | biome: marine
TTCAAAACAGTTTATACTGGCGTTTAAACACCATGGAGGGCAGAGCTAGTGCCATACAAAGACCCAGAAGTGAGAAGGCAAAAAAATAAAGAATACTCCAAGCAGTATTATCTAAAAAACAAAGATGAGTGTATTGTTAGAAACAAGTTATTTAAAATATTAGCCAAAAAACGTTGGCAAGAGTTCAAAGCAACACTAAAGTGCATCAACTGCGGGTTTAACCACCCTGCCACACTTGACTTCCACCATGTCATCCGAAAGCCTGAAAACAAGAAAATACATGCCTTGGTAAAAAATAGTTCTTACGCTAAGGCAGTTGAAGAAATTAAGAAGTGTGTTGTATTATGCGCAAATTGCCACCGAATTCACCATAATGATGAACATTTGCACAAAAAAGCCACCCTAAGTGCCCGTAAAAGAAAAGCACACCCCAGAAAAAGCTGACACCATGGGCTCTGCCTGCAAACGCACAGAAATAGTTTCAATTTGAATTAAGCACGCTCGCTCCGTGTATCCTGCTTGACCCTGGGTAAACTCACACCCACCCCCCACTAAGCACACAAATAAAATAGGTATCCAGATAGTCATGACAAAGCCCTCTATTCAAGACTTTAGTTTAGCCCAAACCTAGTCTTTTTGTCACACTTATAAAAAAGCCCCCTCCGAAGAGGGGGCAGGGATCCTAACCTCAGTTTTTAGCTGATTAAGGGGTACCAGGAGAACCAAAAATACCGCGTGCATCACTAAAACCGAAAGAATAACGCTCACGGGCTTTGTAACGTACATTACCTGTGTCAAAATCACCTTCAAATCCAGTCTTCATGCTAAGGCGCTCAAACATCTTCATGCCATTAGGGGCATCTGTGAGGATGAAGTAAGCATCAGGGTCTGTTAGGTAGTGGTTAACACTGTAGCCCTGTGGAACCATGCCCATTGACTTGATTGCGTTGATGTCATTGTCTGCAGTGCCTACACGTAACGTTGACTTCAAAATACGATCCGCTGTGAACTGAAGCTCTTTTGGAACTAAAAGTTTTAAGCCTTGAACCGCGATTTTTAATCCGCGCTCGTCCGTGAAAGATGCAATGTCAATCAACATCTGCTCTAACGAAGTCTCTGACAAGTCAGCAGCTGTAGTCAACTCATTCTTCAGATCTGGACCACCAAGAGTGGGGTGATCTAAAGCGCATAAAGCCTTACCATCACCACCAATTGAGGTAGTAAAGGCACCATTCAGAACGGAGGCTGCTTTGATCTGTTTGGTGGTAGCCATTGAACGGGCTAAAGCCTTGGTGTAGCGAGCTGAGAGGCGATCGTAGAGTGAATCTTCGATAGCTTCTTCAGTTAATGAGAAAGCCAGTGAAATTGTTTCGTGAGTGTAGCGTGCAGTGTAGACTTCTTGTGCATTGTCATAAGCAACACCTGCACCTTCCGTTTTTACTGGGGCTTCACCAAAACCCGAAAGCATGACTTCTTCTTCAAAAGCACGATCAGATGATTCAATGTCATAAATCTCTGTGTGTTCTTGGGCATAGTTTTTGTACTCAAGGCCAAACAAGGCGTTGAGACCTGGCTCTAATTCTTTAACCAGTTGTGCGCGTGAAATTGCCATGATTAGGCTCCTTGTCCGGCAACACCAGCGCTGCCATAGAGATGTTCGTTGATCTTGACCACAACAACTGCATTTGTACCAAACGCATTGCCTGGGACGTTGTACAAGCCAACAACCTTAAGGTTTAAGGCAGCAGTTTTGGCTGGAGTACCTACCAATTCCATACCTGAAACACCTGTAGTTGAACTGCCTGTACCGACAGAGATGTCAGCGTTTAAGCCAACATGTGCTTGGGTCACGCTTGAAGCTGCTTGGACAATGAACAATTGGTTAGGGTCATCCATTACATCAGCTTGGATTTCGCCAATAGTAACGTTAACACTGCCAGGGTAGTAGTTCTTCCATGTAGGCTTTTGTGTGGTTGGGTCGTTATAGAAACAACCATTAAACACGCCTACTGCTGCTGTGTGAGTTGCGGGGTTAAATTGAACCAATGCACCGTCAAATACGGTTACAAGGTCACCTTGGTAAATTGCGCCTGATTGGTTGTCTGCAATTGTGTAACCATACTGCTTCTGACCACCAGTAGCAGATAAGTTACCAAGAGCTTTAAGACCAAAAGGCTTATCGACGTTTGCCATTTTGTAAGTCCTTAATAGGGTTATTCTTCAGCCGTAGGGCTTCCGAAGGATACTTTTGATTGTCGCTCTGGGCGGTTGATTTTCATGGACGAGTGTGCATTCGTCTTCAACAACTCATTATCGACAGCTTTTAATTGGTCATGCGTTCGCGCTGAATAATATGCCTTGCGCTCCTCTGCTGTTTCCTCTGGAATTCTGGCAAGCAACAAACCACCTACGCTAATGACACCAGCGTGGCGACCGTCTTCTGCTGAATTAGACTGGAATTCAGGGCTTTCGTCAGATCTAACCAACTCATAGCCTTCACGAAGTTTCGATGAAACGTTAATACGATCATCTGCTCCGTTAATTTCCGCTCTAATCCAACGCTGCCTAAACCCATCAGGGGCAGGTGGTGCGTCTAGTCTTGATGGAGGAGCCCATGGCTTACGGCGCGCATCCTTTTCACGTGTTTCCATCGCTCTTGGGGTGCGGTTCAATTTTGGCACGTTAATTTCACTCATGGCTTACTCCTTTACGTACTTGGCATATTCCTCGAGAGGAACACCTAGTTTTTTAGCAATCGCAACTGCGCTCGGACTTAACCGAACAGTGCGGCGTGCGGAACTATTAACTCCCGAAGATCGGGTAGCAGGCGCAACCGTTTGCACGGGCCGATTGGCTCTGTTATTTCGGTTCGACGAGTTAGAAAACTTTTGTGGAAAAGATTCCTGAATGCGTCGATCTAACTCATCATAGTACTCATTTGAGTTTGGGTCAAATCTTTCGTTCTTTACAAGTTGAATATGTATTCCCTGTGCCGCATGGGTCATTGCAACGTCCTGACCGTACCACTGGTTGCGTTCTGCCCACTCTTCTGCTTGTGGGTCGGGTTCCGCGCGCCGTGGTGCTTGAGCCGCTTGCTGTTGACGAAGCGCCTCTTGCTGTTGTTGGTATTGATACTGTGCGGTTTGCGCTTGACGCTGAGCGGTGGCAGCCGAGATCTGGCGCTGATCAAACATTAGTGAAGTCAGACGTTCTTGCGCTTCTGTCTCCGTGTCAAAGTCCCCTTCTTCCCGAGCTTTGCGAATAATTTGCTTAAGCGTCATGGTTTCGGTTTCCATGCGACTCTTTGCATGACCTAAACGCTCCACATCAGTGCGTTGGAACTGCTCTTCGAGTTGCTTGGCACGTTGTTGGGCGTTCTTGGCAAAGTTAATTGCCTCCGCTTCACGGCGCTGTGTTTCACGAAGACGAGCAGTAAGCTTGTCAATACGTTTCTTGACCTTGCCACTGTACTCTTCTAATTCATCTTCAGAATTACCTGTTGAGGAGCCCTCTACTTGATTTCCTACTTCCTCTGTAACTACCGAGCTACCATCTGTAGTTAGTTCCACCGTTGCGGAGTTTTCATCATCCCCAACTGAGAATTCTAGTTCTTTGTTTTCCATGATTTTTCCTTACATGTGCAAAATGTCAGAAGGATCATTGAGAATGCCAATAATCTCATCATCGTTTAAGATACGGATCTCACCACCATCGATGGTGATCCTGGAGCCTGCATAACGACCAAAGATAATCCAATCCCCTTGCTTACACCACGGTCCGTTAGGAAATTTAGACTCATCGCTAAACGCCAAATTGCCCATTTTTAAAACGTAGCCACATGTTGTTGCCAACTGTGTACGCTTTTGGGTTTCTTCGGCTAAAACGATGCCACCTTTGGATTTTTCCGCGCCTCGGTAAGGCAAAATGGCGATTCGCCAGCCCGTAGGGGTAGGAATTCGGTCCATAACCACTTGCTCTATCTTAGATGGATCAAAATCACCATTAGACGAATAAGCATCATCGAGTTTTGGACCTTTCTCCAAAGCCTCTTGATGCCATTTGAGCTCAAGTGCGGTTAACGTTTTCTCAGCTTCCACTAGGTACTCCTTCAGGGTTAAAAATCATCTTGTTGGCTCCGTTTTAAAAGTTCTCGAACAGAGTTTTCAACTATTTTTAATCCTTCCAGACGACCCATCATGAAACGATAACGCTCCATATCAGAAATTGTGCCATTTAACACAATCATCTCTGAGTCCTGCTGCAGTTTCCTGATCTCTTTCAGGACTGCTTCTGCAAATTCAAGCATGGTCTTTTCCATGTAGAGGCAGACAGTAACTAGCCACTGTCTGAAGGCTTTTATTCTTAATAAAGATGAGTAGGACGCTTCTTCATCACTTTACCCTGACCACGAGCCATGACCATCCCGCCCTTTTTCTTCGTAATCACTTCAGATGGGTCCACTTCTTCCATCATCTTTTCTCTTGGCATCAAAGAGTCTAGCTCTTTTTGAGCGGCACGAGCCTGGTCTCTTGCCGCTTTGCCCATTGTAGGCATAAGACGGTTAATAAAACCCTTCTCTTCCTGTTTTGCTTCTGCCAGGCTGTCTTGAGCCTTCTTTATACGCTCTTCTTTAGAGGCAGAAGACTTTTTGACCATTGATCTGTTGGGCATGAGAGGTTCCTTAGTAAAGTTTAACTGGCTGGTTGCCATCACGTTTCTTAACAGTGCTAAATGCACCACCATTTTTCATCTTTTTAGGTCTTCCAGCAGTAGACAAGGAAATCGCAACCGCTTGCTTCACAGCCTTGCCTTTGCTCTTTGGTTTGCTGGCGCCTATTGAACCTGATTTCTCATAGTCTCTTACTAATTCCGATATATTACCACTAACAACCTTGTTGCTCGTACCTTTTTTAATTGGCATTTCGTCTCTCCATACCTTGTTGTAGGATTTGGGCACGTTCACGACCAACTTGGGCACGCTGATCAGCAATGTTTTGTTGCGTTTGAAGGCGCATCTGTGTCGCTTGCTGTGACTGGGCTAACTTCTCACGGTCCACGGCAATTTGTTCTTTGTCAATCTCCAAGTCCGCTTGGTCTTTAGCTGCATTTTGCTGAAGTTCTTGCTCTTTTAACTGTACAACTGGGTCAGGCTGACCACCGCCACTACCCGATAACTGATTCTGTAAGTCACGAACCTGTTGCATACCCTGGGCACACTTGATTGCAATCATGCCTTCCTTCTGTATGGCAGAAATCATCAAATCAGGGTCACTGCCGTACTGCATAAATAGTTCTGCTTCAGTGTCTTCTTCCGCTTTTAAGCGTACATGTTCTAGTATATGCTTTTGCAATGCAATAGCAGACATGGGTTGTGAGCTCAAGATTGGAGACAAGCCCATCATCAAATGGTTCGCTATGTGCGCATCATGTTGCTGACCCGCAAAGGCTTTAAGTTGCATCCCGTCCAATACATCAGCATTCTCGGTTGACGGGTCTTTAGGCATCTGGGAGCTTTGGGGACGTAATATTCCGTCAATGTCACGTACATTCAAAGCTGCATACACACGGTAATACGCCTCATACATGTTGTGCATTTGTGGCGCACTTTGCGCTAACTGCAACTGCGTCTGGGCAAGCGTAATACGTTGCGCGCCTGAGAAAATATTGGGATCCGCAACAGGCAACACTGCAACCATGTTGTTAAAGTCACGCTTCTTAATGGATCGTGAAGCGCCAGGCACGTCATACGGGTACTCATCAGGCAAGAATTCACCGAACCCACGAGCCAACATCTCAAATTCCATCTTCTGCGCATAGTGCATACGCTTATGGATAGCAGACATGACCATCGAACCACGCTCCAAGAGCGCAATCGTGGTGCCTACTGCTGCATTCTGATTCCCTTCCCCTACTTGCATATCCGCAGTGCTTGCTAAACGCTTGCCCGCTTCAACCGTAAACCCAAGCAACGTCATCAATGTCTGTGACGGCTCTTTGTAGGGCAGAGGCAAGAGTGACTGATTAAGCTCCGCGCCACCCGCATCGATGTCTCGCCACTCACCAGGCTGGATTGGTTTATCATCGTCCGCGATCCGCGCGCCTTTGGCCTTGAAACCTGCGGGTAGATTCGATAAAGTACCTGCATCTAATAATTGTCTGAGCGCTGCGGTAGCCGTCTTTGACAAGCCACCAATCAAGTGTACAAAACCTAAGCCATACGCCCCCAAGCCTTGGACAAGGGTGTAGTGTACAAAATACTCTTTGCGTAAACGCTTCTCATCGTCCTCGACCCAATTGCGCCGAACACCTATAACCATGCCACTAGATTCTTCTACGGTCACAACAAAAGGCAACTTAATTCCTGTGTAATCGCCCTCCTCATCCATGTCCTCAAAACCTGGGATGTCCAAGTCCGCTTGAAACTCAAGCAAGAACACTTCTTCAGGAGAACCCGATTCCACAACACCCGTTTGCTTGTCAATCGAATAACGTATCTGACTTGCGTCCCCTGGCATACCAACAGGAGAGACATTCGTGTCTAAGTACTCACCCGCTACCACCCGTTTACGGAACTCATTAGCGTCCATCGCAATACGGTGCGTGATCCGCGGGCATTCGCTCATGACACTCGATCCCCAATAAGGGATGTACACATCATCAGGTAAACAAAGCTTACTTACCATGCGCCCTAATTGCTCATCATAGTAAATCTTCTTGAATGCCGAACCACCGTAACCTGCGTAGAACAACAGTTGGTCAAACTCAGGGGTGTACTCCTTCATGACAGAAGTAATCTGGTAGTTCATGAAGTCTTGTACACGAGAGGCTTGCTGTGCCTTTTCTAACGTTTCTTTGCCAACTACCTGTGTACGTACAGGACCGCCTGCAGGCAAGAGTTCTTTTAATGCTTGTGATTGGAACTGCACAATCGCTTCGGTAAGCATCGGGTGCACTGCACCTGCAGCGCCTCGGAAAGGCTTGGTGCGTTCTTCTATCTTTAACCCCAAGAGGTCAAGACCTTTTGAGTACATTTGCTCCCAATCAGAGCGCCCCGACTTATCCGCCTCGAACAAAGACATCAGTTCAATCGATATATGGGATAAATCGCTTTCGTCGATAATCAGGGCGAGGTTATCATAAAAGCCTACTTCCTCGTCATCACCTATCTCAACAATAGCACTGCCATCTTCCTCTAAGTAGATTTCAATGTCAGGCATTTCCTCCTGTTCAATTTCAACAGTTAAGGGAGCGGGGTTGACGCTTTTATCAATGGGCATTTAAGTACCTTGTTCTTTATTTAAAACGTTAATTAGTTTGTGCCATACCAGCTACTGCCGCCTGAACCCGTGATATCTATACCGTTACTAAAGGTTCGCCTATCTCGTTGAGCAATTCTTTCTTGCTCTGTCGCAAGAGCTGCCGCAACAGCGTCCGAAATTCTTTTGTCTTCGGCTTTCGCTTTCGCATCCGCGTCGGCTTTCGCTTTTGCATCTGCGTCGGCTTTCGCTATCTTGCCTGCCTCGGCAATACGGTTGGCCTCGGCAATACGGTTGGCCTCGGCAATACGGTTGGCCTCGGCAATACGGTTGGCCTCGGCTACCCTGCCCGCCTCCGCAATCCGCTCTTGTTCAGCCGCTTGTGCGTTTTCTTCAGCAACCCGAATAGCTTCAATCCGCTGGTTTTCTTGTGCAACCAGTCTCGCTTCTTCCGCTGCCCTTTCGGCATCTATTCTGCCTTGGTCAACAACAGGCTGTGGAGCATATATTGGGGCGGGCGCTTGAGGAACAGGGGCGGATGGGGGAGTGTAAACTGGTGCGGGCGGAGGTGGTGCGGGCGGAGGTGGTGCGAGGCGTAGGTGGTGCGACAGGCGTAGGTGGTGCGACAGGTGCAACGGGGGCAATAAACGGATTAGTCTCAGGGGCAGTATCCGCAAGAGCAATCGCATCTGCAAATACATTTTCAGTAGGAACATTTGGAGTACCAAAGTCAGGAGTAGGCGCTGGCGTTGTAAAAGGCAACGGCGCTTCAAATTGTATAGGGGCTTGTCTTTCAGGTTGGATAAGCTGTCCCCCAGATACGCGGGGCGCGGTCCAATTGAACACATCCTCTGGCATCCCGCCGTAAGCTGGGTACTGGTATGTGGTAGGGGCTGAGGCAGGCATTCCTGCAAAAGTAGATTGGTCCATGCCCCCGTATAACGGGGCTTGATAAGTAGAGGAAGGCACACTGCCTTCCAAAGTCTGGTTCATCCAGTCTTGCCAATCAACTGGACCACCCGCTGCATATTGCGCAGGGTTTACAGTGTTAAATTGACGCATCTGTGCCGCAGCGCTTGTGGGAGTGCCCATTAACTGCTGTTGCAAAAGTTCTTCTTGTGTCATCGTGAAATGTCCTTATCGCACCTGTGCATCCTGATATGCCTCGCCTGATTGTATCCCTTAATAGTACTCTGGTACAACTTCTTTTTCATTGGTGTCACCCCATTGCTCGTCGGTGGACAAAGTAATGAAGTTGCCCGACCTAAACCGCATGAGCGCCTGTATGGTGCTATCCACCTGGTCATCATGGTCGCCATTGGGGAACGCAGCGCATTCCTCAATCAGATCCTCCGCCCAGTCTGTGTCGGGCGCCCAAACCATTCCAGATTCCAAAATAGGTGCCACCGCATTCGCACGGGAAACCTTGTCTTGCCCCGCGCGCCTACCCCCTGGGGCGTACATCGTCACAGGAATCCCCACTCGCCTAAGCTCTTGTTGCAAAGTCGTGCCCGTAGCCTTGGCTTCAATCAACACATTATCGGGTTGCCAATACCTGTACTCGTCCATCGCCACGCGCTTGAGCTCAGGAAAATCCCAGCGCCCCTTTTTCACCCCCATCAAAATCACGTTCGGCCCGTCGTCCGCTGTCGGGTGAAACACACCCCATGTCGTAATAACAGAGAAGTCCGCCGTCTCCTTTTTGGAGTACGCCGTGTCATAGCTTTGAATAATGTAGTCCACTGGGGGCGGATGCTGGTCGGGCCACGCGCGCCACCACTCACGTTTCAAGATCGCACCCTCTTCCGCCGTGGGTTGCTGCTGCCACTGCGCTTGCCACTTACGCAAACCAATGGACATCTTGACCTTCTCTAACTCTTCAAGCTTCCAGTACTCGGGCCACAAAGGATTGCCACTTGGCAAGATGGCAGGAAACTCCAACACCTCCCACTGATCCGTCTTTAACTGACCTTGTTGCCTGAGCAAGCGCCCCGACAAATCGTCCGTCTTCCAACGGGTGTTGATCACAATAATCGCACCACCTGGTTGCAAGCGCTGACGAGGTCCAGAGGTGTACCACGACCACGTGTTCTCCATCGCCGTGTTGGACACCGCATCTTGCTCATCCAAAATGTCATCAAGAATCACCACGTCCCCGCCACGACCCGTCATCGCACCGCCCTTGCCAATGAAGAACGCTTCGCCACCCGCGCTCGTGTCCCAACGTCCCGCTGCTTTACTGTCCGCTGACAACGCCATCTCGGGGAACAGATCCCGATAGTTATCCTCAGACACAAGATTTCTAATCATGCGCCCAAAGCGCTGTGCGAGCTCCGCGGTGTGCGACCCAACAATCAACTTACTCGTTGGACGTTTGCCCATTAAATAAGCGGGGAACAAGAAACTTCCCATCTGCGAGTTGTGGGTAGGAATCAATGTAGTCCCAACCAAATACAGCCCATCTTGTGCATCCACTTGAATGCACTTGCCCATCTCCCCGTTTGGCAAAAACTCCACTTGTGTGATCGCTGTTGCGCGTCTAGACAAGCTCACCCTTTGCACACGCTTTCTCGGTATCTGTGTTGGGATATCCAAAGTAGGCTGAAACCCAACGTAGTAAACAATCTGCTTGCCCTGAATACCACTGGTGCTCAGACAAGGTAACTGCTCATGCACATAAGGGTGTTGACCAAGACTAGTCAACAACTCCACCAATGAGCATTTTAAAAACTCAGAGCAAGTGGCAATCCGAACTCGACTTGTCGTGCGCTCTACGTGTCCATCCGTATCAATCAACCCTGCAAGAAGATCTAGTCGTTGCTCAATCGAAGAGCGCAAATAAATATCAGGGATGTGCTTGTTTCTATAAACTCCAAGCTTTTTTAAAACTTTCCGAATACCCTGCCCACCAAACGTAGCTTTGATCACGCTTGTGGTGGCATGGCTATGCTCTGAGCTTACAACAAAACCACGACGCTCAATCTCGATCCGCGGTTCGGGATCCGAGGGGTGATACACAAAGTCTGCCCCACTTGCTGTCCCGTCCCCGAGCCACGTTCCAAGGAAATAAGGGTCAAGAGGCAAAACCTTTTCTTCAAAATTTAATGGCATAATTTCAGGCAACTGAAACCGATACCTGCCCCCACGCTTGTTCTCGGGACCAGAGTGAAGCTTCTTAGTCGCTAAGTACTTGGCTTCCACCACGCGCCACGCACCGCGGGAACGGTCATAGACTGTCCACTCATGGTTCGCGTGACAACGAATCGTTTCGCCCGAAGACGTTGTGACAAGATAATCATCAACATGCTCTTTGGATTCCGCCAAAATAGAAACAGGATTGCCCGATGGATGAAACACTTGATCACCAGGCTTGAGCATCCCATGCTTTGTCCAACCCTTCGGGGTCAAGACAGGCGTACTGTGCGCAATTTCTTTGCCGTGGCGAGGGGGCATCGCAATCATCAAGCGCTTACAGTCGCCCGAGATTACCCGATCAAGGGCCGAGGCAATCTTACGGTGGTGCTCGCCAATCAGCATCTCGGGCCACACGTACTTGCAGAAGGCAAGAAAGTTATTTTGTGCCTGCTCTTGGGCCTCGAGCATCCGAAGACGTAGCTCTAAGCGTAGCTCTTCTGTGTCAGGTTCGATGGTTTCGATTGATTCAATCGTCATAGGGGTGTTTTCTTGGTGTATTTTTGCTAAAAATTTTTAGTCAAGTTACTTTGTACACGAACCGGGGGCCTTTTACAAGGAGCAAGAAGTCATTTTCGTTCAGGCTCCCATAAAATGTGTGAAATAGGGCTTAAGTCGACGCCAGCCGAGAAGGGGGGTAAAAAAAGGGGGACGGGTCACCGCGATCCGTGTTCCACGTGAAACAGCCCAAGGTACCCTAGGGGTTAACCCTTAAGGGATTACCCTATGCTCGTTTACCCTATGCTCGTTTACCCTATGCTCGTTTACCCTATGCTCGTTTACCCTATGCTCGTTTACCCTATGCTCGTTTACCCTATGCTCGTTTACCCTATGCTCGTTTACCCTATGCTCGTTTACCCTATGCTCGTTTACCCTATGCTCGTTTACCCTATGCTCGTTTACCCTATGCTCGTTTACCCTATGCTCGTTTACCCTATGCTCGTTTACCCTATGCTCGTTTACCCTATGCTCGTTTACCCTATGCTCGTTTACCCTATGCTCGTTTACCCCGAACTGTTCCACGTGAAACACTGGCCGCGAACCACGAACCTTGCAGCGAACCACGAACCTGGCCGCGAACCACGAACCTTGCAGCGAACCACGAACCTGGCACCGTTCCACGTGAAACACGAACCACGAACCACGGGTTGTTTCACGTGGAACACGAACCGCGAACCGCGAACCACGGGTTAAGGGTCACGTTTAAGGGATAACAGAGCGAGGAACATGAGGCAAGTTTAGTTTTATTTAAGGCTAACGACTATTTGAAAATTATCTTATTTTGGATCGATTCGTTCCATTTTAAGGTTTAATTTTATCCTATATAGAAAATTTATATGAATAATAGAATGTTGATAGTTATATATCATGGCTTATACGTGGTTTATTGTGCGACATTGTACTAATATGTAGTTGTACCAGTTAAAAACTTAAGGGAAAATTACTTTAAATCCAAGGCCGGCGCCGGTCAATCAAACTAAAAGGCAAATCAAAATGAAAATACTAACAATCGCAGGGCTCGATTATCTCGAACAATTTTTGAGCCGTGTCGTTGAGGACTATGACGAACACGACCCACAAGCGTGGGCAAGCCACGCGGAGGCAGTACAGCTGAACACACGAAAAGGTGATGATATCATCATTGAAGTTAGGCAGTCTGAATCAACCACAGGTCGACCTGAGACGTTGACCATCCCTAAAAAATACTTTGCAAACTTTTGAGAGAGAGCATAAAAATGGACGTAAAAAAAATTGAAGTTTTAGCAAACCCACACGAATTTGGGGTTGTGGGGTGCGTAACCCCGCCATTTTTTATATGTAAAAAGTATGGCGCAGAGCGCGCTGTTGAAGTCCGTTGCGCTGAGCGTGACGACCAATCTGGGCTGATTGTTTATAGCGTCCTCACGGACGCTGGGAAATATTACGTCCGTCACAGTACGGACCACACCTGGTGGTCGCGGGATTCCCACGCGTTTTAATCACGACTCGCGCTAACCCCACGGCGCGGGTAACCATACAGAGAGAAAATTATGTCAAAGTATGATCAAACATGGCGCGAGTTAAATTGCGCAAACGTAGGGAAAACACCTATTTTATTCGAGTTATTTTTGTTTACAATATTACTTATTACTGCTGTTTTATTTTGCTTTATTTAACGTTTTAACTATACAGTGAGAAAATCATGATCAAACTATCAGTAACATCAAAATTAGACGGCATAAGGTCATGGTCATTGCAGGCCATTGAAACATGCTCGGGTGCTATTCAGTCACCGGGCGTATTAGTTGATGCCTGTAAAGGTTGTTACGCTGTAAATGGAAATTATCGTTTCCCGAACGTTAAGGCACCTAGAGAACACAATAAAATAGACTGGAAACGCCCTGAGTGGGTAAGCGATATGGTCAGCGAGTTAAACAAAGATCGCTATTTTCGGTGGTTTGATAGTGGTGATGTTTACAGCATTGGACTTGCAGAAAAATACTTGAAGTAATGACACTTACCCCATGGGTACAGCACTGGTTACCTACACGTATGCATAAGTTTGCAAAGTTTAAGGTTGTGTTAGACGATATGCAGGCCTTGCCGAACGTTATGGTACGGTTTTCAAGTGATAGCGTTATAGGCGAATTTGAGAGCGGTTTACATGGTTCGGTGATCGTGCCTACACCTAATGACGCTACAAAGGCCATGAAATTATGTGAGGCCTACTCGCATGGCGGGAAGTGTAACGGTTGCAGGGCATGTTACGACAAGGCCGTAGAAG
>FUWD012882306.1_pt1 | contig 13211 bp, 11 predicted proteins | sample 1063281 | NCBI WGS metagenome assembly FUWD01 (sample SAMEA79048168, study PRJEB19326) | metagenome | biome: marine
TTTATGCGCCGCTGCGCTCGCGCTAATTTCGTGCAGCGGGCCAACGGCTGGACTGGAATCTACAGTGGCTCCGGCTCCACCTAAGGAACTGAGATTTGAGACTGTGGACCAGGGCCTTCTAGTGAGTTGGCCGACAGTTTTTGGGGCTTCAAAATATACCTTGTTCTGGGGACCGGAAAAAAGTGAGTATAGAAGAATAGTTGAAACTACATCTCCTGCAGTCATAATAAAGGGTTTACCCAATGGTCAGATGAACTATTTTGCTGTAACCGCTTCGACACCTCATGTTGAAAGCGCTTTCTCAAAAGAAACTCCATATGTTTATGACACAGATCCAAAAAATGCTTCCAATCATCTGCAAATAGCGCTTCAGTTAGAAAACACAGGCAATTTGATTGAAGCCCTGGTTCATATTGCGACAGCTATCAAGCTGGACTCAAACAATCCGGAATTTCATTGTAAGAAGGCTAACATAATGAAGCGTCTGCGCGTGAACGCCGAAGCAAAGAAAGATATTGTGAATGCCGAACAACTATGCGCCAAAGGTAGATATCTTTCCAAAAACAGACCAGATAATATTGTTTCAGTTGTTCATGACCAATTTTAGAGATCCATCCGGCAAAATACAACATTGCGTGATGTCGACTCATCTTCAGACCAATCTTAGATTTAAGATGAATCTCCTCCGTCTTCTTGAAATCTGAAGGGAATCCTGTAATTAATAGGCGTCGAGATTTGATAGTGACATTGCAGAATGGTCTGTATTCCAGAAATAAACCTCTAGCCAAAGGTGAAGTGGGGCGCTGAACATTGCCAACATGGTTCTTTGTATCAACTTTCATGTTACTGGTCGCAATGATTCTGGAAATATTCCGATTGATTCCGCAACTATTAAGGGGCTTGGAGTCTCAATCTGAGTTCGTGCTTCCACCGGTAGTCGATCAACCTGAAGTTGAAACCTTTAAGGTTAGCGTGATTGTTCCAGCGAAAGATGAAGGACCAAATATTGTCAAGTCGGTTGAATCGATCCTGACTTCCTCATATAAGAGCCTTGAGGTAATTCTGGTAAATGATCGCAGTACTGACGACACTTGGGAATTGATGCGACGTCTTTCAGAGAAACACAGCCGTGTAAAAATAGTCGACGTAAAGTCTTTGCCTGATGGTTGGACAGGGAAAACCCATGCGATGTTTATTGGGGGTGGTGTCGCATCTGGAGACATTTTCCTGTTCACTGACGCCGATGCCATTTTCTCTGAAGACTTGTTGGCCAGAGCAGTTAAATATTTATCTCTCAAGAAACTGGATTTGTTAAGTTTGATTCCTGGTTTCCAGAAATGGGGTTTCCTTGAAAAGGCGATTCATCCACACATGGCTCTAGGAATTTCATATTTCTTTCCCTTAAACCTGATCAATGACCCAAAATCCGAACTGGCTGTCGCTTCAGGATGCTTCATAATGATGACAGCGGAGACATATCGTGAAATTGGAACATGGCGCAACCTGAAAGATCAATTGACTGAAGATATCGCAATAGCAAGAATTGCTAAAAGTCTGGGCAAGAAGATTTGTGTGAATAGATCGGACATGGTTCGCACAAAATCCTTTTCCAATGTCCTTGAGTTGGCTAGATTCTGGAGAAGGACCTACTATGGCGCCCTGGACAACAATTTGGTCAAGATCATCCGACTGTGGCTAAATTACACGCCTCTCATGATTCCTTTCGGTTTGATAATTTACCTTGTGGCCAGGATGGTTATAGATGAGGACTGTGGTTTAAGGGAATTGGCAATTTTCTTTATGAGCGTGGCAGCCGTCGTGACAATAGAAATTCCTCTAGGAATTTTTCTGAAAAATTATCATGGAAGATGGAGCTACACTTTTCTGGCTCCCGTGGGCATTATCACAGGATCCTGGATAGCAACCTGGTTATTTTTTACCAAAGTATTCAACATTGGGATAGAATGGCGGGGAACGAATTATAAGCGGGACACCTTGAGAAAAACTTGACCCTGCAAACTTTTTGTTGGTATCATTTCCCGCTATTCGGATCAGTCCCTTTACAGAGGAGACACGCATCATGTGGAAAGATAGATTGCAATTACAAAAAGTGTCGTTGTTTGTTGCATTGTTGATTTTTACTGTTCCCGGGATAACATTTGGAGCGGACTTCAAAACTTTCACAAGTGATGAGTATGGCTTTTCCATGAACTTCCCGTCTACCTGGATAAAAATCGACAAACCCCAGGGAAATTATTACGTAGTGTTTCAGGATCCGGACCTGACCGATAACTTCAGGGCAAAAATACATGTTGCAGCTCATAAACCGGTCAAGGATCAGCTAAACGTGTTCCTTCAGGAATTACGAAATGGAATAACGGATCTTCAAAAGGGGACAGGAACCGCCAAGGAAAAACAGGAGGTCCGCATTCTTGATGAAGGGGAATTCAAGAGTGAAGTGCCGGGGGCTTATTATTTCTTCATCCAGGCTTACGAAAGCACCCCAAAGATATGGATGGACATAATCATCGTTTTTTTCAAAGTTGATCAGACCCTCGTCAGAGTATCCTGCCTTGCTCCATCGAAAAGCATGGAAAAGTTTCACCAGATTTTCAACGACGTTTTACTTTCGGTGCGTTTCAACCAAACCTCCCCTGCAGCGGAACAAAAAGCTAACCAGAATGTGACTACAGGATCCACCGGGCAAACACAGACAGCGCCGGCTTTACCAACATCTCCGCAATCGGTTGCTCCCGGGATTCAGCAACCACAACAAAGCCAACCATCTGGTTTAAATCAGGCGTCTCCTCCTGCAACTCCTTCAGGCGCCATTCCGCCACCACCTGGTCCAACTCAAAAACCAGGTCCAAGAGGACCAGCTCGTGACTCAGACAGACCAGCTACGGGAATTGTGAACTAACAGATCAACGGCATCCGTATGAACCCTTTGTGTAAGGTCTTATCTCATGCGACTGAACAGATTCGTAAAGATTTTTGGAAAACATGAAGGGTTCAGGAAACTTCAAAAGAGCCTCTCCGGAACGCGACCGCCAGTAGTGGACATCGACCTAGTAAGGGGTAGAGCGCTACAGCTCGCTCAAAAGCATGAGCCTAAGGGTGATCACTATGAACTCCAAAAGGCGCTTGATGAGCTTTCTGTTTCCTTTGACGAAAACGATTTCCATAATACGTCGGCTATGCTCAAATTCCTGACGAGCCACCTTTTCAACAATATTTCTCTAGCACCGCCTACCCATGTTACTGAAAAGATTCATAATTTCTCTGGGCCCCTTTTCTTCTTTGTAAATCACTCGTCCTACTTTGACTATGCGCTGACATCAGACTTGCTGGACCGGTTGGGATTGCCTCTTCCAATTACCCATGTATCGGGAGATGTGACGCAAGGCTGGGTTTCAAACTGGTTGAAGGCTTTCAGGACTCTTAAAGTACCGAAGATATTGTCTCCAGTTCAACACCGGTCTTACGCATGGTTTTGCGCAGCGTTAGCGGAACAGGGAGAGGTTCAGGCCCTTTATGCCAGGACAAGCCGTTATACTGTTCGATCCAGAGATGGTGTTTTGAGAGAACCGTATGTTCCCCACGGTCTTCTTGCGGGCATCAAAGCAACAGGAAAGGCGTTGGTCATTCCCGTTTCCATATCCTACTCAATAATACCTGAGGACAGCTATCTGACCTCGCCCTGGTTTTTCCCGGTTCTATCTATGTTCCCCAAGAGAAGATCCATGCTTTTCCCGTTTGTGTTGGGCCTTGCTTCTCCGGAAAAAGCCATAAAGCGAATTGACGGAATTTTCGGGGATGTAGTGGCAACGGTCGGGGAACCTTTCGAACTCAATGATGATAATTTACTGACGCTCCAGCGAATATCCCATCGAGCCATTGAAGAAATTGCCCGCAACAAAGTCATTCATCCTTCACAGTTGGTAGCCAAATCTATGCAGGGCCTGGATCGAGTCGACAGAAAGACATTGCGGGGCAAAGTCCTGGATGAAATTGATAATACCACCGCTTTCTTCAAATCCCGTTACAGGAAATCGCCTCCCTTTCATCCTCTAATTACCTCCGACCTGGACAGGGCTTTACGCACAGGTTTACGAGATTTGTCGGGCCGTAGAGCGATTTCATGGTCTGTATGGACACGAAATTATTATCCAAGAAACCAATCAATACTGAACTTTTACGCTTACCACGCTGACCGGCGTATCTACCCTCTTAGGGGCCGTAATACTATGACAGTGGTCAACGCGGGGGCTTGGGGTTATACTTTAGCGTTACACATAGGAGGAAATCTTTTAAGAAAACCGGATCTCTCGGAACACGCGCTTATACTATACGATTCCCGCGAGGAAATCCTGGAGAAGCTTACTGTTGAAGGGAAACATCCATGGATTTTCAAGGATCTTACGATTCCTAGATCAGTAAGACCTGAATCAGATCTTATGGCAGCGCTCGGCGATACTTCTCTCATTCTGATTGTAACCCCCAGCAAGTATTTTTACTCAACTATCACCAGGGTTATTGAAATGGCTCCAGAGGGTAGTGACCTGGTAATCGCCACAAAGGGTTTTATTCCGGAAACTGGATTGCTTCCATGCCAAACTACACGAGAAGAACTGGAGCGTTTAGGAAAGAGAATGCGTATTTCCACCCTCTCAGGCGCAAATTTGGCTCATGAGATTGCGTACGGTGGAGCGGGTGTTACGCAGATAGCCTGTGATCATTACGAGACTTTCGATCGTTTGAGGCCACTTGTAGAAACCCCCCTCTTTCGCGTTGTCTATTCAGGTGACGTTACAGGAACCAGCCTGGCTTCAGCCATGAAAAATGTTTACGCTATAGGATATGGTATTCTTGAAGGTTCAAAGATGGCTCCGGAGAATTTCCTCGCCACTTACGCAACGCTGGTAACGGCGGAAATCAGAGATTTTGGTTCGCTCCTCGGAGCTTCACCCGAAACTTTTGACGCTGAGAGCCAAGTGTGGATGGCTGATCTACTTGCGACATGTAGGGGAGGAAGATCGGCGCGTTTCGGCCGAGATCTGGTTCAAATGGAGGATAAGCACGGCAAGGGCCGGTCGGCCAGAACATTGCTGGAGCAATACAGGAAGAAGATGGTTGCTGTTGAAGGCTTTGAAGCATCTCGTTTTGCTAAGAGAATTGCTGCCCAAAGAGGTTTCCATCCTGTAATTCTCGGAGAAATTTACGCTATTCTCCACGGTGGGAAAACTATAGACATTCCCGATTTCATGGAAAAGTCATTGGACGCCTTACGAAAGAGGGAAGCATCTCCAATAAGCAGCGCTCTAAAAACAAGGTCAACTCGCCACTGAACGCCCCTGCCGGCAAGAAGTGTTCGATTTTAACTCGTACCCGGCAATTAGCCTGATCAAATAATCCCAAGACACAAGCAAAATCCCGGACAAACTGACTTAACAAATTGGTGATCTTATGGCCTCAACTATTTTGATAAAAGATTTAAGGGACGGAGAACAAATTCTCCGATTTTTTGAAATGCGATCCAAAACCCTTAGAAAGACAAAGGGGGGCCAAATCTATCTCGACTTGAAACTGGGAGACTCGAGTGGTGAGATCTCAGCAAAAATGTGGCCGGAGGCTCTTCAGAAATGGGGAGAGGGTTTTGATCTTGGAGATATTGTTAAAGTTGAGGGGCGCATCGAGATATTTCGGGATCGAAGCCAACTGATTGTAGACAAGATCAGGAAAGCTGAAGAATCTGAGGTTCCAGATATCTCTACGATTATCAGAATCACGGAATGTAATGTGGATGAAGTCTTCGACAAAATGGTCCAGTTGGCCGAAACTGTTAAACCTGCGGAACTGTCCAATTTTGTATTGGAAATCCTGGAAAGGGTGTGCGATCAATTCAAGTTGGCTCCGGCGGCAAAAATGATTCACCACGCGTACAGAGGCGGTTTGATAGAACACACCTGGTCAGTAGCGCTCAAAGTATTGGCCATCCTGGAAACGGAGCCCAAGATCAATAGCGCCCTAGCGATATCTGGAGCCCTTTTGCATGATATTGGAAAACTCCAGGAAATCTCAACCGGAACCCGAACAAGGACCGTAGAGGGAAGATTGATTGGTCATGTTATACTTGGAACTACCTTTCTCAGAAGCGTCGCTCTTGAACTAGGGTTGGAGAACGAACCTTGGCTAGTCGACTTGGAACACATTCTTCTATCCCATCATGGGGAGCCCGGATTTGGGTCCCCCGTCCGCCCGTTCACAAGGGAGGCGATATTGGTTCATTTTGTAGACAACCTTGATTCAAGGCTAAAAATAATGGATGAGGCATTGGAGTCTGTGGACTCTGATGGGTTTTCACAATATAATAAATGGCTTGAGGGAAGAGCATACGCTGGAACCGAACTCGAGCCTTTGGAGGAAGAGAATGTTTGAACTTCAACAGAAGATGACGGAGATAAGACAGAAACAGTCCAATCTCAGAGGTTATCTTTGACCTGGATGGTAAGATCTCTCGATTAACCGAGATTGAAAAAACACAATCAGAGGAAGCTTTCTGGAATAACCCTGGAACAGCAAAAGATGTCTTGCGGGAACAAAAGAGGATAAATACAATCCTACAAGATTTCAAGAGCCTTGACAGAAACATAGACGATACGGAAGCGCTTCTGGAACTGGCATTGGAAGAAGAAGACAATTCTGTCCTGGATGAAGTCCAGGAAAACATCTCCATGCTCGAAAACCAGATTAGGGCAATGGAAGTCCAAAGGTTATTTGCCCAACCTGAAGATTCCGGATCGGCCATTGTTGAGATTCATGCCGGAGCTGGTGGGACAGAGGCCCAGGACTGGACTGAGATGCTCCTGCGGATGTATCTCCGATGGTGTGAAGTCGAAAGTTACAAGGCCGACATCCTGGATTCCCTGCCAGGAGAAGAAGCTGGTCTAAAATCAGTTACATTTTCAGTTGAAGGCGAATACGCGTATGGGCGATTGAGAGCGGAAATGGGGATACACAGACTGGTTAGAATCTCGCCTTTTGACGCCAATTCGAGACGCCACACATCCTTTGCCGCCCTGTTTGTATACCCTAGCGTAGATGACGACGTGGAGATTGAAATTAATGAAGCTGACCTCAAGGTGGACACTTACAGAGCGTCAGGAGCTGGAGGCCAGCATGTGAACAAGACCGACTCGGCTGTCCGGATAACCCATCTTCCTAGCGGTATTGTGGCCCAGTGCCAGAATGAAAGATCACAGCACAAAAATCGTGCAATGTGTATGAAAATACTTAGATCTCGTCTTTATGACCTGGAACTGGAAAAGAAAAGAGCCGAAAAAGACACTTTGCACAAAGGCAAGAAAGACATAGCGTGGGGCTCACAAATTAGATCCTACGTGCTTCAACCGTACCAAATGGTAAAAGATCACCGGACAAATTGCGAGATAGGGAATGTTCAGGGAGTTCTTGATGGTGACATAAACCGTCTGATTAACGAATATCTGCTCTTCGAAGCTAAGGAGTAAGTTTCCGTGAATAGTAATACTGGGGGCTGGTCCGGCCACATCTATCCCTAGAAACAATCAGGACGGCTTTACAACATACTAAAAGCAATACAATTGCGACTATTTCCCGAATTTTACGGCAAGCTCTTGATCTGAAGGTTCCGTCATTTTGCTCCCGTCAGGAAAAAGTAGTGTAGGTATTACAAATCGGCCATTAACTTTTATTACGAAATCCCGAGCTCCATCTTCTTCGTCAATGTCATGCCATTCATAGTCAATTCCGTGTCCGTCAAGAAATTTGATCGCTCTTTGGGCGTCCGGGCACCATTTAGCTCCATATACCACTAGCCTGTTCACTTTTGTTTCCAACTCATTCCTCCTGACAACCAGTTTAAGCTTTTACCATACTTATTCCCGGTACTTTTAGTATAATGCCATATCAGAGAAGCTCTGCAAGATTTTCTTTCCTTTCGCGACAGAAAATATGGTTTACTATTTTAGAAAATTTTTAAGGAGGCTAGTCGCAATTGATTAAGAATCTGAGTGACAAAATCCTTATAGTTGATGACGAACTGGAAATAGCCGATCTCGTCGGGGAGCTATTGACCGTAGCCGGATATGAATGCTTCACCGCCAATTCCGGTGAAACGGCGTTGAAGACTCTTGGGCAAAGAAAATTCAGTCTTCTGGTCACAGATATAATGATGCCTGGAATGTCTGGGGTAGAGCTTCTTGTTGAAGTCAGGAGGTCATTTCCTGACGTCGCAGTGATTATGGTTACAGGGGTTGATGACAGAAAGATGGCTATCCACACTTTGGAGCTTGGAGCTTATGGATATATCATCAAGCCTTTTAACAGAAATGAAATTCTGATCAATGTAGTGAGTGCGCTAGAAAGACGACGGCTTTCATTATTGAGCCAAGAATATGAAAAATCATTGAAGATGGAGGTCGAACAACGAACCAAGGATGTCCATGACAGGGAAGAAGAAATTATATTTCGCCTGATTGCCGCTACACGATATCGGGATGACGAAACCGGGGCTCACGTGAAACGTATTGGGCTTTATGCGGCGGAGATGGCAAGGGGACTGGGATGGTCGGATTCAGCGATAAATGATATCCGCCTGGCAGCTCCGATGCACGACATAGGTAAAATAGGAGTGCCAGATGAAATATTGCTAAAAGTTGGAAAACTGGAACCCGCCGAATTTGAAATAATCAAGAAACATCCAAAAATAGGCTTTGACATCCTTGATGGATCTACAGTGCCTCTGATTCAGATGGCGGCTCAGATCGCCCTCTCACATCATGAAAAATGGGAAGGTTCGGGCTATCTCCTGGGATTGTCAGGAGAGGAAATCCCAGAGGCCGGCCGTGTAGTTGCAATAGTGGATGTCTACGACGCGCTGGTGCATGACCGTGTCTACCGAAAGGCCTTGCCGGAGGACAAAGCTCTCTCAATAATGGTTTCAGACAGGGGGCGACACTTTGATCCCCGAATGTTCGACTGTTTCATGGATCTGCTTCCTCAGATAAGGGATATCCGGGACGAGGTAAAGGATACTCAGGATTAGGGCCAGACCTCTCACATTTATCATTCAGATCTTGTCGAAGTATTCCCAAACAATTCTTGGGTTGCAACTAACTGAGATTAAATTTATATTTCATTAAAATCTCTACCCACATTGATGCTTGTCAATCTTCACAAATCTGAGGACATATTTTTTTGAATAACTCATTGACTAACGAGAGGATATTTGCAAATTTAGTACTTTTTATTATATAATACTAATATGTTATAATGTATTTTTAATTTCTGAAACAAGTTTTCAGCCTGGCTTCTGGATTTTTCCACATGATTGATTCCGGTAATTACAGCATTATTGTAGTGGCCGACGGAGCGACCCAGGGCCAATTGCTTTACCAAACGCTTACTGCCAAAGGATATCATGTTGAAATAGCGGAAACAGGAGCTGAAGCCCTCAATAAAACGCAACAGTCAAAACCGTCTCTCTTTGTAATAGATATGTCAACCCCGCTTCTGGACGGATATGAACTTTGCCGAGAAATTAAAACAGCCTATCAACTCGACAATATCCCTGTAATACTACTGATGGATCGTTGTGACGAATTGGACGCGATCAAAGGACTTGACGCCGGAGCTGACAGCTTCGCCAGCAAGCTTTGCCCTCCAGAGTCGCTTCTTCATAAAATAGAATCTCTGCTGTCGGACTTACCGGAATCGGGAGAGCAAGCTCAAACCGATCCTGTAGAATGTCATTATGATGGGCAATCGTATCTATTGACATTGCGCCCGAAGCAAACACTCAACTTACTTTTATCAGCTTCTGAGAATGGAGTTTATCAGCGCCTCGAACTTATTAACGCCCAAAAAAGCTGACTGGAGTTAACGAAGAACTGCGACAACTGGTCGCAGCATTGAGAAAATCCGAACACAGATTTAATGTCCTGGTTCAGATGCTCCCGGATATTGTCTACAGGTTGGACACTGAAGGCCGATTTATTTTTGTAAATGAAGCTGTAAAGTTATTGGGCTATAAGCCTGAGGACCTTATTGGAAAACACTTCCGAGAAATCATAGTTCCAGAGGATTTTCCGTCTGTAAGCCGTGATCATATCCTTCCAGAATACTATGGAAAGGTCACCGGTCCCCAAGCTGCGCCAAAGCTTTTTGACGAGAGGAGGACAGGTTCCAGGATGACGCGGAACCTGGAAGTTCGTCTTGAACCCTCAAGTTCAAAGGATGAGCTTGATGATTCTGAAGTTCAAGCCTCAGTTAATGTCATTTATGTAGAAGTTAACAGTTCGGGAATGTACGATATAGAATCAGAGAACCCTGATAAAAGGGATCCTGGCAATTATTTAGGAACTGTAGGGACAATCAGGGACATCACTGATCGTAAACAGGCCCAAGCTGCCCTGCTCCGAAGTGAGCAACAATTCAGAATGTTAGTGCAGACAGCCACTGCGGTTATCATTTTACTGTCCCCCAGCGGGGCCATCCTTGAATGGAATTCAGAGGCTGAAGCGGTATTTGGATATGAGAAAAACAACATCGTCGGAAAATCATTTCTTGATCTTTTTGAGGATGACCAAAAGGGTTTGTTAAGAGCCGCTGCTCAAGATGCCCTTGCTGGAAGACCAGTAAGAGGCATTGAAACATGGGTCTTGAATATTGAGGGAGAAACCCGGTCAGTACTTTGGAACATGAACTCGCTACTGGATCACAACTCCAAACCTACAGCTATTATCGCTGTAGGACAGGATGTTACTGGATGGAAACAGGCGGAGAAAGAAAAATCAAGGGCTTTAAGTGAAGCTGAAATATTGAGGGTCGTGGCTGAAACTGCCACGGAAACCATAGATGGAATGCAGGACTCCGTGCTCATAACCACTATTGAGGGAACAATTACACAGATAAACCAGGGTTTCCGGCAGACCTTAGGGTGGGGCGATGAGGCCATAGGCCAAAACATTGCCATTTACGTCACCGAAGGTCTAGATGATCTCCATAATGCCTTGAACTATCTGTCTCCCGCTAACCCGCATCGGGACAATGTTGGCTGTGCCGTAATAACCAAGGAAGGTAAATCCATACCTGTGCTTGTAAACTGCACATTTGTGGATGCTTCTGAGAAAAGACCCGCACGACTCATCCTTTCGTTAAGAGATATTTCCATACTCAAAGAGTTCGAGAAGGATCTTAAGGAAAAAAATGAAACGCTGGAACTCCTTTATGGCATATCTATGGCTATAGCAGGCTCCAGCACCCTGGAAGAATTATACAACAGGCTAGGAGAGGCTGTCCAAGGGCTTCCCATACTTAACGCATGCAAGGCCACAGCTCTTTTTACGGTTGACCAGAAAGTAATGCGGCTCGTCCCTGGCCCCAACCATTCCCAGGAATTTAAAAGAGTTCATGAAAACATGACCGTCGGTAAATGTTTTTGTGGCAAAGTTGCGCTAACTGGAAAGATCATGATGGGCCGAATCAGCGGTCTTGGGCCATGTCTCAGCCAAAAATGCTGCCCTTCAGAATCTAAATCGCCTTTAATTCTTGCGCTCAAAGTTAAAGATAAAATCAACGGGGTGCTCTGCCTGAGTTGTCCTTATGAATTTGAGATCAACTCCAGAATTGAAAAAACTCTTCATACAATAGCTCGCGAAATAGGTCTGGTAATGGAGAATGTCAGGCTGCAGGAAACTACCAGGTCTTTAACAATAACTGACCCACTTACAGGTATAGCGAACAGACGCATGCTGGAGATGATGCTTGATCAGGCCCTGGCGAGGGCAGACAGGTTCGGGCAGGAAGTCTCCATAATAATGTCCGACATAGATCACTTCAAGCAATACAACGACACGTATGGCCATCTGGAAGGGGATAAAGCCCTCTGTGCTGTAGCCTCCATATTTTCCAAAGTAACTAGAAAGACTGATCTGGTAGCTCGATATGGTGGTGAGGAATTCGTGATTCTCGTGCCTGACGCTAATTTGCAGCAGGCCGCAAAAAAGGCTGAAGCCATAAGGCTTATGGTTCAGAAGAAAACTCCTGTAACAATAAGTTCAGGAGTCACATCTTACAGGCGGGACGGCGACACCAAGGAGAATCTGCTCTTGAGGGCTGACCAGGCCTTATACCAAGCAAAACACAGCGGTAGAAACAGAGTCTGCGTGAACGACGCGTCCGGTGATCTTTCCTGATTACAGGGAGAAGCTCTTTCCCCTAACTTGAAAAGCCAGAACCTGTAGAATTCACACCGGCATATCAACCGGGACAAACCATCGACGAGTCGAGGGTACAGATGCAACACAGAAACTGTCCCTGATCAGTCTCGCTCAAGTTCCGCATTCCATGGGGCTCTTGACTTGGTATATAAACCATGTCTCCCGGGTTACAAATTCTTTTGTCAATCACGCTATCCGTGTCAGGATCAAAAGCCGAGCATTCAAAGTTTCCTGAAATGATATACATTGTCTGCATGTAGGCATGATTATGGATGGGAATCTCACCCGACGGCCCTACCGTAAAAAGCCTTAAACCGTAGGCAGGGGAGCCTTCAGCGTCCTGACCAACCTTTGAAAGCCACTGAACGCCCACATGTTTAGCGTTACTGGATTTGCCCTTGTATTGTACGGCTCCAACCTGCATAATTTCAACGTTGGCCGATTTCATTGCTATCATTGTAGTCTCCACAGAATTTCAGTTAATCACGATTAAGATTTCTTCAATGTCATGTCTGACAATGATCCCAGGCCTTGTTTCCATTGCCTAAGATACTCGAAAGCTTCTATTGCGGCTTCCTCCGCTGCATGCTCGTAAGTATACAGTTCCACTGTCACGAATCCACCAAACCCGCTATCCTGAATCGTATCCAATACCTTGGGCAAATCTATGGCGCCGTGTCCAAGCATAAGATGATGGTGCTCACGCGACGGGGCTATATCTTCAAGATGAAAATGATGCGCATAATCTTTCATAATTTCTACGAGTTCCGCAGGGTCCTCGTTCACACAAAAAAAGTGTCCAATGTCGAAGTTGAGGCCAAAAACCTCCGGATCCAGTCCGTCAAAAAACCCAGGAATTCGCCGCTGTTTTCTAAAAGAAGACCCGGTTCAGGCTCTATGAGAACACGGACACCCTTTTCCGGGCCTTGTCTTCGACAGCGCCAAGACCTT
>FUWD013023705.1_pt1 | contig 13199 bp, 15 predicted proteins | sample 1063281 | NCBI WGS metagenome assembly FUWD01 (sample SAMEA79048168, study PRJEB19326) | metagenome | biome: marine
ACATTGTCCTTTCAAATTCCTCATTATTTTGTACAAATCGTTATCCAATCGTTTTGGTTCATGGGTTTATCGGCTGGGGACCAGAAGAAATGGGAGGATATCCTTATTGGGGTGGAAATTTAGATTTTAAAAAATATTTGGAATCTTTTGGGTTTGAAGTATTTACAGTTTCTGTGGGTCCAGTATCCAGTAACTGGGAACGATCTGTTGAGACATTTTATCAGATCAAAGGTGGCCAAGTGGACTATGGGAAAAAACATTCGGATGAATGGGGAATTATTCAAAAACCTGAGGGAAAATACTATAGTGGTTTATATCCTGATTGGGACCACGATCACCCATTACATTTTATCGGGCACAGTATGGGTGGACAAACTATCCGTATGCTTGCCTACCAATTAACTCACTCTTTCCATTCCGATACGATTTTTAAAAATGTTGAAGAAAATATCCTTATGAACTTTGAACACAAGGGATGGATTAAATCCATTACTACTATTTCTGCACCACATGATGGAACAACTCTTTCGGATATAGTAAGTAAAACCATTCCATTTTTACAAAATTTTATCATTTTGGGTGCCGTAGTTGAAACTAAATTTTATGACTTTGATCTCCAGCATTGGGGATTCAATCGGAAAAAGAACGAATCATGGATCAATTATTATAAACGTATGCGAGACCATCCATCATGGAATACGAAAAATATTTGCAGTTGGGATTTGAGTGTTGAAGGCGCTAAGGAATTAAACTCATTTCTTATAGCACAACCTGATATATGTTATTTTTCTTTCACTACCAGCACCACAATTGAGAACAAAAAAACAGGGACACAAAAACCTGGTAAAAATACAAGTTTAATGCTTAGAACGAAATCCCGCCTTATTGGTTCTAAAATTATACAATTACAAGACGGAACAGCTACAGATTCTCTGTGGTTCCAAAACGATGGGGTTGTAAATACTATTTCACAAAAAGGTCCTACTACCGGAGAAAATGGTGCAGACCCCTTAGTATATTATGATTCTTCTAAATCTGTTATCCCTGGTCAATGGTATAATATGGGTAAAATAAAAATGGATCACTGGAAAATTATAGGACAGGGAAAACTTGCCGCTGAGGAAGAGGAGTTTCTTCTTACGTTATATCTAGATCATTGCAAAAGATTATGGGGTCTTCCTAATTAATCTTTCTAAAGAACTATTAAATATCTAAACTAGCTTTATTAATTCAAAATATATTTGTAATTTACAAATATGGAATGTGGCGAACTCATTAAGCAATATTTACTCAGCCTTCTAACGGTATTTAGAAAAAATATCAGAGGCAATAAATACACCCTCCAGCAAATTCTTATTTTAGCTACTATACCTGATAAAGGAACAGATATGACCTCTTTAGCAGAAAAGATAGGGGTGGATAACAGTACTGTGACACGTTTAATTGATGGGATGGTATGTCGGAGTCTAGTTGAAAAGAAAAATAGTTTTCTGGATAAACGTGTAACAATTGTTTCATTAACCAAAAAAGGCGATCAGGTTTCAGAAGAAATAGAAAATAAATTAGATATTATCGGAGAAGAAATCTTTAACCAAATTTCAATGGAACATCAGAATGATATAAAAGAAGCTCTTTTATCTTTTCATTGGGCCCTTTTGAAGTATAACAATTCTATTTAATATATGTATACTACAAATAATATTTCAAGCTCACTTTTACATTGGTACAAAAAATCAAAACGATCTATGCCATGGCGCAAGACAAAGGACCCATACAATATTTGGCTATCAGAGACCATGCTTCAGCAAACACAGGTTAAAACTGTTATACCTTATTACAATAGATGGATAGAAAATTTCCCGCACTTTGAATCGGTTGCAAAAGCACCTTCGGATTCTTTATTATTGATTTGGGAAGGCTTGGGATATTACAACCGCTGTCATAATTTCCATAAAGCAGTGAAAATAATTGTGAAAAAATATAACTCCTGCTTACCTGATAATATTGAAGATTTCATGGCTCTCCCTGGAGTGGGCATTTACACTGCGGCGGCAGTGTATTCTATTGTTTTTTCATATCCAATTCCCGTTGTGGATGGGAATGTAAGGAGAGTAATGTCACGATTACTGAGACTAAAACGTTTCACTCCTTTTAATAATAAAAAAATATTATCCACCTTAAATAAGTGTTTAGATAAGAGCCATCCTGGAAATTTTAATCAGGCATTGATGGAGCTTGGTAGTATCATCTGTATTCCAAAAACCCCAAAATGTCAAAACTGCCCTCTTAAACCATACTGTGGCGCAGCAGTTTCGGGTAACGCAGGTAGATATCCATTGGCTAAAACAAAAAAACCTTTCCCTGGAAAAATGTAGTTGTCGGATTAATATGGGAAAACAGTTCATTTTTAATTTTAAAACGTGCTGGGTATAAACATTTAAATGATCTCTGGGAATTGCCTGGAGGGGAAGTCCTGAAAAAACAAAATCCTAAAAGTCAATTGGTAGGAATGCTAAAGAAAAATTACAACTTGGATGTATCAATTGAAAATAAAATAGGTGAAGTCTGTCACCGCTATAGCCACTTTGGAATTTCTATGTCCAGTTTTAACTGCATAATAAAAAATAGATCAAAACTAATAGTAAATCAGCCATATCGCTGGATCAAAAAACATGAAATAAGCCAGTTCGCCTTTCCAAAAGCCAACCACAAAATATTTAGTTCGATGCTTGAGAATTGAGTGTTTAAAACAATAGCATCATTGATAATCTGGCCTTTGGCATCAATCATTTTTATAATTTTGGTTCCCTTTTATTTTTTATATCTGTCTTTATCCCATCTGTAAAATTGTATTTTTTAGCATCCACATTTTGCAGGGTCATATTGCTCTTTGGAGGACAGTGGCTAAAAATAGAAGGAGAGATGCCCTCGAGTGACGGTCAACCGTATCTTTACCTATTCAATCACGGTTCCCTTTTCGATGCATTTATGTTAGTAGCTGCTATTCCTCACTACATAACAGCGGTAGGAGCAAATAAACAATTTTCTTGGCCCATCTGGGGGTGGGTTGTCAAACGATACGGTGTGATCCCTATTAAACGCAAAAAATTAAAAGAGGCAATTCACAGCTTGGACCTCGCAGAGGATGCAATCCGGAATGGGGTCTCCTTTATAATTTCGCCCGAAGGGACCAGAACTCTGACAGGAAAAATTAGTATGTTTAAAAAAGGACCATTTCATTTAGCAAAAAACACAGGGGTTACTATCATTCCTGTGGGCCTTTCTGGTGCATTCAAAGCGAAGAGCAAATCAGACTGGCGAATTAAGCCCGGGACACTCACTTTAACTTTTGGAAAGCCCATCGTCTCAAGTGATTACGAAAATTATACCTTAGATAAATTGAAAAACCAAGTACAGAAAGAAATTGGTCAACTAGTCAAATACTAAGTGGAAATCATCAAAACTTCTTGTATTAAATTGACTAGAGGAAATCTCATGATTTTCAAACCCTCCTTGTTTTACAATTTACTTATCTCTGAATAATATATTGTGTTCTATCATTCTCGTCGATTAAAGTTTATTTTTGGCCTTATTATAAAACTTACGGCCTTATTTTTTACTCTCAGACTCGTTTTTATATTCAGTTTTATAACTGGGATGACAGGCTCCTCTAGTGAGCTGGTCAGAGCTATTTGGGTCGGTTCCCGATTTGACCTGCGTTTGGCAGTCCTCATCAACATACCGATAATATTCGCCTTTCTCATACCCAGGTGGAACCCCTTGCGGAACCTATTCCTACAAAGACTGAGTCTCACTTATTTGGGGATCGCATTGTCAGCCCTATTCATTTTTTATGGATTTGATCTAGGGAATTATAGCTATCTTGGTCGCCGGATCGACATATCCACCTTACACCTATTAGAAAACCCATTGATTGCATTGGGTATGATCTGGGAATCTTATCCGATTATTTGGATTACTATGGGATTATTGTTGTGTATCACCGCTGCCTGCTTTTGGCTTCGACTTGGGTACCAACAGCTAAATATTAATCCCCAAGTGGTGAGATTCAAAGATAAAGCAATTGGTATAGTCTTGGGCGGATTGGTGGTTTTGTTTTCATACTGGGGAACATTTAGCCAATATCAATTATTATGGAGTGACGCCCATTTCAGCAAAGATCCATTTATTGTAGCCACCGCTTTGAACCCCATCCTATATTTGAATGAAACACGTACATTTGATCTAGAAGATTATAGCGCCTTAGAAACAAAAAAATATTATGATCTTATGGTCATGGAATTGGGTGTGGATTCCCCTGATTTTGAAAAATTAAACTATCGGCGTACCGTATCCAAAAAACCAAAAAAAACTCAGCCAAATATTGTCATTGTTTTTTTAGAATCCGTAGGCTTCAATCGGATGGCCAGAGCTGGGAATCCAATGAATTCAACTCCCCATTTAGATAACCTTGCCGCAAAAGGGATTTCATTTGACCGCTTTTATGTTCCCATGGTGGGAACGGCTCGATCAGTATTTAGCATGATCACTGGCATTCACGATGTGTCCAGTATAGAAACAGCATCCAGTAACCCACGAATCGTGGATCAATATTCATTGGTCAATTCCTTAGATAGTTATCAAAAACATTATATCATGGGCGGAAGTGCCAGTTGGCGAAATGTAAGGGGTCTTCTTAAGAACAACATCCCTGATATGACCATTACTGAGCAAGAAGACCTAGATTACCCCCGGCTGGATGTATGGGGGATATCCGATCATGATCTGTTTACAGCGGCTCACATTAAATTTGAATCAATGAATAAAGAGAACCCGTTTTTTTCTGTTATTCAAACGGCGACAAATCATCGGCCATATTCCATCCCTAATGGGGTTAAAGGTTTTCAGGTCTACGATGAAGATGATAAAAAACTAAATCACGCTGGCTTCAGCTCAGAGGAACAGTTTCATGCCATGCGATTGCTGGATCATGCTGTTGGATCATTTATGACTATGGCAGAATCATCTTCCTATTTTGAACACACGATATTTCTATTTTTCGGGGATCATGGGACATCGGATCCAAAGGCCAATCATATGCCCCCATCCGATTTTGAATTAAAACTAAGATCATACCAAGTACCGTTCATCATTTATGCACCGTGGAAATTTAAAGCGGGCCAAGTAAGAAATGATGTTGCCCAGTTGGTTGATCTTATGCCTACCGTATGTGGTTTGGCTGGCGTACCCTATGAGAATCGGACCTTAGGGCGGGATCTGTTAAATGGTAGAATTCCAGATGATCCTTTGGCCATGATCGTGAATAAAAAAGTGGCAGAACATCATATTGCTGTGGTGGGACAAAACTATTATTTATCGATGAATAGAAATGGTTCAAATATGAAGTTAAATGATTTGTGGAGCCAAAAACCATGGGTGGATATAAAAGAAAAATATCCTGGAATTGCAGATCGATATGCTCATCGATTAAAGGGATTTTATGAGACAGCAAAATATATGCTTTATCATAATCAAAAATAAAAATAAGGTGCTGGAGTAAATTTATTGAACAAATTAACAAATAGAGTATGTGTCCCCTGCCAAGGGGAAATGCCGCCTTTAAAAGGAAAAAAATTAAAAACACTACAGAATCATCTTGGGAATGATTGGAATGTGATTGATGAACACCACCTTGAAAAGGAGTGGGAATTAAATGATTTTCAGACCGCTCTTGATATTACAAACAGGATTGGCTCTTTAGCCGAAGAACAGGGACATCACCCCGATATATATCTTACTTGGGGAAAAGTAGGTATTAAATTGTGGCCACATAAAATTGATGGGCTTCCAGATAGCGACTTTATTCTTGTGGCTAAAATTGACAGTATTATATAAAATTTAGATTAACGTGCTGTTCTTAGGTGTGAATTAGATTAAAACTTGACACACATTAACCGCATTTGTCCTATCTGCTAAATAATTAGGGACGGGATCTCTCTCAGCGCATAAATAAGTAAATCTATATCCCGCTGGTCGTTGTACACATTAATCGAATATCTTAATAAAGTTTTTCTTTTCCATTCAAAAATAGGAACTTCAATGGAATAATTTTTTAATAATGCATTTTTTATTTTAATGGGGTCATCAATATTTATCTCGATACTTGCCATTTGGCCAATCCATTCTTCCGTATTGGGACAAATATGCATTAAATCAAAATATTCATCCAATCGGCTGCGAGTTTCCCGCACTAGCCACCTACTTTTTTTTGTCAAATCGCTCCAATTATTTTTTTGTTGAAATTCAATAGCCTCTGTAACAGACAAAAATGCGCTCATATCCCGTGTCCCCTGCCACTGATTTTCCAGCAAAAAAGAAGAATCTGAAGGGTCATTACCCTCGTCTCCCCAGCTGGTGATCAGGGGAGCCATTTTATCCTGATATGTTTTTCTCACATATAAAAAAGAAGAACCCTTAGGTGCACATAGCCATTTATGACAGGCCCCTATATATACATCCGGATCCATATCTGAAATATTGATTGGGATATGACCAGGGACATGGGCTCCATCTATGATTGTGAAAATCCCACGTTCTCTTGCTCGTTGACAAATCTCGTGAATTGGAAAAATCAGTGCCGTAGAGCTAGTGATATGACTGATAAATATTACTTTTGTTTTTTTGTTAATCCCTTCACAGAAATATTCCGTGAAATCTTCATGAGTTGTGCAGGGGAGGGGTATCTCTCTTTGAATAAAACGAGCGCCGGTCTTTTTACTAATGGCTTTCCACCCTCGAATTAACGCACCATATTCATGGTCTGTTGAAAGAATTTCATCCCCCGGTTTCAAAGAAAGACAGTTTGTCATTGTTGTAAATCCTGTGGTGGGATTTGGGATAAAAATCAAATCACCGCTGTTACACCCAACAAGTTCTCCTAACCTTTTCCGCGCAATTTCTAGATGTTTATAAACTTCCTCAACCATAAACCGGACAGGCTGACGTTCAAGCTCCCTTTGCCAAAACTGATATTTTTCGAACACCGGTTTAGGACAGGCACCGAATGAGCCGTGGTTTAGAAAAGTTACATTAGGAGATAAAAGAAATGTATCCTTCACCGGTATTTTGAAACCCTTATTTCGCTAATGCTCCCATGGGGTCCCATGGAGGTAATTTTACTGGTTCTTTTTTGTAAGTTCCCAGTTCTTCATCGGTTAAATATTCCTTGTGAACCACAACCTCATAATTGTATTCATCAAACCATTTATCCGTCATGATGTCGTATCCTCTATCGCTTCGTTTATTTCCCCAGCTGTTTTCAACCCTCCATTTCCTTGGCTTCATTTTCGAGTTTAAATCCACACCGGTAAATAACATGGCGTGAGTCATCTGACTATCTCCATATTCCAAGCGATCCGCTTTTGTCATTGGGAAATCTGTGCCATAAAACAAATCAAAATCAAATAAATCTATATCCATTACGCCCAACTTCCGATGAAAATATTTTCCAACATCACACCCAAACCATACTGGGTTGTCATCTTTAATGGAGGCTACAGCTGCTTCCTTAAGGCGTTTAGAATCTAAATTCAAATATTTAATGTCTTCACCACCTATTACATTACCTAAATATTTAACAGTATATACTTCGTTATAGATTTTATCCGACATTGGGCAGTTGATCAAACACACATAATCATCCAAATCCAACTGCACGTGATTTAAAAAAAACCGTTTTGGTGTAAGGCCTTCAAAACGATGAAATATTTTTTTTCTATCTCTAACTTGCCATTCAAACATATCCGGTGGCGTACCTAAATGGATTGTGAGTAAACGGTATACGATCCCCAACATATCTGTTTTTATGGAACGAAGTTCTTTCAGGGTTGCTCCTTTTTTGTTGGCATCTCTAAGTGTTTTTGAAAATTCTCTCAATTTCCGCGTAATCATTCGATTCATCCGCATGGACTTACTACTCTGAAAAGTCTCAGGCATCTCTGTTTGAGGTACAACTCCATATTTATTAATAAGATTGATAAACATGTGCCACTGCCCACCATCTTGAATGGGATTGGACACGAGATGCATCAAAAGTCTCCCGTCTCTGGGTTCATTTAGAGTTGTAATTATATTTTCGAGAAAATAGTTGGATTTTTCAAATTTATCCCAAAACATAAAATAGCTTTGGCTGAATTCAAATTTCTTGAGGTTATACTTCCTACCAAGATAGATACGAAAGAGATTAAGCCCTGCAAAACCCCAACATCTGCCACTGGATTTTTGGTTTGTCACCGGCATTTCTCCAGACACGACATCAGAAAATGTATGGTTAATTTTTCTGAATGATTCCCAGTCCATAGCAAGGTCTTCAATCTCACTTTTTAGAGCTGTGTTTCTAGCCAGCCGGAATATAGAATTTGAATTAGTTTGTATTTTAAATTTTTTTATTTGTTTTAAGGTTATATTTTGACTCATCTGTTCCTCGAATATTTTAATTTATCAGATAATTGTTTTCAGATATCTTGAACTTTGCCAATGAGGCAATTAGTTTTTCCATTCCCTCATAAACAATAGCATTAATTCCTATTTCATTTGCAGCTTTGACGTTTCCTTGATCATCATCTATAAACAGGATTTCCTCACCTGAAATCCCAATCTTTTCCATCGTTAAATTGTATATTGTTTTATCCGGTTTTCTGTACCCCACATCATAAGAGTAAATTGCACCAGTAATAAATTTATGAAAATAATATTCACTGCATGATTTCAAATATTGAATATGCCATGGATTCGTATTTGATAACAACCAAATAGGCATTGTCTCATAAAGGTTTGTCAACAAATTCACCACTCTAGTCTGTTCCCCCAACAAAAGTTTCCATCCACGCCAAAAGTCTCCCTCGGAAATTTTTTTTCTTCGGGAAATAAATTATTTATAGCACTATAAAATTGGGGATTATCGAGTTTCCCTATTTCATATTGATAATAGATATCCCAAATAATTGATTCTTGTAGCTGATTTATAGATAATTCTGTGATATTTTCGAAGAAGTTAAGAGTTTTTTCAGGATGGATATTTATTAAAACACCGCCAATATCAAATATGATAGTTTTAATTGATAACATTTAAGATGGGATTAAATAAAATATTACAAAATCCCTTTTGTGCACACCCAATCTGTTTTTGGAAACAAATCAACTATCGTATTATATTGAGAAACAGAAAGATGATCTCCCTCAAATCCTAATTTTAATCCATCTGGAATCAGGTTTTCTTTTTTGCACTCAACAACTCTAAATGAGATAAGTTTTCAATAACCCTTGAAAACCCTGAAACCTGTTCTCTTGATTGCTCTGCGTATCTTCCATCAGAAATAAAATATTGTTTCTCCGGAAGGATGAGACAGGTAGCGGAAGAGCCTGTAAAACCACAGATGTAACAAATATTAGTCAAATTTGTAATTAAAATTCCGTCTATTCCATGCTCGCCAAGTACGGACTTTAATTTTTCCTGACGATTTGAGTACAGAGACGATACCATTATTATATTATTGAAAATCGGTTATTTGTTTGTGTGAAACTTTTTTAAAATTTTGTCTCGATATTCTATCAGTTTCTTTTTGTTATTTTCTTTTTCCCCGAGCATATCCAAAATCTCAAGAGCCTGAGGATATAGCCCTTGGTCTTCTAATATTTTTACTAATGTTAATGTTGCTAATTGGGGACTAACCTTTAAAGGTTTCAAATCGGTGGGTGAAACAGATGGTGCTCTATTTTGTGTCCCTGTTTTTTTCTCGTTAATATTTTTTTGTTTTTTGATGTGCTGTAGTATAATCAAACCGTTCATACTTTTTCTTTGCTAATTTTACGGTGTTTGGGGAGCGGTTAATTTTTTCCTGGATTTCTGCTAAGAGGTTATGTGCTTCTGGATAGAGAGTGTGTGTTTTAAATAAATCTTTCAATATTCCTTCGGCTGTTTTGTAGTCCTTCTTTTGACTATTGATCTGTGCCAATACAAACAACCCATCTACATGGTCGGGATGATGGTTTAAACCTATTTTACATATCTCTTCAGCTTTGGAATATTCTCCGTTCACTGAGTATGAATCTGCTATCAATGGAAAAAGTATTGATTCAGGATGGTTTTGAAAAATAGTCTCCAAGTCTCCCCTATCAGAAAAATTCATTATCGGCGGTTGGTTTCCACCCACTCTGTAATATAATCAATTGTATTCTGGACAGGAGTCCCAGGCCCAAATAGTTTTCCGACTCCAATTGCATGTAAAGATTCCATATCTATCTTTGGAATAATACCTCCACCAGTCAATAGAACATCCGATAACCCTTTTTCATCCATGAGGGCTTTCACTTTAGGAAAAATGGTCATATGAGCATTATTTAAACTAGAGAGGGCAATGACATCTGCATCTTCCTGCAATGCTGCGGAAACAATCATTTCAGGAGTTTGGCGCAGTCCTAAATAAATAACTTCCATTCCCGCTTCCCTGTATGCTGAAGCCAAAACTTTAATCCCGCGGTCATGACCGTCTAGCCCGGGTTTAGCCATAATGATTCTAATGGGACGTTTCACTTAATACTTTCATATAATTAATCCGTAAAATTACAACAGGATTTTCCAAAAAGAAAAAATGACAATAATTAATGATTATCATAATTTTTACTGTCAAAAACGAAAGTTGCCGGGCCCTCATTTATCAAACTAACTAACATAGTAGCTCCAAATTCCCCAGATTCAACACGAATCCCCTCTTTACTTAAATGATCAATAAACTTATCATATAAATATTCCCCTTTATCTGGTGGAGCTGCACGGAAAAAACTAGGGCGTCGGCCTTTTTTCCAATCACCACAAAGAGTAAATTGACTTATTACTAAAATAGACCCATTAATATCCTTGATGGAAAGATTCATTTTTTCTTTCTCATCATTGAAAATTCTAAATCCGGAAATTTTTTTTGTTAAAAACACAATATCCTTCTCTGTATCATCCTTCATCACTCCTAAAAAAATGACCAGCCCATTTTGGATAGCTCCACATATCTTCCCAAAAATGGTTACATCTCCTTTTGAAACGCGTTGTAATACTGTAATCATTCAATCCAAATATTCTTACTGCCGTATATATTTTTCAGTTTATTGAAAAATGCACTGTCGGTTGAAACGCTAATATTATGTGCCAATATTTTTTGATGTCTTCCATTTTTTTGAATATGAAATACTAATCGCGTGTCACCATGATACTGCTCCGCAATTTTATATAATTCATCAATTGCTTTGGTGGAAACAGAATCAGGATTAATCAATATGTTTAAATGTTTTGATAATTGGTTTTCAACTTGTTCTATGGGCACAATATGATCTGCCAACATTTTAACATTTTTCATCTCAGATCTATTTTCTGGATTCCCTGACACAAACATAATATTCCCTTCATGAATAATTTCTTTATACCGTAGAAATTTTTCATTAAAAATAATAATTTCTGCCATTCCTCCTATACATTCCATTTTGATTCGCGCCCATTCTCTTCCCTTTTTATCAAAACTTCGGTTTATTTCATCAATCATTCCCCCTACCCTGAATGATTTTTTTGTAGTGGTTGGGATAGCCTCAGTAAAATCATAGGTAGCATATTTTTCAATAATATCTGCATATTTTAGCAGAGGGTGACCTGACACATAAGTACCAAGCACTTCCTTCTCAAAAGTCAGAGATTGCTTTTCACTCCATGGCTCACACTCATACAGTTTTGGTTCCCTTATCATAGAACTGTTCCCATCTTCTCCGCCAAAGATATCTACCTGATTTCTACTACGATTGTTTTGAATGCTTTGGCCATACTTTAGAACATTTTCAATAGAGCTATACAATTCTTCTCTTTTCCCGGGAAGGCAATCCATTGCTCCAGCTTTAATTAGACTTTCAAGCACTTTTTTGTTCATAGAGGTAGATTCCACTCGAACACAAAAATCAAAAATTGATTTAAACTCCCCTTTTTCTTTCTCTCAGAAATAATACTTTTTAGCGCAGATGAGCCAACATTTTTTATGGCATTCAATCCATATGAAATGCTTTGATTGTCAAGAGGTTGAAAATCGATTTCTGAAATATTTAAATCTGGTGCATGAACTTGAATGTTTAATTTTCTACATTCATTAATAAATCGGACAACTCGGTTTGTATCTGACATAAAACTAGTCAAGTTTGCAGACATAAATTCAACTGGATAATGTGTTTTTAACCACGCGGTTTGATAGGCAATGTATGCATAAGCCGTTGAGTGACTTTTATTAAAACCATATTCAGCAAATTTTTCAATCAATGCAAATATAGATTTAGCTTTTCTGGTATTAATTTTATTTTTCTCGGCTCCTTTTAAAAAATTGGTTTCCATCCGCTTCATAAGTGCAGCATCCTTTTTACCCATTGCCCTTCGCATCAGATCCGCATCTGCTAGAGAAAATCCCGCAATTTGATTGGCAATCTGCATGACTTGTTCTTGATAAACAATAATTCCATAGGTTTCCTTTAAAATAGGTTCTAGGTCATTATGCATATAGTCAATTGTTTTTTTTCCTTTTTTTCGATCAATAAAATCATCAATATTACTCATGGGCCCCGGTCTGTACAGTGCGTTCATCGCAATTAAATCTTCGATACAACTGGGTTTCAATTTTGTTAAAAACTCTCGCATACCTGCTGACTCAAACTGGAAGATTCCGATTGTGATCCCTTGTGTAAAAAGATCGTAGACATCCTCATCATCAAGTGGGATAGATTTAATGTCAACCTTTTCATAATTCTTTTCGATCAATTTTAATGTCCGCTCGATTACCGTAAGATTTCTAAGGCCTAGAAAATCCATCTTTAATAACCCTAATTTTTCCAGCCCTTTCATATCATACTGGCTGGTAATGTCTCCTTTTGATGATTTATACAGGGGAATAAAGTCAGTGAGTTCTCCAGGTGCAATGACTACCCCCGCTGCATGAGTGGATGCATGTCGGTTTACCCCTTCTAGGTTGAGAGAGTGTTCAATTAATTCTTTATACGTACCCTCTGCCATTTTTTTGAATGTTGGGCTTTTCTTTAAAGCTCCTTCCAAGGTTATGTTTAAATCTTCTGGGATTTCCTTTGCTAATCTTATCCACTTCTCCATATGGATACCCCATAACCCG
>FUWD013192244.1_pt1 | contig 13199 bp, 13 predicted proteins | sample 1063281 | NCBI WGS metagenome assembly FUWD01 (sample SAMEA79048168, study PRJEB19326) | metagenome | biome: marine
AGGCCATTACAGGCGCTCCTGAGGCGTATGCTGCTGCGCTATACGCATCTAAGGGCGGAGGATTTGGTTAAGAGATTGGGTTGAAGGTTATAAGCTTGAGGGCGTCAGTCAGGCGTACTATCAGCTTTAAAAGCGGTGCCAATCAGTCCTCGACGAGGTCACCTGTCAGCGGCAGTGTGTGCCGATCCACTTCATTGTACTCCTGCAACAGGTGGCGTTGGGTATCGAGCCATTCCACACCCTTTGATGCACTTTCTTGAAGAACGTCGGCGTCACGAATGGCGATTGCATAAATCTCGTCACCGTGAGTCATTAAGTAATGAGTTGGCGGGCTGGCAGTTCTGGTCTCGCGTGAGTTTGCGCGGACATTCTCAAGAAACTCAGCGAAGCACTCTGGCTTGGGCTTGAAGCGGATGATGGATAGCTTCTTCATTGTTCCTTCCTTTTCTGACTTAAGACTTCGTGTATTCTATTCCTGTTACAAAGAGGTCACCAGAGGGTAATACTAATTCGATATACGCATTTAAGGACTGACTACAGGCGGAAGATCCGTGCAGTCGATTGCCGGAGGAAAACCCACACCGCGCCATCAAGACAGAACTCGAAATTCCGCTAAAGACCGATGCTGACAGCCCGCTTTGGGTCTGCGTGACAACGGAAGACGGTTTTCAGGCCTGGAGTAGTCCGATCTACGCGTTCAAATAGGATTTGTGAGAAGGATAGCCTATGCTATGCCGGATGCATTAGCTGCTACGCCCATTACCCAATGGCGGCACCGTGTTGAGAGAATTCATATGCCGCTGGTCACAAGGGAGAGACAGTAAGTGCAGATAACGAGGATTACCTCGGACCCGAAATTACCATTTTCATGGAGGTAAAGCTGTGAGATTTTATGACTGCAAGACCGCGCCATCGCCGCGCCGCGTCAGAATCTTTATTGCTGAAAAAGGCATTCAGGTCGAGACCATCGAAGTTGATCTTCGCGCAGGCGAGCACCTTAAGGAGGAATTTGTGGCTCTGAATGCCTACGGTACGGTACCGGTATTGCAGCTCGAAGATGGCACCTGTTTTACGAGTACCACTGCGATCTGGCACTATCTTGATGCCAGGTATCCTGATCCGCCGCTGATGGGCATAACTCCAAGCGATCGCGGCCGTATCGCCGATCTGCAGTGGCATATTGAGACGGGCGGCTTTATGGCCATGGCAGAGTACCTACGAAATTCAGCCCCAGGGTTTAAGGGCCGCGCTCTGACCGGCCCAGGTAACTATGAACAGATCCCAGCGCTTGCTGAGCGCGGTAAGCTTAGAATCGAACGCTTCCTCACCGAGGTTGATGATTTGATCGGCGACAAACCGTTTGTGGCCGGTGACGCGTTTACTGTGGCCGATATTAATCTGCTGGTATTGATTGATTTTGCGAAATGGCGAAAGCTGTCATTGCCCGACAATGCAACCCGCGCCAGGCGCTGGTATGACGCGGTAAGCGCTCGACCGAGCGCAGCTCTCTAGACACCCTACGTCTCCCTAGAGCAGCCGGTGTGCCAGGTGAAGCGCGGTGTTGTGACCGTGTGGCTGTTGCAGTGATTTCAACAGGTTCAGGAAATCGGCTTGAATTGGGACATCCAGAGTCGCGGTGCATTCATCGGCTCATAAAACTATGGCTGACCATCTTGCCTACCCGATCATTTACCAAATATGAGGTAGCTGTTCGATGCGGACAGGTTTCTTCTTACTAAGAAGGGTATAAAAAATCAGATAAGATGCAAAAAATGCATATAAAAGGCCTAATTTTGCATTTGAAATCTGCTCATCAGTACACAATACTTGTTTTTTTTATCTTTCAGGGAAATCTTTCTATGCATCTGGCTCGTTTTCCACGTATTCATCTGGCTCATCTTCCTACGCCGTTAGAGCGGCTTGACCGACTATCTGAGGCTCTAGGTGGCCCCGAGATCTGGATTAAGCGTGACGACTGCACGGGTTTATCCACCGGCGGCAACAAAACCCGCAAGCTGGAATTCCTAATGGCTGAGGCGAGAGATCAGGGAGCGGATCTTGTCATGACGCAAGGCGCGACCCAATCGAACCATGCACGCCAGACTGCTGCCTTTGCAGCCAAACTGGGCATGGACTGCCATATCCTGCTGGAAGATCGCACCGGATCCAAAGAGGAAAACTACAACCAGAATGGCAACGTGCTGCTGGATTTCCTACATGGCGCCAGTGCAGAAAAACGCGGATCCGGACTCGATATGAATGCCGAAATGGAGGGCGTGGCTGACGGCTTCAGGGCTAAGGGGCGCAATGTCTATACCATCCCCGGCGGCGGCTCCAATACAACAGGGGCGCTGGGTTATGTGAACTGTGCTTTTGAACTCCTGAGTCAGGCAAATGATTGCGACCTGGTGGTTGACCACATCGTCCATGCAACAGGAAGCACTGGCACACAGGCTGGGTTGGTGACAGGTTTAAAGGCGATGAATGCCGATATTCCGGTACTCGGCATTTCCGTGCGGGCACCTAAAGAGGCGCAGGAGGAGAACGTATTCAAACTGGCTGATGCTACAGCTGAGAAACTGGGTTGCCCAGGCGCGGTAGCGCCTCAAGATATTGTCGCAAACTCCGACTATGTGGGCGAGGGATACGGCTTTCCAACGCCGGATGGAATCGAAGCGATCCACATGTTTGCACAACTGGAGGCGATTCTGCTTGATCCGGTCTACTCATCAAAAGGCGCTGCCGGATTAATCGATCTTATTCGCAAGGGTCATTTTGCTAAAGGCGAACGTGTGGTTTTTCTGCACACTGGAGGTTCTGTCTCATTGTTCGGTTATATGTCATCGTTTGGCTTTGAGAGTAATCTAAAATCTGCCGCCAATAGTTGAGGGCAAACCTGCCGCCGGATTCGGGAGAGCGAGATTACTTTTTCTTTTATCCATCATATTTGCTTGAGTTAATTGGAGAAATGATATGCCTTATAAATTAACTATAACTTTTTGTGCGGCTGTCCTGGCGTTGATTAGCTTAAGGATGCACATTGATCCTGCAGGCATCACTGCAGGTGAGTTTCCTTATGCTCAGGGTGACGCGTTTGATGTAGCAGTTACAATCCGGCGTCTCATCGCTTCACTACTCTTCGTAATAGCCTCTATCACCTTTTTCGCAAGAGGCATAGAGAGCGTAAAATCACAGCAGTCACTTCTTAACGGATGCATTTTGGGATTTGCCGTTATGGGTATCACAGTTGGAATAATGACAGTCACTCAAATCGCAAACCTTGTTATTGCAGCCGTGGTGTTTTCTGTATTGACTGCCCTTTGCGTCTTTAGTCGTATAAAGGTAAATCTCAACGAATGATCTGGGCTCGGACCAAACCCGACAGGTAAGTTAACCCCGCGCCGGGGAGGTGTATCGCCGGTCTTAGCGAAAGAGGTGATGAACGAGAAACCCAGGGTCGACTGCGAAGACGCCTTTGTCGATGGTGCCTGTATCAGGAAAGCTCGAGCAGCAATGTAGGGGGACAGCGATATGGGAAACAGCCCGGAATTTTTTGCATTTACCAGAGGTCGAGTTCGACACTGTGATAATTTGCGACTAGGTTGCTGCCTGATACAGCGTCACGACGCAGGCGCCACCCAGCCCGAGATTGTGCTGTAAACCCAGACGCGCTTTTTCAACCTGGCGCTCCTTTGCTGTGCCACGAAGCTGGTGCGTAAGCTCATAGCATTGTGCCAGCCCTGTCGCACCCAGAGGATGGCCTTTGGACAGCAAGCCGCCTGATGGATTTGTCACTACCTTGCCACCGTAGGTGTTGTCCGCATCAGCAATAAATTTCTGTGCACCACCTTCAGGGCAAAGCCCCAGCGCCTCGTAGCTGATCAACTCGTTGTGAGCGAAGCAATCGTGCAGTTCAACGACATCGAGATCGTCCGGGCCGATACCTGCTTCTTCATACACTTGCCGGCTCGCCTCTTGCGCCATGTCGTAACCGACAAGCTGCATCATGTCATGAGCTTCAAACGTGCTGGGGAAATCAGTCGTCATCGCTTGAGCCGCAATCATCACGTCGGTGCGCAACCCCTTTTTGTTAGCAAACGCTTTGGAAACGAGAATCGTCGCCGCGCCACCGCAAGTTGGTGGACATGCCATCAGTCGCGTCATAATGCCCGGGTACAAGACTTTGGCCTCGAGCACATCTTCGACGCTGACTTCGTTTCTGAAGATGGCTAATGGATTGTTGGTGGCGTGTCGGCTAGCCTTTGCGCGGATTTTTGCAAAGTCTTCGATGGTCGAGCCATATTTGTCTATATGGCTTTTTCCCGCGCCGCAAAAATAACGCAACGCCAACGGCAAGCCAGTGTCGCCGCACAATGCCTCGCATTCATTATCGAAATTATCGAATGGAGTAGGTCGGTCCTGAAACACACTGCCAAGTGCGCCTGGACTCATCTGTTCAAAGCCGACGGCCAGGACACAGTCTGCTGCGCCATATTCAACGGCTTGGCGCGCGAGGTACAGTGCTGTAGAACCAGTGGAGCAGTTGTTATTGACGTTGACCACAGGGATGCCGGTCATGCCGACTTGATAGATAGCCTTTTGCCCCGAAGTGGAATCTCCGTATACGTATCCAGCGTAAGCTTGTTGCACATCAGAAAAATCGAGGCCTGAGTCCTGAAGCGCGAGACGAATCGCTGCGCTGCCCATTTCATGATATGGCGCGGATGCGCCTGGCTTGGAGAACGGGATCATTCCAACGCCAGCCACGTATACTTTGTTACCCATATTGTTCTCCTCCATATATTAATTGCACGGGCCGCTTAATCGGAGAAACTTCAGTGCCCAGATCAGCTCTCGTTATACTGCAAAAAGGCGCAGGATAAGGCCGGACCAATTTAATAATCGTCACATCCGCTAAAGGTCTCATTGACGTGCCCTGACTAGTCGGCACTCAGCGAGCGAGCGATGATTTCTGTCAGTGTTCCTGGTACCAGTGGACCGCCTTTGTGCCAGGCGCCGATGTTCGTCTTATCGAGTGTTCGAGCAGCCAGAATGACGTTCGCAGCTTGCGCTGCTAACTCACGCGCGATGCCGGCACCGAAGCCACGTCTGACCCCGGCTACGATGGCGATCTTTCCTTCAAGCATTGTCGCTTCCGTTGGACGTTGACCGGGAAACCCTGAAAACTTCAGATAACAATTTGATTTAATGTACGCCAGTCTATACCTAAGCGCACTGGAATGGTCTGAAGGTAGATGTATTGTCGTCCAGAGTATCTACGAAAATTGCGTAAAACTCATATTTCTGGGCATGCAAATAAATCGGGGCCTGCATGAAAGGTAATAATGTCCTACCAGCGGTTGCCACTTCCTCCAGGAATTGAAAAGATGCCTAATCTGTCTTTATCTATATTCCACAAACTGATGTCAAATTTGAGAAGGGGTACAAAGGCAGCGCCAGATATGTCCGCACCAGCAAACCTTCTGTCTTCTTCGTTGGGCGAATTCTTACTTGTCCTTTGCTGGCGCGGGACGGGATTTCACAATCAAAGTGCTTGTGGTGACGAAGACGTCCTCATTGTTTTGATTCCTTAATGTGGCGGTGTAGCGGACAAAGCCCAAGTCCGGTTTGCTTGCCGACACCCGACTTCCTTTAATTTCGACCTGCCCACTCAATCGATCACCGGGACGTACGGGTGTGGGCCAGATCATTTCTTCATGACCAGGTGAGCCTAAGGTTGTCTCATAACATAGGAACACGTTATGCATCAGCCGAAGCCAGACCAGGCCTGTCAGCCAACCGCTGGAAATGATACCCTCAAAAACGGTTTCTTGAGCCGCCTGGTCGTCGATGTGGAATGGGAAAGGGTCGTACTTTCGCGAGAACTCTATGATCTCTTCACGCGTAACGTCGTATGTTCCGAGGTCAAATACGTCGCCCGCATTGTAGTCTTGGGCATATCGAAAATTCACTTTATTTGCTCTCTATGAGTGTGGTCAGGGCAGTAAGAAATGAGTAGAAGCGTTTCCTGCCACTACCTTATTTTTGATGAATTCCTACCATAATGTAACTCTTTCGTTGTTTAACTTTGGTGCGGTAAAGAGGAGTGATAGTGATGGCGCCGTTAGCTTCAAGCCAGAAGCTTTGGCGGTGTGATTGGGGTAAGAATGTGTGAGTAAGCGGGGTAGACATCTGTTCGCCCTGTCACAATGCTTGAACTGCACTTTTTATCAAAAGATGAAGGACGACAGTGTCCCGGAAGTTTCTGCCGATTCGATGTGATTTTTGGTATTCATGTTGTTCATCTGCTCCTGTCGTAACGCACCCCGGTGCCGCGTCGGTCATGTGACCCGCGACACCACCTGGTACTTTGGATCACGCCACAACTCTCCCGACATGACCTCTTCGATAATCTTGGCAGCGCGCATCACATCCCCCTCATCCAGGTAGAGTGGTGCGAACCCGAACCGCATGATGGCAGGCGCCCGAAAATCGCCGATTACACCCCGGTCGATCAGCGCCTGCATTGCGGCGTAACCATGTTCGAAAGCAAAGGACACCTGGCTGCCCCGTTGCGCAGGGTTGTTTGGCGAGACGAGTGTCAGCATTGGGCAGCGCGTCGCGACCTCGCGGATAAAACATTCGGAAAGCGCCACCGAGGCGTTGCGCAGCTCCGCCATGTCCACATGGTTCCAGGCATCCAGGGCCGCATCGAGTACCGAAAGCTGCACGATCGCAGGGGTGCCGACTCGTAGCCGTTCAGTCGACATGGCAGGGCGATAATCCAGTTCCATCGAGAAGGGGGCATCGTGGCCCAGCCATCCCGCGAGGGCCGGCTTCACCTCGGTCACGATGTCGGGTCGGACATAGATGAACGCCGGCGCACCAGGGCCGCCGTTGAGATACTTATAGGTGCAGCCGACGGCGAACTCGGTATTGCTGGCGGCCAGATCTATTGGTACTGCCCCCGCAGAATGCGCCAGATCCCAGATCATCACGGCTCCGGCCGCTTGGGCGCGCGCAGTGATCTCTGCCATATCGTGCATCCGACCCGACCGATAATCTACATGGGTCAGCATCACAACCGCCACCTCGTGGGTGATCGCATTGGCAACGTTCTCGGGCGTGGGCGTGCGCAGCTCGTGATCTTTACCGATGGTGTCGATCAGGCCCTGTGCCATGTAGAGATCGCTGGGAAAGTTGCCATTGTCGGACAGGATCACCCGGCGATCGGACCGCATCATCAGCGCCGCCGCCAGAGCCTGGTAGACCTTGATCGACAGCGTGTCACCAGTGACCACTGAGCCCTCGGCTGCGCCGATCAGCCTGCCGATCCGGTCGCCGACCTTTTGCGGCAGAGCCATCCAGTTGGCGGTATTCCAGGCTCGGATGAGCTCGCGCCCCCATTCGTCCTGAATCACCTCGGAGGCGCGTTCAGCGGCGCCTTTGGGCATCGGTCCCAGCGAGTTTCCGTCGAGATAGATCACTCCTTCTGGCAGGTGAAACAATTCTTTTCGCGGCAAACTGAGGGCCATGATCATAGCTCCCCGCGAAGATGCCAGAGTTCCGGGAACAGCTCGACGCTGAGCATCCGCTTCAGATAGTCGACACCCGAGGTCCCGCCGGTGCCGCGCTTGAATCCGATTATCCGTTCGACTGTCGTGACATGATTAAACCGCCAGCGTCGGAAGTAATCTTCGAGATCCACCAGTTTCTCGCCCAGTTCATACAGCACCCAGTATCGGTCGACATTTTCATAGACCAACTTCCAGTGAGCCTGCACCGCAGGCACCGACGTGTGCGCAGTGCGCAACTGCGGGATAGGTACATGCGCTTGTGTCCCGTCGATGGTGGTGAAAAGAAGCCGGATCACGTCGTCGTAAAAACTCGGCCGGTCTAGTTCGTCCGACAGCATCTCGTATACCTTAGGCATGTGTTCGTGCAGTTTCAGCATGTTCGGGTTGCGGTTGCCCAGAACGTACTCGATCATTCGGTACTGATAAGACTGAAATCCCGAGGACGGGCCAAGCGCCTCGCGAAACTTGGTGTAATCGGCAGGGGTCATCGTTCGCAGCACGTCCCAGGCGCTATTGAGCTGTTCAAAGATCCGGGATACCCGGGCCAGCATCTTGAACATGGGCGCCATGTCACTGGAGTTCAGCGCGTTGCGGGCAGCCACGAGTTCGTGGATGGCGAGCTTCATCCATAACTCGCTGGTCTGGTGCTGGATGACGAACAACATCTCATCATGGGCATCCGAGAGGGGATGCTGCTGCGCCAGCAAGTTTTCCAGACGTAGATAGTCACCGTAGGACATCGCGTCCCGAAAGGTCATCTTGGCGCCTTGTGCACCGGGGTTGCAAGTCCGGTCGGTCATGACGACTCCTTCAATCTGAAGCGTTGGATCTTACCGGTCTCGGTCTTGGGCAAAGTATCGGTGAACACCACCGAACGCGGGTACTTGTAAGGCGCAATGGTCGATTTGACGTGGTCCTGCAGCGCTTTGATCATTAGATCCGACGCATCTTGCCCCTGAGTCAGCACGACGTGCGCCTGCACGATAGCGCCGCGTGCCTGGTCGTGTACGCCGATCACCGCGCATTCGGCCACTGCGTCGTGCGCCAGCAGGGCGGCCTCGACCTCGGGACCGGCGATGTTATAACCAGACGAGATGATCATGTCGTCATTGCGTGCGGCAAAGTGGAAATACCCGTCTGCATCCATCGAGAAGGCATCGCCCGAGATATTCCAGCCATCACGCACATATTCGTCCTGGCGCTCTCCGCGCAGGTAGCGGCAGCCGGTTGGCCCGCGCACTGCCAGGCGCCCAACCTCACCGAGCGGCAAGTTGTGCCCGTCCTCACCTATGATCTTTGCCTCGTAACCGGTGACCAGCTTGCCGGTGCAGGCCGGACGGTGATCGGTGAACCGGTTTGTGATAAATATATGCAGCATCTCGGTAGCGCCGATCCCGTCTAGCATCGGCTTACCGGTCTGCTGGATCCACTGGTCATAAACCGGCGCGGGCAGCGTCTCACCGGCCGAAACTGCTGCACGCAGTGAGGATAGATCGGCTCCTTCCTTCATTGCCGCCAGCATGGCGCGATAGGCGGTCGGAGCGGTGAAACAGACTGTGGCTTTGAACTTCTCTATGATCCCGATCATGTTGGGGGGCGTCGCCGTTTCCAGTAGCGTTGCCGTTGCACCAAAACGCAGAGGAAAGATCGCCAGCCCGCCCAGACCAAAGGTAAAGGCCAGTGGTGGCGAGCCCACGAACACGTCTTCTGATGTCACCTCTAACACCTCGCGTGCATAACCATCGGCAATGATCAGTAGGTCACGGTGGAAATGCATCGTCCCCTTGGGTTCTCCGGTCGATCCTGAGGTGAAACCGATCAGTGCCACGTCATCCTGGAAGGTCTCGACCGCGTCGAAGGTCACCGGCTTTTCCAGCGCCAGCCGGTCCAGTTCTGCATCATGGTTGGCGGTGCCGTCGAATCCGACCACCGTGTTCAGGAACGGACTGCCCTTGGCGCAGGCAGTCATCTCGCTCATCAGTCGGGTATCGCACAGCGCGTGGCTGATCTCAGCCTTGGCGACGTATTTGGTCAGGTCCACCGCGCGCAGCATTGGCATGGTGTTCACGACTACGGCACCGGCCTTGGTGGCAGCTAGCCAACAGGCCACCATGGCTGGGTTGTTGGCCGACCGGATCAGCACCCGGTTTCCGGCCTTCACGCCGAGGTCATCGACCAGTGCATGCGCCAGCCGGTTGGTCCAATCCGCCAGTTCCTTGTAGGTACGCCGCCGGCCGTTGCCGATCAGGGCGGTATGATCGCCAAACCCCTGGTCGACCATCCTGTCGGTCAGTTCCACAGCCGCGTTCAGTCGGTCGGGGTAATCGAGCCCGTCCAGAAGCAGATCGGGCCAGGTGTCTTCGGCAGGCAGATTATCCTGCGCAAACGTGTCCGTGTGAGCTGATGGTCTTAGCATGTCACTTTTCCTGAAATGCTGACAATGTTTGTCGGGCGATCACCACACGCTGGACATCTGACGCGCCTTCGTAGATGCGCAGCGCGCGGATGTCCCTGTAGAGTTTCTCGATGGTCCCACCGGATTTCACCCCGTCGCCACCATGGAGCTGCACGGCCTTGTCGATAACCTGCTGCGCCTGATCGGTGGCAAAAAGCTTGGCCATCGCAGCCTCTCGGGTGACTCGCGCCGCGCCGCTATCTTTGGTCCAGGCTGCGCGATAGACCAGCAGGGCGCTCGCATCCACATCCAGCGCCATGTCCGCGATATGCCCCTGCACCATCTGCAGATCGAATAGCGGCGCCCCCTGTATATGTCGGGTCGTAACCCGTTCCAGCGCCTCGTCCAGCGCCCGGCGGGCAAAGCCCAGCGCCGCCGCCGCCACAGTCGCGCGGAACACGTCGAGTACCGACATGGCGATGCGAAATCCTTGCCCCGGGGTGCCCAGCATGGCGCTGGCCGGCACCCGGCAATTAGTGAACCGCAGCGTTGCCAGTGGGTGCGGCGCGATGACCTCCAGCCGCTCGGTTACCTCGAAGCCGGGCAGGTCGGCCGCCGTGATGAAGGCCGACAGCCCCTTGGCTCCAGGCCCTTCGCCGGTGCGGGCAAACAGCGTGTAGACATCCGCGATGCCGCCATTCGAGATCCAGGTCTTCTCGCCGTTCAACAGGTAATCATCACCATCCCGTGTGGCGGTCATGGTGGAATTGGCTACGTCTGACCCGGATTGCGGCTCGGTCAGCGCAAAGGCCGAGATCGCTTTGCCCGCTCGCGCTGGGGTCAGCCACTGCGCCTTTTGCGCGTCGGTTCCAAAAAGTGAGATTGCCCCGGTGCCAAGTCCCTGCATGGCAAAGGCGAAATCCGCCAGTCCATCATGCCGCGCCAGTGTCTCGCGGATCAGACACAGCGAGCGTACGTCCAGTCCTGTGCCGGCCTGTGGGTCCACTGCCGAGTAGGTCAGGAACCCCGCCTCACCCAACATCGTGACGATCCGGCGGCAAGTCGCGTCGGTATCAGAATGATCCACTGCGCCCAGTTCCCTCTCGGCCCAGTCCTGTAGCTCGGCCGCCAGTTCCCGGTGTCGGTCTTCGAAAAACGGCCAATTGAGAAAACTTCGATCCGTCATGTTACACGTGTCCTATGCTTGCTCTCTTATCTAAATACTCTACTGTCCGCCAGCCATGCCGCGGGTGTTCGCGTCAGTCGCCTTCGAACACCGGTTTCTCCTTGGCGACAAAGGCGTTATAGGCGCGGTGAAAATCCTGCCCCTGCATACAGATCGCCTGCGCCTGCGCCTCGGCCTCGATAGCCTGCTCCAGTGACATCGACCATTCCTGCGCCAGCATGGTCTTGGTCATCATGTTGGCGAAGTTCGGTCCCGCCGCAATGCGTTCAGCCATGTCCTGTGCCGCGGCCATCAGCTTATCGGCTGGCACCACCCGATTGAAATACCCCCAGGCCAGCCCCTCTTCGGCACTCATCGATCGCCCGAGATAAAGTAGTTCGGCGGCCCGACCCTGCCCGATGATCCGGGGTAGGATCGCGCAGGCACCCATGTCGCAGCCAGCCAGACCCACGCGGTTAAATAGGAACGCTGTCTTTGCGGCCGGCGTCGCCACCCGCAAATCAGACGCCATCGAGATGATTGCTCCGGCCCCGGCACAGATACCATCCACGGCCGCAATGATCGGCTTACCGCAGCCGATCATTGCTTTGACCAGATCTCCGGTCATGCGAGTAAAGGTCAACAGCTCCTTCATAGTCATCTTGGTCAACGGGCCAATGATGTCATGCACATCTCCGCCCGAGCTGAAATTGCCGCCATTGGGGGAAAAGATCACTGCCCTGATCGAGTCGTCATAGTGCAGGTTGCGGAACCAGTCACGCAGTTCGGCATAGCTATCGAATGACAGTGGGTTTTTGCGGTCCGGCCGGTCCAGCGACACGGTGGCGAGCCCGCCGGTGATTTCACAGTTGAAATGGGTCACATTGTTGCTCATATCTCAAAACTCTCCCTGTTCCAGCGTCTCGACCAGTCGGTCCAGACATTCATTTATGACATCGAGGTCATTGGCATTCAGGTCGTCCAACATCTCGTTGATCCAGGCCTCGTGCGCTGCGGCCTGCCGGGCAAACTCGTCCAGTCCCTTAGGTGTCAGCCGCACCAGCGAGGCGCGCCGATCGCCCGGTACCGCTACCCGCAGCGCCAGCCTCTCGTCGGTTAGCCGGTCCACGATCCCGGTGATATTTCCATTCGATACCCGCAGCAGTTGCGAGATCTGATTCATCTTGAGCCCGTTGGAGTAACGCGACAGCGCAGACATGACATCGAAACGCGGCAGGGTTGCCTCGAACTCGCGACGCAGGCGGCGGCGGACCTCATTCTCTATCACGCTGGACGCCTTGAGCAGTTTCAGCCAAAGGCGCAACCGATCTTTCGACAGCGATTCAGGATATTCGAGTTTGCCTCGTGTCGTCATATCTCCCCACCTGACAGGCTGAGCGCTTGACCGTTCACCGACCGGGCCTGGTCCGAACACAGCCACAGCACGGCCCCCGCCACCTCGTCGGTCTGGATGAACCGGTTTTGCGGGTTTGCTTTTGTCAAAGAGGCGCGGGTTGCCTCTTTGCTCATGCCGGTTTTCTGCATGATAGTGTCGATCGAACGGTGCAGCAGCGCGGTTTCGATAAAGCCGGGGCAGATGGCGTTGGCCGTCACCCCGCTGTCACCCAGTTCCAGGGCCAGCGCCCGGGTCAGCCCCACCACACCGTGTTTCGCCGCGCAATAGGCAGTGACATAGGGGTAGCCCTTGAGCCCGGCGGTCGAGGCCACCGCGATGAGTCTGCCCCAGCCGGAGGCTTTCATGCCCGACAGCGCCGCTTGCCAGGCATTGACTACACCCGCCAGATTGACGGCAAGTATGGAGGTCAGTTGCTCCGGTACCATCTTGGAAAAAGGTACGCTCTCGACGGCGCCCGCATTGGCCACCACCACGTCCACTGGCCCGTTCAGTCTTTGTGACTCGCCAAAAGCGGCGGTAACGGCTTCAGCGCGGGTCACATCGCAGGTGACCCAGTCGATAGATTTGTGCTGTCTCGCCACCTCGCGCAACGGCGCCTCGCGGCGCCCCATCACTGTGACCCGCGTTCCGGCATGGGCCAGGGTT
>FUWD013181187.1_pt1 | contig 13190 bp, 22 predicted proteins | sample 1063281 | NCBI WGS metagenome assembly FUWD01 (sample SAMEA79048168, study PRJEB19326) | metagenome | biome: marine
TGGAAAAGAGGAAAGAATTGGTCGTATGTTATTAATGCATGCTAATAATAGGGAAGATATTAAAAGTGCAAGTGCCGGTGACATTGTTGCGTTAGCAGGTCTTAAAAATACAATTACAGGACATACTCTGTGTGACAAAAATAGTCCAATCGTATTAGAATCAATGGACTTTCCAGAACCAGTTATAGAAATTGCAGTTGAACCTAAAACAAAAAATGACCAAGAAAAAATGGGTGAAGCTCTTAACCGCTTAGCAAAAGAAGATCCTTCATTTAGAGTTTCCTCAGATAATGAGTCTGGACAAACAATTATTAAAGGAATGGGTGAATTGCATCTTGAAATTATTGTAGACAGAATGAAAAGAGAATTTAAAGTTGAAGCTAACATTGGAGCTCCTCAGGTTGCCTATAGAGAGACAATTACTTCAGCTTCTAAACTAGAATATACACACAAAAAACAAAGTGGTGGTGCAGGACAATTTGCTAAAGTTAAGTTAGCTGTTGAGCCTCTAACTCAAGGAGAGGGTAGAATTGTTGAAAATTTAATTAAAGGAGGATCGATTCCAAGAGAATTTATTCCTGGCGTTGAGAAAGGAATTTTAAGTGTTGCAGATTCTGGAGTGTTAGCAGGATTTCCATTGTTAGATTATAAAGTTCAAATTTTAGATGGACTACATCATGAAGTAGACTCTAGTCCTTTAGCATTTGAATTAGCAGCTAGATATTGTTTTAGAGAGTTATGTTTGCAAGCAAATCCAAAACTTTTAGAACCAATCATGAAAGTCGAAGTAGTAACACCAGAAGATTATATGGGTGATGTTATTGGAGATTTAAACAGCAGAAGAGGACAAGTTGGATCCACTGATAAGAGAGGTAATGCTGCTGTTATTAATGCGATGGTTCCACTCGCGAATATGTTTGGTTATGTAAACACTTTAAGATCAATGTCTCAAGGTAGAGCACAGTATACTATGCAATTTGATCATTATGATCGCGTTCCTCAAAATGTTCAGGACGAAGTTACAAAAAAGATGGCTTAAATTATGGATAAACAGAATATTAGAATTAAATTAAGAGCGTATGATCATAAAGTTTTAGATCAGTCTACTCTTGAGATTGTAAATACTGCAAAAAGAACAGGAGCTCAAGTTAGAGGACCTATACCACTTCCAACACGTAAAGAAATTTTTACAGTATTAAGATCACCCCATATCGATAAAAAAAGTAGAGAACAGTTTGAAACAAGAACACATAAACGTATGATAGATATTTTAGATCCTACGCCTCAGACAGTTGAAGCGTTAATGAAATTGGATCTAGCTTCAGGTGTAGATGTGGAAATTAAGATTTAAATTATGACTTTAGGTTTGATAGGAAAAAAAATTGGTATGACAAGAAGATTTTACGAAAATGGTCAATCTGTACCTGTAACTGTTCTTCATGTTGAGCCAGGCAAGGTAGTGGACGTTATCACTAAAGAGAAACGTGGTTATAGTGCTGTGCTAGTTGGGTTTGGGCATATTAAAAATTCAAAAGTAACAAAGCAGATGAAAGGTGTTTTTGCAAAAAAATCTCTAGAACCAAAAAAATTTTAAAAGAATTTAGAGTAGATAAGGATAGTGATCTTAAATTAGGGTCAGATGTAGATTTAAATATTTTTAAAGATATTAATTTTGTTGATATTAGATCAAAAACAATCGGAAGAGGTTTTGCTGGAGTTATGAAAAGACATAATTTTTCAGGTTTAAGAGCAACTCACGGTGTTTCGGTTTCGCATAGATCGCACGGATCAACAGGTCAAAGACAAGATCCAGGAAGAGTATTTAAGGGTAAAAAAATGGCTGGTCATATGGGTGATAAATTTAGAACAGTTGAAAGACTTGAAATTATTGAAACGGATTTAGAAAATAATTTATTATTTGTTAAAGGATCGGTTCCGGGAGCAAAAAATGCTGTAGTTGAGATTAATAAAGCTGTTAAAGAAAGAAATAAAAGAACTATGAAAGATACTATTCAAGCTTTCAAAGATGATCTTGCTGAGGGATTGAAAGAGAAATCAAATAAAAAAGAGAAAAGTGTAGAAACTAATAAGAAAGATGCAAAACCAGCAGCAGCGGCAGCTCCTGCAACAGAAAAAAAGAAGTAACTTTATGAAAATAAAAGAATTGGGAATCGATGGAAAAGATGTTGGAAATATTGAAGTTTCTGACAACATATTTTCATTAAAGCCAAGAAAAGACATTATAAAAATGGTTGTAGATTGGCAAATAAGTCGTAACTCCAAAAAAACTGGTTATACGAAGACTAGAGGAGAAGTTGCTGGATCTAGAAAAAAAATTGGACCACAAAAAGGATCTGGTGGGGCACGACATGGTAATATTACAGCTCCAATATTTGTTGGTGGCGGTATTGCGCATGGGCCTAAAGCAAAAGGTAAGCACAGAGTAAAAAAATTAAATAAAAAAGTTAGAAAATTAGGGCTTAAACATGCTTTATCCAGTAAAGTTTTGGATAATGAAGTTAGTATTTTGTCAGAAAAAGATTTTAAGAATTTTAAAACTAAGGACTTTAGTAAGTTTTTATTAAAAATTAATTCAAAGAGTACATTATTAATTTACGATAATGAAAATGAGGTTTTATTAAACAATGTTAAAAATATTAAGAATATCAAAAACATTCCAGAGATTGGAACAAATGTTTATGACATTTTAAAATACCAAAATGTTTTATTCACACATTCTTCAATTAAAAAACTTCAAGAAAGATTACTAAAATGAAAAAAAGAGCTGATAATTTTTCATACGATATTATTCTTGAGCCTGTAGTGACTGAAAAATCTACGAATCTAAGCTCTTTAAATAAAGTTGTGTTCAAAGTTGCCCCCTTTGCTACCAAAGCAAGTATTAAAAAAAGTGTTGAGAAACTTTTTAAAGTGAGCGTTGTAAAAGTGAATACTATTAATCTTCATCCAAGATATAAAACTGTAAGAGGTAGAATTGCTAAAACTCAAGGATATAAAAAAGCTATTGTCACTCTAAAAAAAGGACAATCAATAGATATCACAACTGGAATATAAAAATGGCCCTAAAGACATATAAACCTTATACAAAATCTACTAGAGGAACAATTATTCTAGATAGAACAGGGCTTTGGAAAGGAAAACCTGTCAAATCACTTACAGCAGGTATTAATGGTTCTTATGGAAGAAATAATTTAGGAAGAATCACATCGCGACATCGTTCAGCTGGGCATAAAAAAAATATAGATTTGTAGATTTTAAAAGAAATAAGTTCGACATGCCAGCAACAGTAATTCGTTTTGAGTACGATCCTTACAGAACGTCTAATATTATGCTTGTTGAATATGAAGATAAAACTCAAAGTTATTTAATTGCTCCACAAGATATTAAAGTAGGAACTAAAATTTACTCTGGAAGAAAAAAAGACATAGAAATTGGTAATTGTATGCCATTAATAGATATTCCTCCTGCGACTGTGGTTCATAACGTTGAAATGAAACCAGGAAATGGTGGAGTATTAGCAAGATCAGCTGGCACTTCCGTACAAATTATGAGTCATGATCAAGATTATACAACATTAAAATTAGCCTCAGGCGAAGTTAGAAAAGTACAAAGTTTATGCAAGGCAACTATCGGTGCTGTGTCAAATCCAGACCAAAAAAATATTAAAATTGGTAAAGCAGGCAGAAGTAGATGGTTAGGTATTCGACCACAAACAAGAGGTATAGCAATGAACCCCGTTGATCACCCACATGGAGGGAGAACTAACGGAGGAAGACACCCCGTTACTCCTTGGGGCATCAAAACTAAAGGAAAGAAAACTAGAAAAAATAAAAATACTGACAAATATATTATCTCAAGAAAAAAGAAGAGAGGTATTAACTAATCATGAGTAGATCAGTTTGGAAAGGTCCTTTTGTTGAATTAAGTTTAATGAAAAAAGTACAAAAACATAAAGATCAAAATATTAAAAAACCAATTAAAACATGGTCAAGAAAATCTACAATTATTCCAGAATTTATTGGAATGACTTTTGAAGTTCATAATGGAAAAAAATTTTTCCCAGTGACTATTACAGACGAAATGATTGGTCATAAATTAGGTGAGTTTTCGGCAACAAGACAATTTTTTGGACATACTCCAGCTGATAAAAAAGCTGCTCCAGCAACTGAGAAAAAAGATGATAAAAAATAAAGATTTAAATCAAGTTAAAGCAATTTATAGGAACTTAAGATCAAGTCCGCGTAAAATTAATAATATCTTAAAAAGTATACGAGGAAAAAATGCTAATGTGGCTATGAGAGATTTAGAATTTACAGACAAAAGAGTAGCAAATGAGATTAAAAAAACTTTAAAATCAGCGATCGCCAATGCTGAGAACAACAATCAATTAGATATAGACAATTTGATTGTAAAAGAAGCGTACGTTGGAAAAGGAATAACACTAAAACGTTTTATGCCAAGAGCAAGAGGTAGATCCGCTGGTATTAAAAAACACTTTTCTAATTTAACAATTATTGTTTCGGAAAACAAAAAAGCTCCGGTGGAGGCTAGTAAATAATGGGACAGAAAGTTAATCCAATTAGTTTTAGATTAAGCATAAATAAAAATTGGGATTCAATGTGGTTTGCTAAGAAAAAAGAGTACGGGCAATATTTAATTGAAGATTTTAAAATTAGAGAATATATTCATAAAAATCTCAAAAATTCTGGAATTTCAAAGATCTTTATCGAAAGACCAACTAAAAAGTGTATCGTAACAATTTTTACGTCTAGACCTGGTTTTGTAATCGGAAAAAAAGGTTCTGATATTGATAAAATTAAAAATAATCTTAATAAAATCTCCAGCTCAGACGTTTCAGTAAATATAAAAGAAATTAGAAAACCAGAATTAGATGCGTATTTAGTTGCAGAAAATGTAGCTCAGCAACTTGAAAAAAGGATTGCATACAGAAAAGCAATGAAAAGAGCGATGCAATCTACTCTTAGATTGGGAGCTAAAGGTATTAAAATAACTGTTGCTGGACGATTAGCTGGCACGGAAATTGCTAGAACCGAGTGGTTAAGAGAAGGAAGTATTCCACTACACACACTAAGAGCTGATGTTGATTACGGAGAAGCAGAAGCAGAAACTACTTATGGAATTATTGGAGTAAAAGTTTGGATTTATAAAGGCATCGTGTTTGAAAAAGATAAGAAAAAATTGAGGATGCCGAAACTAAAAATATAAAAGAGAAAGATAATGTTACAGCCAGCTAGAACAAAATATAGAAAAGCTTTTAAGGGAAAAATACACGGTAATGCTACACGTGGATCCGAATTGAATTTTGGATCATTTGGGTTAAAAGCAATTGAACCTAACAGAGTAACTTCGAAAGAAATAGAAGCCGCAAGAGTTGCTTTAACTAGACATATGAAAAGAGCTGGCAGAGTTTGGCTTAGAATTTTTCCAAATATTCCCGTAACAAAAAAACCAATCGAAGTAAGGATGGGTAAAGGTAAAGGTGGATTAGAATATTATGTATTTAGAGTTAAACCAGGAAGAATTATTTTTGAAGTTGACGGTGTTGATGAGTCAGTGGCTAAGGAAGCATTTGAAAGAGCTAAAGCCAAATTGTCTATAAAAACTAAAATGGTTAAAAGATTAGGAACGCAATAATGAAAACCAAAGAAATTAAAAAATTAACACAAGACCAGTTATTTTCTGAATTAGAAAAATTAAAGAAAGAGCAATTTAATATCCGATTTAAAAAAAAATGGACAGGTAACTAATACTGCTTCTATCAAAACTAATAGACGAACTATTGCAACAGTTAAAACTTTTATCAATTTAAATAGAGTAAAATAATGGCTAAAAAAATTTTAAAGGGAAAAGTAGTAAGTGACAAAAGCAATAAAACAGTAGTTGTTGAAGTCAGCAGAAGATTTGTGCACCCTAAATATAAAAAAGTAATGACTACTTATAAAAAATATCATGCTCATGATGAAAAGAACAAATTCAAAATTGGAGATATGGTTTCTATAATAGAAAGTAAACCAATTTCTAAGCTTAAACGTTGGACGATTGTTGGAGGGGAAAAATAAATGATACAAGTACAAACGGAATTATTTGTTGCTGACAATACAGGGGCTCGAAAGGTTGAGTGTATAAAAGTTTTAGGCGGTTCTAAGAGAAGATATGCAACAATAGGTGATATTATAGTCGTGTCAATTAAAGACGCTATTCCAAAGGGAAAAGTTAAAAAAGGAGACGTTCACAAAGCAGTAATTGTTAGAACAAGAAAAGAAATTAAAAGATTAGATGGAACATCAATAAAATTTGATGCTAATGCTGCAGTTTTGGTTCAGCCAAATGGCGAGCCTATTGGTACAAGGATTTTTGGACCTGTAACAAGAGAATTAAGAAATAAAAACTTTATGAAAATAATTTCTTTAGCACCAGAGGTATTATGATTAAATTAAAAATTAAAAAGGAGACAACGTAAAAATTATTACTGGTGATGATAAAGGAAAAACAGGAAATGTTATTAAAGTATTTCCGGAAGTAAGAAAAATTTTAGTAAAAGGTGTTAACGAAAAGAAAAACATCAAAAACCAACAAAAGAGAAAAAGGTGGAATTATTACTATTGAAAGACCAATTGATATATCAAATGTTGTTAAATTATTAGATGCAAAAGTAGAAAAAAAATAGAAAAGAAATTAGAGCCTAAAAAAGTTGAAAAAAAATCGAAGAAAAAAACTACAAAAATAGAAAAACCAAAAACAAAGAGTAAAAAATGAAATTAATACCTAGATTAAAAGAAAAATATATAAAAGAGATAGTGCCTAATTTATGCAAGAGTCTTTCCTTTGCCAATAAAATGCAAGCACCTAGACTGGTTAAGATCGTTTTAAACATGGGTCTTGGCTTAGATGGGACTGATAATAAAATCCTAAAAAGTGCAGAGGATGATTTATCAGCTATAGCAGGTCAAAAAGCTCAAGTTACAAAATCAAGAAAATCAATTTCTAATTTTAAGACAAGGGTAGGTATTCCATTGGGTTTAAAAGTTACCTTAAGAAAAAATCAAATGTATTTCTTTTTAGATCGTTTAGTAAACATTGCGTTGCCAAGAATTAAAGATTTTAGGGGTTTAAATCCAAATAGCTTTGATAGTGAAGCTAATTATAGTTTCGGTGTTAAAGAACATATTATTTTTCCTGAAGTAAATTTTGACAAAGTAGATAAGATTAGAGGTCTAGATATTACTATTGTAACGACTGCTAAGACTAAAGAACAGGCAAGAATGTTACTTGATAGTTTTAATTTCCCATTTGCAAAAGTTGGAATTTTTTCTGCAGATAAGAAAAAAGTAAAAAAAGATGACGATAATGAAAAAGATAAAGGTAAAGAAAAAAATAAGGAGTTAAACTAAATGGCAAAGCGAAGTTCTATTGAGAGAAATTTAAAAAGAGTAAAAATGGCTAAAAGATTTGAAAACAAAAGATCTAAGCTTAAAAAAATTATTATGAATAAAACAATATCTTTAAATGAAAGATTTTTAGCGAGCTTAAAACTTTCAAAAGTGCCAAGAAATTCAGCGAAAAGCAGAGTTAAAAATAGATGTGAAATAACCGGTAGATCTCGCGGTTATTATAGGAAATTAAGAATGTCTAGAATTGCACTTAGAAAATTCGCTTCGAGTGGAAAAATTCCAGGCATGACGAAAGCTAGCTGGTAAGGAGAAAATATGAAAATTACAGATCCCATTGGCGATATGATTACAAGAATAAGAAATGGACAAATGCGTGGCTTAAAAAAAGTTTCAGTGCCTGGTTCTAAATTAAGAAAAGCAGTTTTGGATGTTTTGCATAAAGAGGGATTCATTCAAGAATATACTGTGTCAAAAGACAAAAGTTTCGAAACAATAGAAATTAATTTAAAATATATGTATGGCGATCCAGTTATCAAAGAAATTGAGAGAGTATCAAGGCCTGGAAGAAGAATTTATTCTAGATCAGATAGTATTCAAAAAATTCAAAATGGATTAGGAATTTCGATTATTTCTACTTCAAAAGGAATTTTTTCTGATAACGAAGCTAGAGAAAAAAACTTGGTGGGGAGGTCCTTTGTAAGGTTTCTTAAAATATGTCAAAAATTGGAAAAACACCTATTACATTGCCACCTGGAGTTACTGTTAAAGTTGAGAATAATAAAGTTATTATTCAAGGTGCTAAAAGTAAAAAAGAGCTAATTATTGATCAAAATATTTTAAAAGTCATAATCGCTGACAACAAAGTATCTTTAGAGCCTGTAGACAAAAAAAATGTAAATAAACTTACATGGGGGTTACATAGAAGTTTAATTAACAATGGTATTATTGGCGTATCAAAGGGATTTGAAAAAGATTTGAAGCTTACAGGCGTTGGTTTTCGAGCAACATTACAAGGAAAAAAAATTGTTTTTCAATTAGGATTTAGCCATGATGTTCATTACAATATTCCAGACGGTATTGAAGTAGCGATAGACAAACAAACAGCCATAAAAGTTAAAGGAATTGACAAAGAATTAGTAGGTAAAGTGTGCGCTGATATTAAATTCTTAAAACCTGTTGAGCCTTACAAAGGAAAAGGCATAACTTCATCTGATCAATTTGTTTTAAGAAAAGAAGGTAAAAAGAAATAATCATGGCTAGTGATATTAAAAGGCAGAGTAGAATTAGAGGTAAAATGAAAAAGAACAATCCTACAGGATTGCGTCTTACTGTTTTTAGATCTTTAAAAAATATTTATGCTCAAGTTATTGATGATGCTAAAAATCAAACCCTTGTTTCGGCATCTTCAGTTGAAAAAGTTATGGATAAAAAGAAAAAAATGGAATTATCAGTTGAGGTTGGAAAATTAGTAGCGAAAAGAGCTTTAGAAAAAGGAATAAAAGAAGTGTATTTTGACAGGGGAAGATATAAGTACCATGGTCGTATTAAGGTATTAGCTGACTCTGCAAGAAAAGAAGGATTAAAATTTTAAATTATGAACACACAATCAGAACTAAAAGAAAAATTAGTGGCCATAAATCGAATTACTAAAGTTGTAAAAGGTGGAAGAAGATTTGGTTTTGCAGCACTAGTTGTGGTTGGAAATCAAAAAGGTTTAGTAGGTTATGGGCATGGTAAAGCAAAACAAGTTCCGGATGCTATAAAAAAAGCTTCTGAAGAAGCTAAAAGTTCATTAGTAAAGATTCCATTAAGAGAGGGAAGAACTATACATCACGATACTTATGGTAAAAGCGGATCTGGAAAAGTTCTTCTTAGAAGTGCACCCGCTGGAACTGGAATTATCGCTGGAGGAGCAATTAGAGCAATTTGTGAAATGTTAGGAATGCAAGATATTGTTGCAAAATCAATTGGTTCATCAAATCCTTATAACGTTGTAAGGGCATGTATGCTTGCATTATCAAAACAAAGATCGCCAAAGGATATTTCTATACTTCGAGGGAAAAAAATTAGCGAAGTAGTAGCTAGAAGATAAAATATGAAACTAAATACATTAAACGTCTCTCTTTATAAAAAAGGAAAAAGATACGGGAGAGGAATAGGTTCTGGAAAAGGAAAGACAGCTGGGCGAGGTGTGAAAGGTCAAAAAGCAAGATCGGGCGTATCTATTAAGAGTTTTGAAGGAGGTCAAATGCCTTTGTATAGAAGACTTCCTAAAAGAGGATTTAATGCAATAATTAAGAAACATTCTTACGACCAGATGATTATTAACTTAAACGATATTCAGCATTTAATAGAAAAGAAAAAGTTAGATACAACCTCGAAAGTTACATTGGATAGTCTTAGAAAAGTTAAAAATATTAAAAATAATTTCAAAAAGTTAAAAATTTTGGGTAATGGTGAAATAAAAGCAAAAATACAAATAGAGGCACATCAAATCAGCGCATCTGCTAAAATTAAAATTGAAAAAGCAGGCGGTAGCGTTAATTTATTGAAACAAGCAGAGGCTAAATAGTTTTTTTATGTCGAGTTCTTTTGCGTCTGTTGACACATTAAAATCGAATTCATCATTAGACGATTTAAAAAAAGAATTTTCTACACATTATTTATTTTAATTATTTATAGATTTTGTACCTATGTTCCTTTGCCAGGTATAGACGCGCAAGCTTTAAAAGGTCTAATATCTGATAATCAACGATCATTACTAGGAATGTTTAATTTATTTGCTGGAGGAGCTGTATCGAGAATGGCAATTTTAGCTTTAGGTATTATGCCATACATTTCTTCATCTATTATAATTCAATTATTAACTGGGGTTACTGATTATTTTAAAAATTTAAAGAACTCAGGAGAAATAGGTAGAAGAAAGATTACGCAATACACTAGATATGGAACAGTGCTTCTAGCATTAGTTCAGGGGTATGGAGTTGCTGTTAGTTTAGAAAATTCGCAAGGAATTGTTTTAGAAGCAGGTTTTTATTTTAGATTAGTTACAACAATTACTTTGCTAACAGGAACAATGTTTTTAATGTGGCTTGGAGAACAAATTACCGCAAGAGGTATTGGAAATGGTATTTCATTGATTATTTTTGCAGGTATTGTTGCTGAAATCCCTGGTGCGCTAGCTTCTACTTTTGAATTGGGAAGAACCGGGGCAATTTCTGCTGGAGTATTATTAGTAATTATAGCAATTCTCATTGGAGCTATATATTTTATAGTTTTTGTAGAACGCGCCCAAAGAAAAATTTTAATTCATTATCCTAAAAGACAAATCGGTAATAAATTATATGGAGGAGACGCTTCTCATCTTCCATTAAAAGTTAATACTGCAGGTGTAATCCCCGCAATTTTTGCATCAGCTCTTTTAATTTTACCTATTACAATTTCTAATTTTGCATCCTCTTCAAATGAAATTGTTGTTGGAATTACTTCTATGCTTGGACAAGGAAAACCTTTGTATATGATAATATATGCAGCTGGAATAATGTTTTTCTCTTTTTTTTATACTTCAATAATTTTTAATCCAAAAGAAACAGCCGAAAATTTAAGAAAATATGGGGGGTTCGTTCCAGGAATTAGACCGGGTGAACAGACAGAACAATTTATAGATAAATTACTTTTAAAGCTTACTACAATAGGTTCTATATACTTGGTGCTAATTTGTTTACTACCAGAATTTATAATCGCTAATTATCCAATTCCATTTTATTTAGGTGGTACGTCACTTCTTATAGTAGCTGTTGTTGCAATGGATACGGTAGCGCAAGTACAAACGAGATTAATGAGTCAACAATATGAAAGTCTAATTAAAAAAACAAAATTTAATCGTTAATGAATCTTGTAATTTTTGGTCCTCCCGGAGCAGGAAAAGGAACGCAATCATCAAAGCTAGTTAAAGAATTTAATTTATTTCAATTATCAACAGGCGACTTACTTAGAGATGAAGTGAGTAAAAAAACTAATTTTGGAAATAAAATTGAAGAAATTATGAAATCCGGAGGCTTAGTTTCTGATGAAATTATTAATAACTTAATCGAGAATAAAATTTCAAATCCACTATATAAGAATCGAATTATTTTTGATGGATTTCCAAGAAATCTTGAACAAGCTAAGAGTTTAGATAATTTATTAAAAAAAATAACCAGCAAATGAGTTTGGCTCTTAATTTAAAAGTAGATAATCAAATTTTAGTTAAACGAGTTACTGGAAGAGTTACTTGCTCAATATGCAATAAAACATTTAATATTTTTTTTAATCCTCCGAAAAAATGTGAAATTAAAAACTGTGATCAGAAAAATCTTATTACTAGATCAGATGATAATCAGGAAACAATTGCTAAAAGATTAAAAACTTACGATGAAAAAACTTTTCCAGTTTTAGACTACTACGTAAAGAAAGGAATAATGAAAAATATAGACGGAATGCAGGAAATTAATGCTATAAGTGATCAATTATTCACGTTAATCCGTGCCATACGTGGTTGACTTTGATAGCTTGATTCATATAATCGCATTTTTTCAAAAATAAATTTTTAATTTATGGCTCGTATAGCTGGGGTGAATATTCCTCAAAATAAGGTTGTTAAAACTGCACTTACTTACATTCATGGTATAGGTGATAAAACTGCAAATGATATTTGCTCTGAGTTAAAAATCGATAAAAATAAAAGAACTAATGCTCTTACGGATGACGAAGTTTTAAAAATTAGAGAATTTATTGATAGTAAATATTCTGTTGAAGGAGATCTTAGAAGAAACGTCTCATTAGATATTAAAAGATTAAAAGATCTTGGAACTTACAGAGGGTCAAGACATAGAAAAAGACTTCCAGTAAGAGGGCAGAGAACTCATTCTAATGCAAGAACAAGAAAAGGTAAGGCTATTGCGATTGCAGGAAAAAAATTAACTAGTATGAAATAATCTAATGGCTGAAGATAAAAACATTAAAGATAAAAAACCAAAAGTTGAAGGTGCTGCAGCGCCAGCAAAAGATGCCAAGCAGGAAGCTGGCGGAATAAAAAAAAATTAAAGTTAAGAAAAAGAAAAGAAAATGTCATAAATGGAAATGTTTATGTAAATGCTACTTTTAATAACACAATTGTAACAATCACAGATAAGCAAGGAAATGTAATTTCATGGTCATCTGCAGGATCAAAAGGATTTAAAGGATCAAGAAAATCAACTCCATATGCAGCTCAAGTAGCAGCAGATGATGCAGCCGGCAAAGCGTTGGAGCATGGATTAAAAAATATTACAGTTGAGGTTAAAGGACCTGGTTCAGGTCGTGAAACAGCTCTTAGAGCATTACAAGCTAGAGGTTTTAAAATTACCTCTATAAAAGACATGAGTCCGATGCCACATAATGGTTGTAGGCCTCCAAAGAAAAGACGCGTTTAATAATAACAAAACAGGAGAAGTAACTTGATAGATAAAAATTGGAAAGAACTTATAAAACCATCAAAATTAAATATTACGCAAAGCGATGATAAAAAGCATGCAAAAATAATTGCTGAACCTTTAGAGAAAGGTTACGCTTTGACTTTAGGAAATGCATTAAGAAGAGTTTTGTTATCTTCAGTTCAGGGAACAGCTGTAACAGCTATACAAATTGATGGTGTTTTACACGAATTTTCTTCTATTGATGGTGTAAGAGAAGATGTTACTGATATTGTTCTTAATGTTAAAGCTTTAGCCTTAAATT
>FUWD012876757.1_pt1 | contig 13172 bp, 8 predicted proteins | sample 1063281 | NCBI WGS metagenome assembly FUWD01 (sample SAMEA79048168, study PRJEB19326) | metagenome | biome: marine
GAGAACCTTGGTCGTCTCTTGAAAACTTGCTGCGCTTATAAAGGAATCCGTTGACAGGGACGCCTTTGTTATACCCAGGAGCAACGGTTCCGCGACAGCGGGGACCCCACCTTCCTGCATCACTCTGTCGTTTTCCCTCTGGAAAAGAGCCCTGTCTATTTGCTCTCCAGCCAGAAAATCGGTGTCTCCAACTTCTTTAACTTTGACGCGTCTGAGCATTTGACGAACGATTACTTCGATATGTTTGTCGTTGATCTTGACGCCTTGAAGTCGGTACACCTCCTGCACCTGGTCAACCAGATATTTTGCCAGATCTTTCTCACCTTTAATGCCAAGCAAATCGTGAGGATTGGTAGATCCCTCCATTAACGCGTCCCCTGCGTCTACCCAATCGCCGGCGTGCACCGAAATGTGCTTGCCCTTAGGTATCAAATATTCTCTTGGTTCTCCTACGTCAGGTCGTACGACCACTTTCCTTTTGCCTTTGGTATCCTTGCCAAATTCTATTTGACCTTCGATTTCTGATATGATGGCAAATTCCTTTGGCTTTCTAGCTTCAAAAAGCTCAGCGACTCTAGGCAAACCACCTGTAATATCTTTCGTTTTTGTGGTTTCTCTCGGGATCTTGGCAATGACGTCTCCCGCGTGAACTTGTTCCCCTTCTTTTACCATTATGTTCGCACTTACAGGGAGCAGATAACGCGCCTCGGAATCACCAACTTTTATGGTGCGGCCGCGTTCATCCTTAATGGAGACTCTAGGACGTATTTCTGAATCTCTGTCTTTGTATTCCACTATGACTTTCCTCGAAAGACCGGTGACTTCATCAACCTGTTCACTCATAGTCACGCCTTCGATTATGTCTCCGAATTTAATGGTCCCTGAGACTTCCGTGATTATAGGAATGGTATAGGGATCCCATTCAGCCAGAAGAGTTTCCCGATTTACGTGCTCTCCATCTTTTACTCTTAGCTTAGCGCCATAAATGACCTTGTTGCCTTCTCTCTTTTGGCCCTTTTCATCTACGATAGCCAAAGAACCGTTCCTGTTCATGGCAACCAGTTCGCCGTCACGATTAACCACGGTCTTCAAATCAATGAACTGAACCTTACCTTCATTTCTTGAGAAAACCTGAGAAGAGCTAGACCCGAGCCATTCTAAAAGAACTTGCCCTTCAGACTCGATTTTGTCACCATCCTGAATCTTTACATTCATGTAGTCCATGACTGGGTAGCGCTCATACAAGCGATAGTTGTACTTTCCCTTTTCTTTGCTTAACAGTTTCAAGATCCCACCACGTTTTTCAGCTTCTGACATTCTCGGCTCATTGGTTGTACTGTCAAATATGAATGAAAGTGGAAGGACTTCGGAATTGGCTCTAACAATAATTCGGGTTCCACTTGGGAGTTCGAATTTTTTTCGTGTTCCTTCGCCATCCTGGAGAGTGAAAGATTTCTTGTCAGAGGAAATGACTATTTTACCACCCATCATTTCGGCCTCGGTGGGGAAATGATTCTTACCTTTGTAAAGGAACGAATCCTCTCTCAATGTTTGGGCATCATCAACAAGCCATTCGTCCACTTCCGCCTTGTCAATAGAAAAATCTTCGTAGACAATTAAAGCTTTAGGTTTGTCTTTTTCTTTCTCAATTAATACAGAGCCTCTTTTCCTGGCTGAAATGATGTTCCTTTTTAGAGATGCGGTGCCTCCTATATGAAAGGTCCTCATGGTCAACTGCGTCCCCGGCTCTCCAATAGATTGCGCCGCTATTATCCCTACTGCCTCACCTATGTTTACCATTTTCCCGTGAGCCAGGTCGCGCCCGTAACAAAGGCTACAAACGCCTCTCTTCGCCTGACATGTCAAGACCGATCTTATTCGAACCTGATCAACGCCGGCATCCTGTATTTTGTCACGATGTTCTTCTTTAATTTCCTCGTTTGCCTTAACTATTATTTCCCCTGAATATGGATGTTCTATGTCCTCCAGGGCAACTCTTCCGAGAATTCTATCTGCAACATGTTCGATTATTTCACCACCTTCTTCTAAAGATGACATTTCTATTCCATCGAGCGTGCCGCAGTCTTTTTCATTAATTATTGCGTCCTGGGCTACATCGACAAGTCTTCGGGTTAGATAACCTGAATTGGCGGTTTTGAGAGCTGTATCCGCTAGACCCTTACGAGCGCCATGTGTTGAAATGAAGTACTGCAAAACAGTTAGACCTTCTCTGAAGTTGGCCTCAATAGGAGTCTCTATGATTTCTCCCGTGGGTTTCGCCATCAACCCACGCATTCCCGCAAGCTGCCTGATTTGCTGAGTGCTACCTCTGGCTCCTGAATCAGCCATCATGTAGATCGGATTAAAACTCTCTACTTTCTTTTCAGTTCCATCAGCTAGCTCCACAGAACTAAAACGCAGCCCGTTCATCATTCTTTCAGAAATGTCTTCATTGGCGCGAGCCCATATGTCTATAACTTTGTTATATCTCTCGCCGTCCGTAATGAGCCCTTCCTTGTACTGGTCCTGTATTTCAAGAACCTCTCTTCGAGCCTTATCTATTATCTCCTTTTTGGAATCGGGAATCTTCATGTCATTAACACAGATTGAAATCCCGGCCTTGGTAGCATAATGATACCCCATGTCTTTTAGTCGATCAGCGAGAATTACAGTCTTCTTGTCGCCGCATTTGCGGTATGCTTCGTCAATCAGATTCGCCAATTCTTTCTTTTTCATCACCTTGTTGATCGATGAAAATGAAATTTCTTCTGGAACAACCTCCCTCAGAAGAATTCTTCCGACAGTGGTCGGGATCATTTCACCATTTTCACGGATTAGGATTCGATCATGTATTCCAAGTTTCCCGGAGTCATGGGCCACGCGAACTTCGTCCGGTCCGAAGAACTTCTTTGGTTCTCGCTCCCCTTCAGTATCTACGGCCTCTCGAGTCAGATAATACAGTCCAAGAACTATGTCCTGAGTAGGCACAATAATTGGCTTCCCGTGAGCGGGGGAAAGTATGTTGTTCGTACTCATCATCAGAACTCGAGCTTCAACCTGCGCTTCAATGGACAGAGGAATGTGAACAGCCATCTGATCACCATCGAAATCTGCATTAAAGGCGGTACAAACAAGCGGATGCAGTTGTATAGCTTTACCTTCCACCAAAATTGGTTCAAATGCTTGTATCCCCAGTCTGTGAAGCGTTGGAGCTCGGTTTAACAACACTGGGTATTCTTTCACAACATCTTCCAAAATATCCCAAACTTCAGGTGTTTCTTTTTCTACCAGTTTTTTGGCGCTTTTTATGGTTGTAACGAATCCCCGTTCTTCAAGCTTGTTGTAGATGAATGGTTTAAACAACTCCAGAGCCATCCGTTTGGGCAGCCCACACTGATGCAATCGCAAATCTGGACCCACCACGATTACTGATCTACCCGAGTAATCCACTCGTTTGCCCAGCAGATTTTGCCTGAAACGGCCCTGTTTTCCTTTGAGCATGTCTGAAAGTGACTTGAGAGGCCTCTTGTTAGGACCTGTGATTAGCCGTCCTCTTCTTCCATTGTCGAAAAGAACGTCAACGGCTTCCTGGAGCATTCTTTTTTCATTTCGTAGAATGATTTCCGGCGCATTAAGCTCTTTTAGCCTTTTCAGTCGGTTATTCCTGTTGATTACTCTTCTATAAAGATCATTGAGATCCGAAGTTGCGAAACGGCCCCCGTCTAGTGGAACAAGGGGTCTCAAATCAGGGGGTATTACTGGAACCGTAGTCAGAATCATCCACGCAGGATTTTGCCAATGGCGAAATTTTCCCAAGTGTTCGGGGTGAACTATCCTGGAACGACCCAATCTATCAATGATGTTTTTGATCTCGACAAAGGCTAGTTGCTTGCGAACTTCCCAATCCTCAGTTTCTCTCCACTTTACTAAAATTTCCTGAGCCGATTGAAGGAGTTCACTTACAAATCTACCCTTCTCGCTCTCTGGGTCAAATGATTCCGAAACGATTGAGAGTTCAGTAATTAAAGCTTCCGGTTCGATCCCTTTTAACGCCTCCATGACCCTAAGCCTTTTGGCAAGTTTTTTTCTTTTAGCTTCTGAAGAAGAATCCCTCATTTCCTCCCTAAGCCTTACGCTTTCCGTGATCAAATCCAACCTTTCAAGCATTAGTCTCACAGCTTCTCCACCCATTAGGGCTTCGAAATTGCCGATATCTTTTCCAAACTCTTCTCTTGTTTGGTGATATTTCTCTTCATTAATTAGTTCTCCTGGCTTAAGACCAGTGTTCCCGGGTGAGATGACCAGATAGGATTCAAAATATAAAACTCTTTCCACTTCCTTTAGCGTAAGGTCCAAAAGCGATCCAATTCGGCTTGGCAGACTTTTTAGAAACCAAATATGAGCAACAGGAGTAGCTAACTCTATGTGGCCCATTCTCTCCCTGCGAACCTTGGATTGTATGACTTCTACGCCACATTTTTCACAGATCGTGCCTCGATGTTTCATCCTCTTGTACTTGCCGCAGTTACATTCAAAATCTTTGACTGGCCCAAAGATTTTTGCACAAAAGAGGCCATCTCGTTCCGGTTTGAAAGTTCTATAATTTATGGTTTCGGGTTTCTTAACTTCGCCATGACTCCATTCCCGAATTTTTTCTGGAGACGCGAGTGATATCTTCACGGCGCAAAAATTTAAAGGATCTTTAGGTTTTTCAAAAAAACTATAATAAACGTCTTCCATTCTTCCCTCCATTTTTTGGGGAAATGGCCTAATGGGCCTCGAGGGATTTAGGCGATAGATTTTAGGTTATCGCCCATCAAGGTTCTATATCAATCACCCAAAAGTGATTTTCTTCTCATCATTTCCTCAGTAGTTGGCTGTTATGCGCTTCCGGTCTTTCGGAGACTCAGGTCCTGCAAACACATTTAAGCCACTGCCCCGGGATCACTCTCCAGAAGCTCCACGTCGAGCCCTAAAGATTTAATCTCCTTCACCAATACATTAAAGGATTCCGGTAATCCCGGTTCAAGAACATTTGTCCCTTTGACAATGCTTTCATACATTCTTGTGCGTCCTGTCACATCATCTGATTTCACAGTCAAAAACTCCTGAAGGGAATAAGCGGCGCCATAAGATTCCATAGCCCAGACTTCCATTTCACCCAATCTCTGCCCACCAAATTGGGCCTTTCCACCCAGAGGCTGCTGAGTTACCAGAGAATACGGCCCTATTGCCCTAGCGTGGATTTTATCATCGACCAAATGGTGAAGTTTCATCATGTAGATGATGCCTACGGTTACCACTGTGTCAAAAGGTTCTCCGGTTCTTCCGTCATATAGCTGGGTTTGACCTCCGGCAGGAAATCCCGCGTTTTCGAGAAGATCCTTGATTTCGGATTCCCGCGCCCCGTCAAAAACAGGAGTGGCGATGGGAACTCCTGGAAATAAAGAAATGGCAAATTTTCTCAAGGTTTCTTCGTCCATTTCTTCTATTATTTTTTGAATCTTCACTCGCCTTTCATACTCGTTAACTTCAAATATCTCCAAAAGCCGATCACGAATTTTATCTAACGAGTAATTCTCTTTAATTAATTTGTTAAGTGATTCACCTAAGCCTCTAGCTGCCCAACCCAGGTGTGTCTCGAGAATTTGTCCGACATTCATTCGAGAGGGAACACCCAAGGGGTTCAATACGATCTCCACCGGAGTTCCATCAGCAAAATACGGCATATCCTCCTCAGGAAGAATTCTGGAGAGCACGCCCTTGTTTCCGTGACGACCCGCCATTTTATCGCCAACCGACAGCTTGCGTTTTATGGCAATGTATACCTTAACAAGTTTGATTACTCCGGGAGGAAGCTCATCGCCTTTTTTCAGGCGGCTAATCTTTTCTTCAAAATGCATTCTCCAGAAATGTTTTTGATCGCTGAAACGTTCAATTATTTTTACAACTTCATCTTCAACCGTGGCGTCGGAACTTTTCAGCGACACATTACGAAGAAGTTCTAATGGAACCGTGTCAATCACGTGGTTTGTAATAGGGTCATTTTTCTTCAGATAATTTTCACCTGTTTGAGTATCAACAAGCGCTGCAGCAACCTCTTTTCCAAGAAGCATACTTCGGATTCTCTCGCGAGCTCCTTCTTCAACTATTCTGAGTTCATCATCCCTATCTTTGTTCAGCTTCTTGATTTCATCGGTCTCTATGGAAATGCTGCGGCTATCTTTGTCGGTACCTTTTCGAGAAAAGATCCTGGCGTCAATCACTATGCCCTCAACTCCTGGAGGTACCCTAAGTGAGGTATCTCGAACATCGCCTGCCTTTTCACCGAAAATTGCTCTCAGTAGCTTCTCTTCAGGACTTAACTGGTTTTCACCCTTGGGAGTAATTTTCCCGACCAATATATCGCCCGCCTTAACTTCGGCTCCAACGCTTATTATTCCAGCCTCATCCAGATATTTGAGACCCTCATCCCCCACATTCGGTATGTCTCTGGTGATTTCTTCTTTACCCAGCTTCGTATCGCGGGCCATTACTTCAAATTCTTCAATGTGTATTGAAGTAAATATATCTTCCCTTACGATTTTTTCGCTGACCAGAATAGAGTCTTCGTAATTATAGCCACCCCATGCCATGAAGGCTACCAGCACATTTCTGCCAAGCGCCAGTTCACCCTTGTCAGTGGCGGGACCATCGGCTATTACCTGTCCACTGGTTACTCGGTCCCCCTTTTTAACTATTGGGCGCTGATTTATACAGGTGTTCTGGTTGGAGCGCTGGTATTTCACCAAATTATAAATGTCCACGCCTGGGTCAAGGTCCCCCTCCTCGAATTCAGTGGCTTTAATGACAATTCTCGTCGCGTCCACGGAATCTACTACTCCATCCCTTCTGGCAAGCTCCGTTACCCCAGAGTCTACAGCCACCACCTGTTCCATCCCAGTGCCCACTAGTGGAGCCTGTGTAGTCAACAGAGGAACAGCTTGACGCTGCATATTTGATCCCATTAGGGCGCGGTTGGCGTCGTCGTTTTCAAGGAACGGAATTAGTGATGCGGCGACAGACACCAACTGGTTGGGTGACACATCCATATAGGTCGCTTCTGAGCTTCCAGCCATGGCGAATTCACCATCTTTCTGCCTGACGGACACCAAGTCATCCATTAATCTGCCATTTTCATCTATGGCCGCATCTGCCTGAACCTTTACGTGCTCTTCTTCGTCCAGGGCTGTCAGAAACTGGATTTCCCTACTGACAACTCTATCGTGAACAGGTCTGTAGGGCGTCTCTATAAAACCAAATTCATTTACTCGGGCATAGGTCGATAAAGAGACTATAAGACCAATATTCGGTCCTTCTGGAGTCTCAATCGGGCAGATGCGCCCATAATGAGTAGGGTGTACATCCCTCACCTCAAAGCCCGCCCGCTCACGGGTCAGTCCTCCTGGTCCCAAAGCGGACAATCGCCTTTTGTGAGTGATTTCACTCAAAGGATTAGTTTGATCCATGAACTGCGAAAGTTGCGATGATCCGAAAAATTCCTTCACTACAGCCGTTACCGGTTTCGCATTGATGAGATCATGAGGCATCAGAGTCTCTACGTCTTGAAGACTCATTCTCTCTTTTATGGCTCTCTCCATTCGTACGAGACCTATCCGGTATTGGTTTTCGAGTAATTCTCCAACAGACCTGACTCTACGATTTCCCATGTTGTCTATGTCATCTATCTCGTGACCTGGCTTGCCTTCTCGTAATTCTAGAAGGTATTTAACCGCCAACATTATATCTTCAGGTTTGAGAGTTCGTAAGGAAATAGGAGCGTCATGCTCGGAAATCCCCAATTTACGGTTCAATTTCAAGCGACCAACTCTGGAAAGATCGTAATACTCCGTTTTAAAGAACAAGTTGTTGAAAAATGTCTTGGCGATCTCTACTGTGGCTGGATTTGAAGGTCTCAATCTGCGATAGATTTCTATTTCCGCATTAAGAGTTTCGTTAGACGCTCCTTCATCAGGGAACTGTTTCCGATAATCTTCAATTACCTTATTGGGACGATCGTCAATTTTGTCCTCAAGCAAGGTATCTCTCAGTGAAGACGACGCTATTCTTTCTTCTATAAACAGGGCTTCGAACTGGTGAATATTCCTTGAACGAAATTCTTCAATAAAATTGTCCACCTCGTCAGGCAGGATTTCCTTGTTACATACGGCTACAACCTCTCCAGTAGCTTCGTCGATGATGTCATGAGCAATGACTTTGCCAGCCAATTCGCGAGGCTCCATAACCAGAGGGGCGACTTTTCTGTCAGCCAGGCGTTTCAGAGCGGCACGGGAAATTTTTTTGTTTTTCTTGACCAGAACCTCACCGGACCCTTCTACATATATATCCGTCGTAGCGTGAGTACCGACCAAGAACTTCAGATCAACTTTTCGCCTTAAGCCATCTGGAGTAATCATGATGATCTGTTTGTTATAAAAGTAGTTCAAAATTGTTTCACTTGAAAAGCCAAGGGCTTTTAGTAAAACCGTAACAGGAAGCTTTCTGCGTCGATCAATCCTAACATAGAGACGGTCTTTAAGATCGAATTCAAAGTCAATCCATGATCCCCTCAGAGGAATAATCCTTGCAGAGTATAGCAACTTACCGCTTGCATGTGTTTTCCCCTTATCGTGATCAAAAAATATTCCCGGTGACCGATGAAGCTGAGATACTATGACTCGTTCTGTGCCATTGATTATGAACGTTCCATACTTAGTCATTACAGGAATCTCTCCAAAATATACTTCCTGTTCCTTGACGTCCCGAATTGTTCGGGAACCAGTGTCAGGGTCAACGTCCCAAACAATTAGCTGAACCGTAATTTTCAATGGAACTGAATAAGTTACTCCCTTTTGCAGGCATTCCTCGACTGAATACTTTTCTTCCCCCAAGGTGTATTTTATGAACTCGAGAGAAGCTGTATCTGTGAAATCCCTGATTGGAAAAACCGACCTGAATACCGCCTGCAAGCCGATATCTTCGCGTTCCTCCGAAGCTTTATCCATTTGTAAAAATCTGTCATAGGACTGACTTTGAATCTCGATAAGTTTTGGGATTCCCGCAATTTGAGGAATCCGCGCGAAATTCTTCCTGAGCCTCTGAGAGTGCACGGAAAAAGAAGCCATTTTCTCCCTCTGAAATCAGATGATCTTAAAAGGTAGGACTATGGAAGGTGTTCCAGAACATGTCGACACTAGTTCACACCTGTCGTGTGATCTAATGTCGACTGCAGATTTTTTAGAGTGTTCAGACGATTTCCACCACTGCGCCCACTTCTTCCAAGGCGGCTTTAGCTTTTTCTGCGTCTTCTTTAGATACACCCTCTTTAACCGGTTTCGGTACGCCTTCTACCAAATCCTTGGCTTCTTTCAGGCCTAAATCGGTTAGAGACCGAACGACCTTTATAACCTGGATTTTCTTGTCCCCGAATTCCTTTAAGATCACGTCAAATTCGGTTTTTCCTCAACCGGGGCTGCATCTCCCGCTGCCATTCCCGCTCCTGGAGCAGCAAAGGCCATAGGCGCCGCCGCAGATACCCCGAACTCCTCTTCCAATTCTTTGACTAACTTGCTGAGTTCTAAGACTGACATATTTCTTATGAACTCTTTGAGATCCTCTTTAGTTATCTCTGCCATTGTATCCTCCATTCGCTGTGTAACCAGTAAATCTTGAGTATCTCCCGAATCTAAACGGATGCGGGAGCGGACTCGGCTTTCTTTTCTTCGATGGCTTTCAAGACGGTAAGAAAGGACCTAGGCACAGCGGCTAACGTTCCAACGAACGAGCTTATAGGCGCTATCATGGTCCCTAGCAAACGGCTCAAAAGTTCTTCCCTCGGTGGGAGCTTCGCCAAAACCTCAAGATCAGTCGCTTCAAACAGCTGACCCTGAAGTTCGCCTTTGACCAAACCAAGATTTGGGTGAGTTTTGGCAAAGTCGACCAAGATCTTGGCCAATGCCGGAGCATCATCATTCGAATGAGTCCAGACAGCAGCTCTTGGCCCTACTAAATCAGGCCCCAGACACTCAACATCGGTGCCTTTGTAGGCCAGTCGAACCAAGGTGTTTTTAAGGACTTTTAGAGATCCCCCACGGGCTCTCAGTTCTGACCTCAAGATTGTCATCTCACTAACGGTCAGGCCCTTAAAATCAACAAGAAAAACTGCCTTGACTCCCTGGAACTGATCTCGAAGCCATGCAACCTGTTTTTCCTTTTCATCTTTCTTCAAATCTTAGCTATCCCCTTTCCATCGGAGGGATTTCAGCGAATCGAGGTAATGCAGATGCGAGGATAATGAAAACATAATCACTCTTTTTCGGCACGTCTAGGCTGGCCTCGATTAAGCGCTGGGTATCAGCGCGCCCGCTGTCTCCGACATGACCTCTCTAAAATTGACGAGTTTAAATTTCTTAGCGCTCCTTAATACAGTTAAGTTAACGGGTTACTTGATGGTGTTTCTAATTTCCTGGGGATCAAGCTTTAGTCCTGGTCCCATAGTCGTCGATAGAGCGATACCGCGCAGGTAAACACCCTTTGAAGCCGAGGGTTTCAAACGTATGATGCTCTCCATGAGCGCTTTAAGATTTTCAGCAAGTTTGTCTGATCCAAATGACACACGGCCTATAGGGCAATGTACAATCCCGGCTTTTTCAACTCGGAATTCCACCTTGCCTCCTTTTAACTCGGACACTGCTCTACCAATATCGAAGGTTACCGTCCCAACTTTGGGGTTAGGCATCATGCCCCGTGGCCCTAGGATCTTTCCAAGCTTTCCGACAACAGCCATCATGTCCGGCGTCGCTACGGCTTTATCGAAATCGAGCCAGCCTTCCTGAATCTTCTTCGCCAATTCATCGCCGCCTACATAGTCGGCCCCCGCGTCACGAGCCTCCTTCTCCTTATCTGCCTTGGCAAAGGCTAAAACTCTAACGGTTTTGCCCGTTCCATGAGGAAGCACGCACGTTCCTCTAACCATTTGGTCCGCGTGTCTTGGGTCCACTCCTAATTTCACTGCGACATCCACCGATTCGTCAAATTTCGCATAGGCAGATCCCAATACAGCATTCAAACCTTCAGTCAAAGAGAACTTGGTTGAACGATCTATTTTCTCTCTAGCGGCATTTTTTTTCTTAGCTACGGACGACATTTGTTTCCTCTACTCAACTTCTATGCCAAGACTACGGGCTGTTCCCATTATGATTCTTACAGCCCCGGGCATATCCTTTGCGTTTAGGTCTGGCATTTTAAGTTTCGCGATTTCCTCAACCTGTTTCAGAGTCAATCTCGCCACCTTATTCCTGTTGGGTTCTGCTGAACCCTTCTCTAACCCAGCAGCCTTTTTAAGTAAATATGAGGCCGGAGGTGTCTTGAGAACAAAACTGAAGGAACGGTCGGCATATATGGTAATTAAAACAGGAATAATAACGCCTTGTTGCCCCTGCGTCTGAGCATTAAACGATTTGCAGAATTCCATGATATTGACGCCATGCTGACCGAGAGCGGGACCCACGGGTGGTGATGGTTTTGCTTCTCCACCGGGAATTTGCAACTTGACGTACGCTGTTATTTTCTTGGCCATAAATAATCTCCCACAGAAACAGAGCCTTCCCTAAAAAAGTCTTACGCAAACTTTACTCTGTCTCCAATAACTTCGGTGGCTTGCGATTAGTTCTTGGTAACCTGAATAAAATCCAGCTCAACCGGCGTCGGACGACCGAAGATACTAACCAGAACCCTTAATTTGCCTTTGTCCGGCCTCACCTCTTCTACTGTCCCGTTAAAATTTATGAACGGGCCATCAACTACTCTGACAGAATCTCCTTTTTCAAAGGAATATTTGGGTTTAGGTTTCTCTTTTCCTTCCGCCATCTGGGCTTTTATCTTTTCCACTTCTTCGTCCGGTATAATTGCCGGTTCTGTTCTCGATCCTATAAACCCCGTAACTTTAGGAGTGCTTTTGACATGATGCCAAGTCGTGTCGTCGAGTTCCATTTTGACAAGGATGTAACCTGGATAGAATTTGCGGTTCGAGGTTTTACGTTCTCCCTTGACCAGTTCAACTACAGATTCAGATGGTATCAGAACATCTGTAATCCGGTCCTCAAGGGATAAAGTACTAATCTTCTCCTCCAAAGCCATTTTGACCTTGTTTTCATAACCGGAATAGGTATGCACAACGTACCATCTCAACGCCACGAAAGAGCCTCCTGCTAAAAGAAAAACCGATTAGGAAAATTTATTTCAAACCTGCAATAATGCTTTAACTATTCTAGCCAGAACCCAGTCACTGAATCCAAGATAAACCGCCACAATGGCAGTTAGAAGTAAAACGACAAGAGTTGAACCCAAAGTCTCCTGTCTTGTGGGAAACGTGACCTTTAGAAGCTCAATCTTAACTTCTCTGAGAAATTCAACGCTTTGTCGGATAAACTCTTTTACTTTTTCCATAACACTTTCCATGGTCCCGAGAACACCGATGGCTAATAATCAACTGATTTGATGGCAGGCCAGAAGGGATTCGAACCCCCAACCCCCGGTTTTGGAGACCGGTGCTCTAGCCGTTGAGCTACTGGCCTAGCGATCACTTACCATCGAATTATTTGGTTTCCTTATGGAGCGTGTGCATCCGGCAAAATTTGCAATATTTTTTAAACTGCAGTTTATCCGGGGTAGTCTTTCTGTTCTTTGTGGTGGTGTAATTTTTACGCTTACACTCTCCACAGGACAGCGTCACTATATCTCGCATAGTTCCTCCGACGTCGGTTCACTCCTAATTGCCCTGCGAACCGGACGGCATGACCAAAAGCTTTATTCAATGACCTCGGAGACGACGCCGGCCCCGACGGTTCGACCGCCTTCCCTGATTGCGAACCTGAGCTCTTTCTCCATTGCTATGGGAGTTATCAGATGCGCTTCCAGAGACACATTGTCACCGGGCATCACCATCTCCACTCCCTCAGGCAACGTTATTATTCCCGTCACGTCTGTCGTCCTGAAGTAAAACTGAGGTCGGTAACCATTGAAAAATGGCGTGTGACGACCCCCTTCTTCCTTCCCTAATATATACGTCTCAGCCTTGAACTTCGTGTGAGGCGTTATCGATCCAGGATGGGCCACTACCTGGCCTCGCTCTA
>FUWD013240491.1_pt3 | contig 13169 bp, 12 predicted proteins | sample 1063281 | NCBI WGS metagenome assembly FUWD01 (sample SAMEA79048168, study PRJEB19326) | metagenome | biome: marine
GGCTGCTATTCCCAGCCCCGCAGCGATCACCACACTCCACCAGGGTGGAAAAACGGCGGGGTTTGCTGCATAACTGATGATGGCCGGCAGTGCGCCGAAACCCACCGCATAGGCAAGTGCTGAATACACCGTGGATTTGAGGCCTAGGTTATAAAACCAACCAGCCAGCAAGAACACCGCTTGAAAAATCAACACACCCGGGTGAAGAAGGCCTGCGAGAGTCAGAGACACCACCGCGAAGATAATCGCCCATGCCCACACACCCACCAGGGAAACCTCGCCGGCCACCACGGGCTTATCGCTGCGTTTCGCTTCGTGATCACGTGGCGCATCAATGGCGTCGTTGGATAGTCCAACGGAGAACTGATTAGACAAAACCGATACGACGACCAGGATCGCAGGAATCAGCCCCACACCAAAACCCCAGGACAAAATGGTCGCTAGAGCCGCAACGGCGAAAGAGGGGCCAGGGTGGGTGGAGCGCAATAAGGCCCAGGCCATCGACATTTAGCGGGCCAGACGGTTGACGATGACGCCGAAGAGCCCAGGGATGGCGTGGGCGAGGGGAACAATACTGCCGCGAAGCGGCGACGAAGCCAGCGCGACCAAGCCTTTGGTCAGAATCCGAAACTCCCTGGTCACCCGCTTCCACGCCAGTGGGTATGTCCCCGGTGCATCTTTGCTCAGTGCTTCAATGGCTGCTTTGGCTTGGGCAAACCCCACGCGAAGGCCTTCCCCGGTGATGGCATCGACATAACCACCGGAATCCCCCACCAACAACACTCGACCGATTCGCTGAGTTCTCGCACGGTGCGGGAACGGCCCAGCACCGCGAAGCGCGGAGGCAGGCTTCGCACCTGCCAAGTGTTTCGACAACTCAGGGATTGCCGCCACAGCTTTTTCCAGATTGACGCCTTTGAGCCCCAACACGGCAACACCCACGGTGTCAGAAGACACCGGGGTGATGTAGACCTCGGCTTCTGGGCTATAAAACACTTCAATGTGGGAAGACCAGGGTGGGGTAAAGAAGTGTTGACGAAGCCCGTAGCGTTTTGCCCGGCCCGACGGTTTCTTCACCACCCCCAGGTCAGCGGCGACGCTGGAGTGCAACCCATCACACCCGATCACATAGCGCGAGGTAACTTCTTTCGCCGAATCTGTGGTTACCGTGACGGTGTGCTCGTCTTGGGTGAGCGAAACATATTTGGCCCGCTCAATCTGAACGTCTTTTTCCTGCGCCTTCTGGAGCAGGTCATCACGAAGCTGTGTTCGTCGAACACCGCGCCCCGGTAGCCCCGGGAAGGAGTGTTCCACCCGGGTGGAACCCTGGTGGTACACGACGCCCTCTAAGGCGTGGCCTGGGGGGTCAATACCGAGCTCCGCCAGCAGAGGTGCGGTGCCAGGCATCAAGCCTTCACCACACGCTTTGTCACCATCCGCCGGACCGCCATCCAGCACCACCACGCTCAACCCCGCGTTTCTGGCAAAAATGGCGGTGGCAAGGCCCACCGGGCCTGCCCCCACAATGGTGACGTCGTGGGGGGTCATGACAGTTTCGCCAAAGCCCGGTTTTCGGTGGGAATCCGAAACCCCAAGAGGAGGATGGCGTTCAGAACAGTGAAGGCGATGGCGGTAATCCAGGCGGAATGAATCATCGGAAGAGCTATCCCCTCCACCGCCACAATCCAATAGTTGGGGTGGGACAGCCAGGCAAAACGGTAGGGGCCACGTCGCACCCTGGGTGCCCCTGGGACCACAATCACCCGAGTGTTCCACTGATCCCCCAGGGCAGAAATCACCCAGTAGCGACCCACCTGAGCTAAGACGGCAAGCGCCACAAACACCCACCCCCAGACAGGCAGGAAGGGACGATCAAAAATCCATACTTCCGCTACCGCGGCAAATAGTAGACCGGTGTGAAGTGCGACCATCCACGGGAAATGGGAGAAACCGTATTCCTTCCCGCCTTTACTCAGCGCAAGCGCTGCGTTTCGTCGGGAAATGCGTAACTCCCAGAGGCGTTCAAGGCCGGTGAGGAACACAAAGACGGTGTAGGCAATCATGACCATTCCAATAACACGATTTCTACGCTAACCCCTGGGCCAAGGGCAAACAAGAGTGCTCGGTGTCCGGGGGGCCGATCCAGCGAGCGGGCCAGCACGTGCAATACGGCACTGGAGGAGAGGTTTCCTACTTCCCCCATCACCTGCCAGCTGGTGGCAAGGTCTGTGGGGGAAAGTTCGAGCGCTTCGGAGAAGGCTTCGAGTACGCGGGGTCCACCGGGGTGGGCAATCCAGGACCCGATGTCTTTCCGGGTAAGGCCGTGTTCGCCAAGGAGGGTGTCAATATCGCCAGCAAGGTGTTGATCGATCAGGTGGGGTACGGCGGGGCTGAGCATCAGGCGAAACCCGGTACTGCCGATGCGCCAGCCAATGGCGTCCGCACTATCCGGGTACACCGCGCTGCGGGAACCACTCACCCTGATTCCGCCGGTGTGGGGTGAATCTTCCCCCACCATGACGATGGCGGCTGCGCCGTCACCAAAGAGGCCTGTGCCCACAATGTTGGCCATGGAGGGGTCATCCCATTGGATGGTGAGGGAGCAGAGTTCAACGGACACCACAAGGCCGATTGCTGTGGGGTGTCCGCGGAGATAATCGGCGACTCGGGCGAGGCCCGATGCGCCTGCCACACACCCCAACCCAAAGCTTGGTACCCGGACCACATCGGGCCGAAAACCTAGCTCGTGGATGAGTTCCACATCAAGCGAGGGTGCTGCCACCCCGGTGACGGTGGTGAAGAACAGGTAGTCCACCTCGGCGGCGGTGATGCCCGCCTGGTGGAGGGCGCCAGTGATGGCGGTACCGGCTAAGGGCAGCGCGTGTTCCCGGAAGAGGGCATTGGCATGGGTGAAACCCTCGATGTCGCGGTAGCGCTCTATTGGCATCACCAGGTGCCTGGTGTCTACCCCGGTGGAGCGGTGAATCCGCCGAATGACCTCCGCCATTGTGGTGTCGGTGGCGAGGCCATCCACCAGTTGTTCCGTGATGTCGGTTTGAGCGTGGCGGTATGCGGGCAAGGCTGGTTCCACACTGAGAATTCTCACCACCGCTGAAAAGTAGCACGCAAAAGTGTGAGTTTCGCTCGCTCTGGGCGCTTTCAGGCGCACCCTTTAGCCTGAAGGTATGAACAAGTGGGGCTTTTTCCTTGTCGCCGGCATCATTGCGGGGCTTGGCGCCTGCACCACCGACCAGGGTGCTGATCCGGTGCCCGCCCCGGCACCCGCCGCGGCACCCGCCACCCCGCCAGAAGATGCAGACTCTGTCGCCACGCCTTCGGCGTGTGATCTGTTTGATCCAGGCGAGCGGGAATGGTTCGAACTAGAAGAAACCGGCGGATCCTTCGCCAACTCCCCCGTTATTGCGGGGTATACGCTCCCGGCTGCTTCGGCTTCTCGTTACAACACGGTGTTAGAGATTTGCCCCAACCTGTGGTTCGTCCTCACACATGATGGGGAATCCCGACTGCTGGATCTTGAAACAGGCGTGTGGTCTCCTGGCCCCACCCTGAGCCCTTCGGGTGCGACGAATCAGATTCCCGCACCCGGTGTGGACTCTGGCGGCCCCACCTGGGGTTTTCGCGACTCAACCCTCGGTGACGATCAGGTGTATCTCTCCGATGGTGTGATCGACACCGCCGCAGAATGCGTCCGAGTCGATGTTCATGCACTGAATCTTTCGGACCTGCTGTCCTCTCCCACCGAGGACACGGTGGAAACCACCGTGATCTATCGGTCAACTCCGTGTGTGTCCTACACCGATGACTGGCGATCAGCATCACCGCTTCGCACTCATCTCGGCGGTGCGCTTGGCATTAGTCCAGGGCAAGACTCGCTGTTGCTGACGATTGGTGATTTCCACCTGGCCGCAAGCTCCATTAGTCAAGCTGTCGCGATTGGTCTGGCAAACACAGAAACCGACTACGACATTCTCGCCAGCGAGACCGCGGCCGTGGGCGCCCTCATCGAGATTCCTCTTCAGGGTGGACCACCCCAAATTGTGGCGAAAGGTCTCCGCAACTCCCTAGGAATTACTGCCACCGCGGCGGGTTCGGTGTGGATGAGTGATCATGGGCCCTCCGGTGGGGATGAACTCAACTTTTACACCCAAGGCGCAAACTACGGTTGGCCCTTGACCACGCAGGGGGAACCCTATGACCGCTCCTCCTGGCCTAATGACCCCAACCAATTACTGGCACCGTGGCTTGATAACGGTGACGCCGTGGTCCCCGGCACCACCCCACCCACCCTGTGGTGGACACCCGCCATTGCGCCCACCGCCGTGGTGGACATCAGCGGGGAATCCGCCGAGACGTCGCTTCTGGCGTTGGGGGGTTTACGCTCCGAAGCCATCATCGTGGTGGCCCTCACCGATGGGGTTGCAGAAGAGCTCACCCGCATTCGTCTGGGTGAGCGGGTGCGAGACATGGCGGGTAACCAGGCAGGGTCACTCCTGGTCGCCGTCACCGACCAGTCCACGCTCTGGGTGCTAAGCGCAGAGAACGTCCGCGGCAGCTAGGCATAAAGCTCCCCCGCACGGACAGCCCAAAACTGACACTCCCGCACTGCGATCATGCGGGTTTCCTGCCAACCCGCTCAGGGTCGCATCGGTGGTCCGCTTTAGACTGGGGGTGTTCACCGGAAGGGGTACAGAACAATGGCGATCTGGGTTTGGCTTCTTGGCGCGGGGGTGCTGGCCATCGTAGAAACGATGACGGCGAACCTGTTGTTTGCCTCCCTCGCCGTTTCTGCCGCCGCTGCGATGGTGACAGCGTGGGCTGGGGGCGGTTTTCTCGCCCAAGGTGTGGCTTTCGCCATTTCTTCGATTGTCACCTTGGCGGTGTTGCGTCCTTTAGCGTTGCGGGAGATTGCTCGCCGCACCCCTCACACCGCCACCAACACAGACGCCCTGATTGGGGCGAGTGCAAAAACCCGCAGTGCCGTCACCGAAGATTCCGGTGAGATTGATTTACGCGGCGAAGTATGGAGCGCCAAATCCACGGGCGGCACGATTGCGAAAGGGCACCGTGTCACGGTGTCCTCCATCGATGGCGCGACTGCCATTGTGACCCAGGAGGCAGCATCATGATCGATATTCTCGCCGGATTCCTCATCGAATCCCTCATCCCTATTCTTCTGATTGTCGCGGTTGTGGCGTTCTTCTTCCGCGCTATTCGCATCATCCCGCAGGCAAACGCCGGTGTGGTGGAGCGCCTTGGCCGTTACAGCAAAACACTCGAGGCGGGGCTCAACCTCATCATTCCTTTCATCGACCGTTTGCGTCCACTGATCGATTTGCGGGAACGTGTGGTGTCCTTTCCCCCACAGCCCGTCATCACCTCCGACAACTTGGTGGTCCAAATCGACACGGTGGTCTACTACCAAGTCACCAGCCCCAAGTCTGCGCTGTATGAAATTGAAGACTTTGTGATGGGTATCGAACAGATCACCATCACCACGTTGCGCAACGTCGTCGGCGGGATTGACCTTGAGCAAGCCCTCACCTCGCGGGAAACCATCAACGCGGCACTGCGCGGTGTTCTGGATGACGCCACCGGCAAATGGGGTGTCCGCGTTAATCGGGTGGAAATTAAATCCATTGAGCCACCCGAAACCGTCAAAGTTGCCATGGAAATGCAGATGCGCGCAGAACGCGAAAAACGCGCCACTATTCTCACCGCGGAAGGCCAAAAGCAAAGCCAGATTTTGGTTGCCGAGGGGTCCCGCCAGTCCGCCATTTTGAACGCAGAAGGTCAAGCAAAAGCCCAAATTCTTCGCGCGGAAGCAGAAGCCAAAGCGGTGAAGCAGGTCTTCAGCGCGGTGAAAGATGCCGAACTCGATGAAGCAATGCTCGCCTATCGCTACCTGGAGCAGTTGCCACTGATGGCCCAGGGTGACGCCAACAAGGTGTGGATTATTCCGGGTGAACTCTCCGGTGCGATGGAGAAACTGGCGCACGCTTTCCGGCCCTCAAAATAGTGCTGGGGAATTTCACCAGCAGAGTAATCGGGCCCACCACGGGCCCATCGGAGTAATGTTGGCAGACCTATGACGCAGTCTGTTTCGTTACCTCCACGACAGCCGGGGGTCTTTCGCTCGCTGGCTCGCGTCCTCCCCTATGCGAAGGCAGATTTGCCTCGTCTGGGGCTTGGAATGCTGATTGCTCTCATCTCGAGCGGTTTTGCGTTGGCGATCCCTCTCACCCTGGAGGCCCTCGTTGATGGCCCCCTGCAAACCGGAAATACCTCCCTCATTTGGGGTGCCGCCGGGCTTGTTGCCCTGCTGGGTCTCCTCGAGGCACTCTTTGTGTATTTGCGCCGTGTGACCGTTCTCACGCCTGGAACCAGAATCGACGCCAAATTGCGCACCGCAATTTATGACCACGTTCAAGACTTACCAGTGGCCTTCCACGATGCATGGCAAAGTGGCCAACTGCTCTCCCGCGCTCAAACCGATGTCAGTTTGATCCGCCGCTGGATGTCTTTTGGGCTGGTTCTCCTGGTGTCAAACTCCATCACCATCCTGTTGGGTGTGGCGATCTTGTTCACCTGGAGTCCACTGTTAGCCAGCGTGTTTATTCTGTCCTCCCTGCCGATGCTGGTGTTTGGTTCACGCTTTCGCACACGGTTCTCCGGTCTCTCCCGTGTCACCCAAGACCAGTGGGGCGATGTTGCCACCTCCGTTGAGGAATCTGTTCACGGAATCCGAATTCTCAAATCTTTTGGGCGCGGACCCGATGCGCTCTCCCGTTTCACGACCCGCGCGGAGCGCGGGCGGGACCTCGAAATTGAAAAAGGCAGCACCCTCGCCACTTTGGGCTTCTGGCTGGGATGGGTCCCCGACTTTGCCCTGGCCAGTTGTTTAGCTCTCGGTGTGTGGTTGGCAAGTCTGGGGGAGCTCTCCACCGGTGAGCTTTTTGCTTTCTTTGCGACCGCTGCGGTGTTAGCAGGACCCATTGCGTCCATTGCTTTCCTCTTAGCGCTGACCCTCGAAGCGAGAAGCGGTATTGACCGTATCTTTGATGTGATGGATGTCCGCAACTCCATTGTTGACAGTGCTGCACAACCCCCCGCCCCACGGGGCGAAGGGTCCCTCGTTTTTGAGAATGTTCACTTCCGGCATTCCGACACGGAACCTGGGCGAGACGATCTGATTAATGGCATTAATCTAGAAATTCGTCCCGGCGAAACACTCGCCCTCGTCGGGGTGACCGGGAGTGGAAAATCCACGGTCACCGCGCTCCCCGGGCGCCTCTATGACGTGACACAGGGTCGCATTCTGCTCGACGGGGTCGATATCCGAGATATGGCCCTCGATTCTTTGCGCACCCGCATAGCCATGGCGTTTGAAGATGCGACGCTATTTTCTGCGAGCGTTCGCGACAACGTGCTACTGGGTCGTCACGATCTTGAGGACCTCCACGGACCAGAAGCCCAAGCGATCCTCACCCAAGCCCTCGAGGTCGCCGAAGCAGGCTTCGTCTTTGAGTTACCCGACGGTGTGGAAACCATCATTGGCGAACAGGGCCTCAGTCTTTCCGGTGGCCAGCGACAACGCCTCGCACTCGCCCGAGCTATCGCCCAAGGCCCCGAAGTGTTGGTCTTGGATGACCCGCTGTCCGCCTTGGATGTGGCAACAGAGGCCCGCGTGGAATCAGCGCTACGGAAAGTTCTCGCGACCACCACCGCGTTAGTGGTGGCCCACCGCCCCTCCACCGTGATGCTGGCAGACCGGGTGGCGTTGCTCCAGGAAGGGCGTATTAGCGCGGTGGGAACCCACTCCGAGTTGCTGGAATCATCGCCGGATTATCGCCGGGTGATTTCCTCCCTCGCAGACACCGATCAGTCCCCCCGTGAATATCGGGAAGTCACAGATTCCACCATCGAACTAGAAATCATCGAATCCTCGGGCCTCGACGACGATGCTCGCCTGATTCACCGCGATGATGAGGTGAACCGATGAGTATGCACGGGGTTTCTGGCGAAGACCGTAACGCCCTCACCAAAAAAGAAAGCACACAGATTCGGCAACGATCTTTTGCGCTGTTGCTGGATATTGTCCGCCCGCATCGCCGGCGGTTCATTGCCACCATGATCGTGGTGGTCTTTAGCGTGGCGATGCAGGTCGCAGGACCCGCCTTTATTGCTGCGGGAATAGACCAGGGGCTCCCTGCTGCGACCGAGCAGGGTAATTTCACACCCCTCATGCTGATTGTCGGCGGCTTCCTGGTGTCAGGTTTTGGTGCCGCAGCTCTCCTCGCGGTGTACACAAGGTGGTCCATCACCATCAGCCAAGACATCATGAACGAACTGCGCCTGAGAGTATTTGCTCACACTCAACGTCTCAGTATGAGCTTTCACGAAAAATACACCTCGGGTCGCATCATTGCCCGCCAAACCAGTGATATTTCCACCCTCGGTGAACTGCTGAACGGTGGGGTTAGCAACCTTGTCCAAGGTGTGCTGTTCATGATTTTTACCACCGGGGCTTTGCTGATTCTTGATCCGTGGAGTGCCCTCCCCCTGGTGGGAGCCATCCTGCCGGTGATGGCAGCAACCTGGTGGTTCTCCATTGCCTCCCGGCGGGAGTTTCGAAACTCCCGCACCTATTCCGCCAGGCTCATCATCCAGTTTGTGGAAAGCATGGCGGGGATTAGGGCTGTGAAAGCTTTCCGTCGCGAAAAAATCAACCGCGAAACCTACGCCGACAAGGTTGAGGACTACCGCGAAGCCACACGGCGCACTATTGCCATTTTTGGTATCTATGACCCCATGCTGAAAGTCATCGGCAGCATCACCGTTGCGGTGGTGTTGCTACTCGGTGCGTTCCGTCTTCTCGACGGCGGTATCGAAATTGGTGTGCTGCTGGCTGCCGTGCTGTACACCAGGAACTTCTTTAGCCCCATTGAAAACTTGGCCATGTTTTATAACTCGTTCCAATCGGCCTCCGCCGCATTGGAAAAAATCTCCGGGGTCTTAGAAGAAACCCCCGCGTTAGCCGAACCAGAAAACCCCACACCCTTTACTTCTCGCACCGGTTCACTGGCTTTCCGTGACGTAAGTTTCGGGTATTCCACGGAAACGCCCGTGCTCCCCCGTTTTGATCTCGACATTCCTGGCGGACAGATTGTTGCCCTGGTGGGTGCCACCGGTGCCGGCAAATCTACCCTCGCGAAACTCATCGCCCGCTTCTATGACCCCACAGACGGTGTGGTCACCCTGGATGGTGTGAACCTTCGAGACATTGCTGATGCTGACCTGCGTCGCTCTGTGGTGTTGGTCACCCAAGAGGCCTACATGTTCTCCGGAAGTGTTGCCGAGAACATCCGTTTGGGTAAACCTTCCGCGAGCTTTACCGAAGTGCAAGAGGCGGCGCGCGCCGTCGGCGCGCACGATTTCATTTCCGCCCTGCCCGAGGGTTATGACACCGACGTCAACAAACGTGGTGGACGACTTTCCGCCGGCCAACGACAACTGGTGTCGTTTGCGCGGGCATTCATTGCCGACCCCAGTGTCCTCATCCTGGATGAGGCCACAGCATCACTGGATATCCCCAGCGAGCGTCTCGTCCAACACGGCTTAAAAACGTTGTTGGCCGATCGGACCGCCATCATCATTGCCCACCGACTCTCCACCGTCGAAATCGCCGACCGCATCCTGGTGATGGATGCCGGGGAAATTGTGGAGGATGGCCCCGCCGCGGAGCTTCGCAAAGGGACGGGTCGCTTTGCGACCCTTCACACGGCGTGGCTTGACTCACTGGTCTAGCCCATGGCTCAGGCTCATGAGCCTCAGGCCCAGGGATTTTTTTGGGTCAGAGCCGAGGCCCGTGCCATTAGGGAAGGGTTGCGCATTGCTACGCGCCGGGTCTAGCCGACCATTCCCAGAATGTGTTTTCACGGTATAGAGTCATGCCATAATCTTGACCCCTCATCAGGTCACCACGCCCAATAGGAGCGGACATTGACAACTTTGGAAACTTACGTCCTCGCCGGCGGCTGCTTCTGGTGCTTGGATGCGGCGTACCGAGTCCTTATCGGAGTGCAGAAAGTTGTGAGTGGTTTCACCGGTGGAGAGGTGCAGGATCCTTCCTACGAACTTGTGTGCACGGACACTACGGGTCACGCAGAGGCTGTAGCGGTGACTTTCGACAGCGAGCAGATTCCCCCGAGCATCATCATGGACGTTTTCTTCACGATTCATGACCCCACCCAGCTCAACCGTCAGGGTAAAGACGAAGGGCGCCAGTATCGCTCGGGCATGTTTTACCACGGTGAGGACCAAAAGAAGCTCTTCGTCGAAGCTCGGGAACAGGCCAAAGAAATTTGGGGTGACGCAGTCGTCACCGAAATTGTGGAACTGGGCCAGTTTTACAGCGCTGAGGATTACCACCAAGATTTTTTTGCCAAGAACCCAGAACGTGGTTCATGCGTGACAGTGATTGCACCGAAGGTTAGTAAAGTTCGGCAACGTTTCTTGGGTTACATTCGCCCGTTGTAACCCGGCTATTGCTGCCGGGGTCAATGGCGAGGGGCGTACTCCACCATAAATTCGGTCAGTTCTTCCAGGGACTGCACCCCAGCGTCGGACCCTAGGCCGCGAGCTACTGCTGAACCTGAAGCGATTCCCATTTCAACACAACGGGTCATGGTCTCCCCCAAAACGGCACCAGCAATAAATCCGGCTGAAAACGCATCCCCACATCCGGTCGTGTCAACGACATCGACTGCGAGGGCAGGTCGCTCGAATTTCTGGCCGCTCGAGTCGCGATAAAGCGCTCCCTCTGCGCCGACGGTGACAACACACGCACCGACACCTTTCCCCAGCATGGCGTCGATTGCCGATTCAACATCGGTTTTCCCCGAGAGGAGCATCACGTCGTCATCGTTGACCAAAAGGAAGTCGATATTGGGATAGCTGGCCCCAAAAAGTTTGTCATAATCCTGACCAGGCACGCCGATGATATCGAGAGAGGTAGTCAACCCTCGGGATTTAGCCTCTTGGAGAAGTCCAGCCGTAGGCTCCCCGTCGAGTCCTTCGAGTAGCAAGGACCCTCCCACATGAAGGTGGGTTGCGTGCGCGGCGTGATCCCAGAGGACATCTGAAGCAACCAGAGAAGCATTAGCTCCCGTGACATGCAGAGCAGGACGTTCTCCATTGGGGCGTATTGGCAGCATCGTCGCCGACGTAGGCCGGGAAGAATCCACTCTGAGGCCTGCGGTATCGACGCCCTCGCGGGTGAGCTGACTTTTCAGCCAGGCGCCAAGGTGGTCGTCTCCCACCACCCCGAAGGTATACACCTTAATTCCGAGACGGCTGAGGTCCATCGCCGTTGCGGCGGCGGTGCCTGCAATCGTCATTGCTATCTCATCGAGGAGAGCCAGGCCCTGGCCCTCAGGAATATGTGTCACCGGTCTGCCGAGGATGTCCACGATGTGAAGACCCGTGGTAATCACTGCGGGAATATTGGCCACGTCACTCTCCATTTCGATTTATAAAGTTATAGTCGATTTTTCCAGTTGACACTCGCGAATGCGACGGTTAGCATCTCCCCTATGCACTATGGTAACACATACGCACAAATGTGCACCGCCCGGTGCGCATCCCATCGAAAGGAACAATGATGTTTTTGAAACAGAAGATGGCATTTGGGGCCCTCGTGGCTGCTGTTGCCCTGACAGTTGCTGGATGTTCCGCAACTCCAGAAGCAGCGGGTCCTGCAGCGGATGAGTCAACTGACTCCGCGGTTGCTGGAGAAAACTCACTTGCAGGCAAAGTAATTGGTATCGCAGTTGTGGGAACTCAGCACTTCTGGGACCGCGAAGCATTCCAAGGAGCGGTTGACGAGGTTGAGCGCCTTGGTGGAACCGTTCTCACCACCGATGGTGGCCGCGACAACACAGTCCACGCCGAAAATCATGACATCTTTATTACCGAGGGTGTAGACGCGGTAGTCACGATTCTCGGTGACGACGCCGTTGAGCCAAAACTTGAGGCTCTACAGGCCGCTGGTATTCCCGTGTTCGGTGTTGACCGCAACAGCCCCTTCGCGGTGAACAACTCTCAGTCGCAGAACGACATCGGTGGCTACGCCGTCGGGGATATCCTCGGTGAGTCACTTGGCGGCGAAGGAAACGTAGCGGTGTTCAACGCTTTCGGCGAGGTCCTGGACTTCTGCGGAATCCGTTACAACGAATGGCGTCGCGCCCTCGAGGAGAACCACCCCGGAGTAACAATTCTCGAGCCTGAGCTTGCAGAAGAATTCGCCAACGCGCCAGAAGATGCACGCCAGCAGACCCTGACGCTGCTCGAGCGCTACCCAGTGGGCGAGCTTGATGCAATCCACGTCGCATGTTGGGATCAGCCAGCAATCGGTGTGGTCCAGGCACTGGAAGAAGCTGGGCGCACCGAAGTCAAGGTCAGCGCATTTGACGCTGGGCCCGACACCCTGGAAATCATGATGGAGGACGGAAGCACTTTCGTCGGGAACGTTGCTCAGCAGCCCCGCGCAATTGCTACTAAGGCAGTTCAGAACTTGAACTTGTACCTTGCCGGCGAGGACGTTGAACGCCAGTCCTACGTCGAGGTCTACCCCGTTGCTGGCCAGGAAGAAGCAAAGCGTATCTACGCTCTGCTCGGATACGGTAGCTAACAACCGGATCTCCTACAGGTGGTCCCTCCGAGCTTTTGCTCGGGGGGACCACCTAGGGTTCCCGGTCAATTTTTTCGAGCCTGTCGAGCGGAAGGCAATAGTCGTATGACCGATGTTCTTCTCCAAATGTCCGGAATCACGAAAGCATTTCCCGGTGTACTCGCCCTGGACGATGCGTCTCTTACTATTAGGGCTGGAGAAATCCACGGCCTCGTCGGAGAAAACGGCGCAGGCAAATCAACGATTATCAAATCCCTTGCCGGCGTTTACCAGCACGACCATGGCGCGATTCATTTCGCGGGTGATGAGATTCCTCAAATAACGGCAGCCGTGGCCGACGAATTGGGCATCAGGTTCGTTCACCAAGAGCTCCACCTTGTTCCTCACTTCACCGTCGCAGAGTCGGTTTTCATGGGCCAAGAACTCAGCGATGTCAGTGGACTCAACAACCGGAAAATGC
>FUWD013335913.1_pt2 | contig 13167 bp, 23 predicted proteins | sample 1063281 | NCBI WGS metagenome assembly FUWD01 (sample SAMEA79048168, study PRJEB19326) | metagenome | biome: marine
CCCCTTCAATCTTCTTATATGTCTCTTCGATACCATCTTTCGCGATGTTATACATGATAGCCTCACTATCTGTATCGAAGTCCTGATAATTATCCAGCCGCCAGTCACCAACAAGGGTTCCGTTGTGCATCCCGGTGATCCGACCGTGGGTGAAGGGATGAGCGTTGGCTTCGTTTACATTCCCTTTTGTAGCAAATCGATTGTGACCCATTACGATATTGTTCTGTCGCAGAAGGGCTTTACGAAAGTCCTTGTCTTGGAACAGGTTATCAGGAAGGCCGAGTGCCTTGAAGGAGGTAGTTGATCCATCAACGGCAACACAGGTAACACCAGTGCTGTCCTTTCCTCTCACCGTATCGAGGAACAGTAGGTCAGCAAAGATGTCATCATTCTTGGAGATTGCGGGTCCGATAAACCCTACTAGTCCGCACATGTATTAGATCCTACTTGAAGTTGTATTCTTCGACATAATCGAAGAAGCGTGAAGTCATATCGTCGTGACCAAGGAACTCCGGGTGCGGTTGGAAGCACAAGCAGTTAGTCTCGGTGTAGTATACCACCTCGGTATCCTGATATATGTTAGATATCTGGCGGTTAGTCTTGCCCTCTGAGACACATTCCTCACGAAAGGTACTCTCACGGGCGGTCGCGAGTACTAAGCCTAGACGAGAGGGTTTCATCATCTGGTGATGGGTGGAGGTGACTTGGAACTCATCACCTGAGTGCGTATCGAAGGCAGTGTGGGTACCGTTGCTACCATGTCCATCTACATGCTGAAACATCTCCCCTCCACTCATAACATTTAGGAACTGAGCACCTCTACAGATTCCAACCATAGCAATGTTGTTTGCCAATGCTATTTCAAAGAACTTCTGCTCCTTGGCATCCCGTTCCTTGTCGAAGTTGGTCTTGGCGTGCAGGCCATGATTATATAGATCAGGATGTACATCAGCCCCTCCTGTGAATATGATTATCTCTGCATCCTTGACTGCATCAACTCTCTCCCAGTTCTCACTTTCGCACATCGCTATGTACCCGTAAGTAGGGGGCAGTATGAAGTAGTTACGTTTCATTTCAGCTCCTTCAGCCAGTTAATGAAGTAATCGTTTCGTGGGGAAGCACTACCATCTCCGAGCTGGTTTTCTACTCTCTTGCTACTAGGGTTTCCCTTCTTTCCTGTATTTCTAAACATACTTACAAAACCCTTGTATCCTGAATTATCGGCAAAGCTAACCTTATTCATAGACATAGGAACTCCGGTCAAGAAGCTCCTTACCGTTTGTTCATCTCGGAAATCAACAGGAGAGTGGTTTATATTATATCGGGCCATAGGAAAGTTTTCTTGGAAAGAGAAAGCATAAACAAGAGACTTATCCTCACCAAGGCCGTGTCCCATCCCTTCATTCCAAAGATCAATACAGCTTTGGTGCTCGAAAATGGAACGGAGCAAAGCCATAGCTCCCACCACTATTTGAGCAGTCTCTCCTATGTTCATATAGGCTATGCCTTCTTCCCAGCACTCCTGAAAAGAGGAAAGGAAGGCACGAGAGTAGAAAGACTCATCTACTACCCAGCGAATATAGTCTTTATACTCTAGCTTCATGTACTTTCGACAACTAAAAGCCAAGTACTTAATCGGCTTAATACTTAAAACCTCTTCGGTACAGCACGGAACATAGCCATCCGTGGCATTAAATTCGGTTCCTCCTAGCTGAGAGAAGCAAACTGCCCCTCCTGATATATTAACCGCCCCCTTCTCTCCTATAAGGACATATTTGACATAAGGGCTAAGACTCAGTAGACTAGCCTCTGTAACGTAAGGCTTAGTCGCCGCTTGGGCCTCTTCTTTACCACTCATATGCAGTTAGCCCTGTATCGGTCTTAAAGTTGCCCGCCAGCTCGTAGTCTATTAGAGCGTACCTATCGTCCAGAATGTACATAAAGCCCTCACGGCCCTGCTCTGAGGTGAATGGGAGCCTATGATAGAAGTCCCCCTCACTTTCTAACGAGTCCAAAGAGGCCAAGGTCTGATCGTTGATTCTATAGCTTTCAACAGTGATCAATGCCTCTTCATAGTCGATGGATTCAAGAACACCAGGGAATCCGCCTAGGGAAACCATCTTGAAATCACCCTTAATTGCATCAATACCCTCTAATGTGGACTTGGCTAGTAGTCCGTGGTTGCCCAGCCCCTCTTTAAGGCTACCGTATACGAATGCTCTGTGCATCATAGGCTCCCGTCGAAGTAAAAAGGAGCCTCTGTGAGGCCATCTAGTTCAATTACCGATGTATTGTATCGATCCACCTTGTCTGAATCGTACACACTCTCTACACCAAAACATCCATAATCGTAGGGATTGGCATTCATAATGGCAGTCTCATCCAAGCAGCTGGAGCAAGGGCCGGTGAATTTACCCTTTGTCATACCCCAACAACGCTCTCCGTTAATAGCGAAGCAGCCTTCTCTGAAGTTCTTAGGCATTAATCCTCACATAATTTGTTAAGCTGGACCTGCATCTTGCCTTGAATCTCTGATAAACGCTTAACAGTGGCAGTAGACACAGTAAGAGCAGCCTTAAGGGCTTTATTTTCCCTTTGAAGCTCCTCACACAAGATAAAAGTATCCGATTCTGTCATATTTATGCAGCCTTTTTCCTTTTTACCCATGATTTTCTCTGGAAAGCATATAAAAACACCTTAGAATTGGAGTTCTTATTACACCCCCAGGCAACCTGCTCAAATCCAATAGATAGAAACATCTTATCGAAGTGTTTCTTCTGACACTCGTTGAGGTAGAGCTGAACCACACCTGGATTGGACAGTCGGTTTGTAAGAGCAGACACCCGATCTTTCACATCAGACACATAGTTCTCTACGTTCTTCTTAGAGATATTTCTGTATTTAAAGGGGTCTTCCTCCAATCCGAATCCACAAAGTAGAGTCGCTCCACAGCATTGCTCTACTTCTAGTTCCTCGATGTTATCTACATCCATTCCCATTTCGTCCATATCGTCCTCTTCCTCCCTTCTCATCCTCTCTTCTTCCCAGTCTTCATCCACAGCCACGTCGACGGCGAACAACCCCCGCATCGGCCGCATACTATGTCACCTGAGGGCGGTCGGCCCTGTGATCTCGCACAAAGGTGTACAGGTAGTTTTTAGAATTGGAATTCTTGTTATAACCCTGTGATACGAGTTTGAAACCGATGCTCTCGAACGCATCTCCGAACACCTCATTCTGACACTCGTTGAGGTAGAGTTGGAAGATTGCAAGATTGGACATACGGTTAATATGATAGACAAGGTGAGCCCTAACCTTGGCTACCCACTCCTTTACTGTGCGGACTCCAAATTCATCCAATGCATCTTGGTCTTCCATGGCAAAGCCTGAGATATGAAATGCGCCGCAACAGCGTCTTACTTGGTCGAATGTGATATTGTCTGTACTTATCATTTGTGATTCCTCTGAGTTTTGTGTAATGGTATAGGCCTGAACGGTATGATAGAGCGAGTTCTGAATGGTGTTAGATATGTTGGGGTACTCCTAGTGTTATGGGAGTGTTGACTACCACAATATAGGTCGTAGGGTCCATCTTATAGATATCTCCATTATCCAAGGATATGGAATTTCTCCCGTCATAAGATCTGATTTTCATGTAAAGCCGCGCTTCACGGATGAGACCTCGGTCGCCGGGGATGGTAAAACACCCCCCTATTTCAACTTCCCCGAATAAAGGGAGCGGAATCTCCGGAGGATAGCTAGTTGTAGCGGTACGCTTAAGCATTGAGACCTCTCACTTCACACACATGGTCGACAACATCCTGAGTGAATGCCACTTCCCCGGAATGGTCCATGAGGAGCTTGTTGTGGTCCTCACGGTCGTACTTCTTGCCGTACACGTCCATTGTGTTCTCGGCGGCGTTCATGCGAATGGTAATACCTTTAGATTTAGCCATTTGTAGCTCCTTATAGGTTGGTGCACCCGGCAAGATTTGAACTTGCGACCCTGAGATTAGAAATCTCATGCTCTATCCAACTGAGCTACGGGTGCGAGGGGGTTATCCGAAGTTTAAAGCAACAGTGTAAAGGACCAAGACAACGCTGATAAGCGCCATGAAGGTGGAGAAGTCTTGCTTTCTATACAAGTATGCGCTATGGGAGGCGCAGCCTAGCACAAAGGCTAGCGTGAGAGCAGACGCTGTAACCATGTTATTTTATCCTTTTTTGATTCTTTCTTTATGTTCCAACCAAGATCATCCAAGCTCATGGGAGGGAGGTATGTCACCCTTCCGGAAGGAGAAGTGATCTTGATGTTTGAGACAATTGGATTAAAGCTCACCTGGAGGCCCTAATAGATGCTTTAGCTAGGTTGACACCTTCATCATTAGAGATGGGCCTCTGGTGGGCATCCTCGATGATCCTACAGGTGTTTAAGAAGGCTTTTGTCTGCCTTCTCGACATCTTCATGAGTATAGGGAGTATTTCAACGTATCTGGTCATAGCGTAGCTCCTTTAAATACACAAATAGGAGAGAGAGCAAATAGCCCTCCCTCCCTTTATATACTCTTATCGCTGCTCGCGAGGGGCAAGCTCTTTTACACTACCCCTGAAGTCGACATCAGGAATGAACTGCTGAGGCTTCCAAGTGATGCGTGTGTGCATCGTGGATACATCGGCAGAGTCGACCTGGATGGCAAAGAACGACAGATTACCGCTACGTCCAAGGTAGTGCTTCTTGAACTTGCCGTTGCCTTCCTTGCAGATAACAGCTACCTTGGCCGATCCCACTTCAAGAGAGCATCGCCCTACGACCGTTGCTACTTCAACGTCAGTCCACACGTTGTAGAAGACGATGTTTCGAACGATCTCGAAGTTGTCAGCAGCTTTAGACAGGTTCTTCGATGCGATAGTGGCATTATCCTCACATGCAGCCAGCAAGGGCAGCATACACAAGGCAACAATGCCCATTAGCTTCTTCATTCGAATAACGATCTCCTCCTAAGGTTCAATGGGTAGATAGGAACAAGGAAGGATCATCAGGCTTAACCCCTAGCTTCCCTTGCTCCCACTTAACCACTTAGATCATCAATGTGTTAGGCCGCCTTTGATTATAAACGCAGTTGCAGGTCTGCTTGCTATATGTCATCCATCGGACTTCAGACGACGTTCACACCCCAATAGGGGCGATTTGAATTGAGGCCGGACGCAAACCCGGTTAACAGCTATCACGTGCGCGGGGACTGGCTGGGTTGTGATCTAAGGCGTGCCGTCCCAGCTCTCTATCTGCTGAACCTCAAACTGAATAAGAAAGCCCAAGACTAGCTTTCACCCTTATCAAGTGTGTGCTTACAGCCCTGGGCTTGAGGATAGGGAGCGGCGGGCGGGAACTAATGGCCCAGTTGCTTTCCTATCTTTCTGAATCTAAGGGGAAATGGATAGGTAATCTCCGACACTTATGCGCCTTCAATGATATAGTTAGGGCTTCGCTTTATCGGTGAATCCCTTATGCTATCTACTGACCGACGCTATATCGGCTTTTGACGCAGCCATAAGCCTGCAACCCTCTCCCCGCCTAAACAGGGCTATCCATTTCCACAAAAGAGCTTTCCCCGTGCCGTGGCCTAGGTTTTAACCAATATTGGTTGGTCGCAGGTCGTTAAGCTGAAGCGGAAGCCGCAGCCGGTTCTTCAGTCGCAGGCACCGAAAGGGATTCGGCGTCTTTTGCCTTGAGAAGATGCTGAGCGAACTCGGCGTCAACTGCTTCAAGGGTATTGTCTTTCGTGCTGTCCACCTTGGCGGCAAACAGGGTCACAACGTTGCTCAGCTCGACCAGAGCCTTGCCCGCTTCGTCATTGTCCGGTGTCATGCCTTCGGCCTGGAAGCGGGAAACTACCCGCTGAACCTGCGTTACCAGCATTGCAGCGTCAAATGACGTTTCTTTGAGCTTCGCTTGCTTGTAGGAATAGAATGGCTTGGCAAAAGCCTCGCCTTTACGCCAGCAAGCGTCACCTTCAGCGATTTCCCGTGCTTTGTCTTTCAGGAACTTGCCGCCTTCTTCCATCTTAGCCGGAGAGAAGTCGCAAATCCATGACATGAAGGAATTTTTGTCGCCGTTCGTCTTGAGAGCCGCATAGAAATGACTTGCGTAAGTCAAATTGCCCGTTCCCTGGAAGCATTCGTATGCCAGCTTGGCACAAGAAACGCCTAGGGCGTGGGTTTTCGTCTGCGACGCCGTGAACTCGGCAAGCAATTCCGTAAATGTTTTCATATTAGACATGTCTCGTACCTTTCGTTAGGGTCCGAGCACGAAGAAAACTCATTCGTGGAAACGAAATCAAATGTATCGACACTTCCCTTGCCTAATCTACTAACAGAGAACGCAGGACCATTGACAGGCTTTCCTTAAAGCCCCAACGCTTACCCTTTGAACCCTGAAAGACTGTAGCGGCTGGCGCCAATCCGTAGATCAATGCCGGTCTAGTCCCTTTCAAGCTTTCACTTGTGGGCACTCACAAGCGGATGATACCGCCTGTTTGGATTTACATCTCCGACATCAAAGGCTGTTAAGCCTTTTTACATGCCATAGGGATCACCAAAAGTGTCAAAATGTACCTTGTCAACTAAGACAAGCCAAGGCTAACAGCGTTAACTATTAGCTATGGTTTGTTTTAGCGTTATTTAGAGCCTACACTACCCGTGCCAAGCTTACCAGTTGAGTATCTGGCGTATGAATGTCCCCAAGTCTTAGAACTGCGGGATTTACCGCTAGGTCTATCGCTCGGTATCATATTAGCTAAGCATGATCGTATGCTAACTTCTTTATTAGAGAAGTTGCGGGGCTTGCGCCCCTCCTGTGAACGTACTAACGTTGCACGCTCTTTCTTGCCTAATCTTGCCATGGGTCTACACCTTTCAAAAGGTCACCAGTGGAGGGGCAGTTGTGACGCCTGTCACTATGCCTATGGTCCCCGTGCCATCATGGCGTTGGGATACTAAGTACTATGCAATCCGCGTGCCAAGTGTAAGCCTGAAGATGATATTATTTTATTATTCAATGATATCAATGGATTACGCCGCTAAACTAGCGTCTCACATTAATCATTTTAAGAGCAGGTACATTCTATAGTGTAACATTATGAGACAAGTGTAACATATTGAGACACATAATGAGAAGGTGCGACTAAGAATCATTCTCATTTACATCTATGGAATACTCACGGGCAGGTATCGGCAGGTATCAGTAGCAGATAACTCAACTGCATCGCACTCTCAACTGGCTATCAAACTTGGGATGATTCTAATATGCACTCTCAATCTGATTCTCATTCGTATGTGTCAGAGATGGACCGACCTTCGGGGGTCTCCCCATGGTTTACCTTCGTACCACCCCTGTTCAGCCGCTGGGAGATTTGGGCCATTAAACGGGTTTATGAAAAACGAAAAGGGGTATTTTGGCTTCAAACTCAAACCTCAGTGTTTCTCGGGTGATTCAACTAAATGCATAAAAAGCAAACTATTTTGTAAACTATTTGCTCTAACTCTAGTATACTCTATATGGAGTATGTACTTAGAGAGTCTTACGAGTGTAACGAGTTAGACGAACTTAACTACCAACAGTCACAAACAGAGATATAAGAGCTGATATGAAATACCTTCTTTCTACCTTTCTTCCTTCAATCATACTTGCTTCTCTTCTCTCAACAACGCCAGCTAAGTCTGAAGAGGTTACTAGAGCAATCACACAGATGTGGTGCACTGATGAAGTGTATGCTAAAGGTGTAGCTGATGCGGGTTCTAAAGACATCAACGTAGCTTTGACTCATTTCAACGTTGTCACCTCCTTCCCTGCTACAGATGTTAGAGGCTGCTTCTTCATGCAACCACATAGTGTGGGATTCATTGCTGATAAGATTGTTAACACATTCACAGATAGCACAGGTAAGCTGATCAACGTATGGAAGACTAAGGCTGGTGTGTACATCTTCATGCAGGCTAAGGATCAAGGCAAGGATTCATGACTACAGGTACTGGTAAGATCCATCTATCCGCAGCCCATTCTAAAGTGGTTGATGGGTACATGAAGCATTACAATAAGACTAAGGCCATGAAGGATGCAGGCTATTCCCAATCTACTTCAGAGAGAGCGGTGGACGTATTCAATAGAACTGACGTACAGGCAGAGATAAAGAAAAGGCAGGCTAAGATGGCTAAGAGGGCAGAGGTTGATGCCGACTACGTTATACAGAAATTCAAGGACATTGTTGAAGCAGACCTAGGCGACCTTCTCGTTATCAACGAGGATGGTACCGCATACTATGACTTCAGCAGAGCGAAACCAGAGCATATGGCTGCACTTAGTGAGTTCACTGTGGATGAGATATCAAAAGGCAGAGGAGATGATGCTGTACCGGTTTCGCGAATTAGAGTGAAGATGCATGATAAGCTTAGAGCCCTTGAGGCGCTGGGTAAGCATCTTGGCCTGTTCACAGAGAAGATTGAGATTAAAGGTGAAGTCGACCTCATTCGTACTATCGAGGCTCGTAGACGACAACAGGTAGAGGACGATAGGGATGACTAAGCTGGTATACGAGTACGAGTTCATTCAGAACGCTGTAGAGAACATGGGACTATCATGGAGCCAAGAAGAGGCTGAGAAGATCGACCATGTGTTTCATAAGATGAAGCTGAATCAAGGAGAGGTTAACGAGCTGATCTGGCAATACGTATGGAGAATGCGGCATTACTTCGATCCCAAGTCCTATTCCTTTAAGCAGAGACTAGGGCTCGCTTGGTACTTCATCAGAGGTAAAAGGATTAGCTAATGGTACAGAATGCCAATCTACTTACATACACGGCCTCTGGTACAGGCACTTCAGATCCTCTTCATGTTAATAAGAGTGTATCGGTAAGCCTAGACTTCTACACAGGACCAGGAGCAGGCACGATTGAACTACAGCGATCCTTCGATGATGGACTTACTTGGAAGATTGTGGAGACTTGGGCAGATACAAGCTACGAAGGCATAGTCGAAGAAGTGGCTAGCTACGTGCTTTATCAGTTCAAATGTACAGCCTACACTAGCGGCGACATATACTGCGTACTAGGTGCGTAATGAGCTGGCTGAGTAGACTATTTACTAAGAAGCCCGAGGTTGAGGTGCACATCGAACAGATAGAGAGATTCAAGGTTCTAGAAACCTTCACTGCTGTAGTTGATGGAAACGCACAGACATACCAAGAAGGTAAGCTATATAACATTAGAGAAGACAATCATATCCTGAAACAGGCAGTTAAGCAGTTCATCAAAGCCGGGGTGGTAGAGATGACGAATAACGTTGCTAAGGTTTCAGGGAGAGGCATAGTTAAATAATGGCTATCACACATAACACGGCAACGCGCAACGTACTTGCAGATGCGGTAGATGCCGCTATCAATACAGGTTCCGGCACTGCTACGCTTGTCATAAAAGACGGCGCGTCAGTGTCAGCTACTATCAATTTGCAGAACCCTGCATTTGGGGCCGCCTCGGGCGGCACTATAACCCTAGCAGGTGTGACCCTTTCAGCAACTGCATCAGGAACTGTAGCAGACGCAGATGGGTTCGATATAGAAGATAGAGATGGAACGGTCATTCTTTCGGGAACGGTTACAGCCACGTCAGGCGGTGGAGACATCGAACTGGATAACACGAACATTGCGTCTGGACAGAGTGTGGCTATCACTGCGCTCACGTACTCCGCACCAGCCTAAGGGAAAAACTATGCTAGGGACTTGGCTATCAGTACGTACGAAGTTCGGTCCTAATGCAGATCAAGCGCAATTGGGCGACCTTGTTGACGCGTTCGGGGCGGATAAGTTCAATACGGAGAACCCTGTGCCGGACAGGTTTCTAATGTCATTTATCGGGATAGATATTCCGGTTAGCATCCTGACGACGATTGACCCTCTCAAGGTAAATAATCTTTGCACGACCCCCGCCGTTAACTACTTGACGGACCCGCCGACGCAGAGCCGCATAATTCGTTGCCAAGTGGTCTACGCCAGCTTGCCACAAGCGGCCCGTGACGAACTTGTTTCCCAACGCTGGACAATTGTTGATTGGGATGACATCAAAGATATATTTACGATCACCAGAATGCCCGATACGTAACGGTGGCCGATATTACGGTTGACCCATGACTCAAACGATATACGTAAACCCGGACGCATCCGGAACAGGAACTGGTATAGATATAACAAATGCCTACACGACGTTGAGTGCGGCTATTGCAGAACTCGTCGGTATAGGAACGCTGACCGAACACATAATTATCAATTGCAGTTCGTCGGCGGGCACGGCTGACACAACCTCCGTATCACCATCCGGCATCATTTATGGTGCCTACGAGATATGTATTCAGGGCGACCCTGTGAATGTCGGTGGCAAGTACAACGGCAACCTGAACCTTTCAACATCGCACTATCGTATTGTGACGGGGGCCAATGTTAAGGCCCTCGATATAGGAACTCACTTCCGAAACTCATCAATAGTTATCGACGGCATCCAAGGACAGAACAGCGGCGGTAACGTATACAATCCTTGTTTCAACATCCAAGCGACCATCCCCGATGTTACTGTTAGAAATTGTAGGTTAGTGTGGGGGTCTGCTAGTCAAGGTGTCGGTATAGGTAGTCCGATTACTACGGTGAACACAACAGGTGATGTTACTTACGAAAACAACGTAGTCGTAGGATTTCGACATGGCATTCGTATGGACCCCGGAGCTTCTTCTGCTGGTACATGGAATGTATTTAATAATACCGTCTACGAGGGCACCTTTAACATCGTTCTGAACCCCGCCGTTGGGGCGACAGGTGCGTGGAACCTACACAACAACGCATCTGCAAACTCAGCAACAAACGACCTCGCTCTAGGTACCATGCGCGGCACCCTTACTAAGACTTACAACGCGAGTGACCGGACACCGTTTGTTGGAGATACCGGGTCTGTTAATATTTCACCCGGAACCCAGTCAACCGATCATGCAGCGGCTTGGACCGACCCCGGTGATGCTGCTGGCGAAGATATGTCACTGCTTGACGTGGACAGCCCACTCTATCAGGCGGGCAACACCATCAGTGGTGCCGCGCCAACAACGGATATAAACGGTGTAACCAGGCACGCTACACTACCTAGTATAGGGGCTTTTGATATAGCCTCTGCTGCCTTTGATAGAAACGCATCCGGAACCTTGTCTTCGGCAGTATCCACAATGTCTGCTACCAGTACTGTTCTCGTAGATGCATCTGGGACACTGGAAGTAGCTGTTGCAACTATGTCCGCTACGGGCACTACAGTAATATCAGGAGCAGGCTCTTCACAGGCAGCAGACGCTGTAATGGCAGGAGACACTGTACTAATACAGATAGATGTTTCAGGCGCTACTCAAGCCCAGCTTAGCCAGATGTCTTCTGGAGGAACTGTGCTAATCGAAGGAACAGGGACATTAGTATCTGCTGTATCCACTTTGCTGGGTCTGGAATCACCAAGGACCTTCTGGTTTGCTATCAGACCTACAGTAAGAGGCTTGGTGAGAGATATAAAAAGGGTTGTTAATACTCCCTTAGAAAAGAGTTAGTATGCCAGAAGATGCCAATAAGCTAGATACTGCTTCCCGACTTGGACGAATAGAGGGTAAGTTAGAGATCCTCCTTGAAACCTCCTCTGCTAGAGATGGAAGATATGATAAGCAAGGGGGACGTATAGACGTGATAGAGAAGAAGCAAGCCGGATTAATAGGATACGCTACAGGGGCTTCGGCAGGTGTTGCCACCGTTATAGCGTTCCTATCTCATATGTTTGAAAAAGGCGTATAAGTAAATGAGCTTAGCAGAAGAGATGCTTGGAGAGGATATGGGAGGCTTCGGATCAGATCCTTTAGGATTTGTCATGTATGCCTTCCCTTGGGATGAAGAAATCTCCATTGATCAGGTTGAGATGCCTGAGAAGTACCAGAAGAGATTCGGTAAGAAGCACGGGCCTGATCAGTGGGCTATTGACTTCCTAGAGGACCTAGGAGATCAGGTTAAACAAAGAGGCTTTAACGGAAAAGACGCTGTTACTCCTATCCAGTTCTCTACTGCTTCCGGTCATGGTATCGGAAAGAGTACGCTAACAGCTTGGCTGATCCTTTGGATCATGTCCTGCTATCCCCGATGCAACGGTGTGGTCACAGCCAACACTGCTGAGCAGCTCCGGTCTAAGACCTGGGCAGAGCTAGGTAAGTGGTGGGCAATGTGTATCACCCAGCATTGGTTCAAATACAACTCTGGCCGTGGGAACATGTCAATTGTACATGTGGACTATCCCCAAGGCTGGAAGTGTTTGGCTCAGACCTGTCGCGAGGAGAACTCTGAATCCTTCGCAGGTTTGCACGCTGCCAGCTCCGTCCCCTTCTACATCTTTGATGAGGCGTCCGCTGTACCTGACAAGATCTTTGAAGTTAGGGAAGGTGGGACGACGGACGGAATGCCGATGACCTTTGATTTCGGCAACCCTACTCGTAACACGGGTAAGTTCTTTGAGAATTGCAAGGGGCGTTTCAAACATCGATATATAGTCCGCTCCATTGACTCAAGAGACGTAGCCATCACAGGTAAGGCACGTATTGCGGAATGGGTAGAGGACTACGGAGAGGATAGCGATTTTGTGAAAGTCCGAGTGAGAGGGGTCTTCCCCTCCATCGGTGTCTTTCAGTTCATATCCTCGGAAGATGTAACAAGCGCCATGACACGAGAGTCCGTAGAGGACAAGAAAGCTCCCCTCGTTATAGGTGTCGATGTAGCCCGCTTCGGCGATGATGCATCCGTCCTATACCCACGAATGGGTCGAGACGCTCGGCAGTTTGAACCTCGTATGCTCCAAGGGGCGGATACCGTACAGGTAGCAGGGGCGGTCATCGACATGGTTAATGAGTTTAAAGCTCTTGGCCGTACAGTTCGTGCCATCTTTGTAGATGGGGGCGGAGTTGGTGGTGGAGTTGTAGATCAGCTTAAACATCTGGGCTATAATCCTATTGAAGTCTTGGCTCAACATAAGACTCGGTTCCCTGATAAGTACAGGTATAAGATCGATGAGATGTGGGGTAATATGAAGGATGCCATCCGTAAGGGGATGACACTTCCTACT
>FUWD013324275.1_pt7 | contig 13161 bp, 14 predicted proteins | sample 1063281 | NCBI WGS metagenome assembly FUWD01 (sample SAMEA79048168, study PRJEB19326) | metagenome | biome: marine
TAAATTTTATTAAAATATCACGGATATTATTTGAATCATGGGAGACATAAATTTCTGACCTGTTACAGGTAGAAAATATAACGCAGCCTTTAATTTCTTTAAGTGACAGTAGTGCAGAAATAGCGGGCGCAAGCTCACCTTGAGCAAAGGCTACTTTTTCCCTAATTGCGACTGGGGCTATCTGATGGTTTACACTCAGTATTGCAATATTCGACATTTAAAAAAACGAAAATAATTTAATCCATTAATTATACATTGTCTATTCAATTCCATCAAAAGATAAAGCTGTTAAAGATAAAGCGATAGTTTTATATAATTAATAAATCTAACTATCTATTGGTCTAAAATAAAGATCATAAATTAAAAAATAAAATTATTAAAGATGATTGAAGAGGACAGTCTAGTTGGCGGAGAAAGTCAAAATAATGAGGATCTAAAAGTTACCTCAGTTAGGCCCAATTCATTTGCAGATTATATTGGTCAAGAAGACGTCAAATCACAAATGACTTTATTTATTCAGGCAGCAAAATCACGTTCAGATGTTCTTGATCATTGTTTGATTTATGGACCTCCAGGATTAGGTAAGACAACTCTTGCCAATGTCATTGCTAACCAAATGGGTGCGGGAATTAAACAAACATCTGGTCCTGTTCTGGAGCGCTCTGGAGATTTAGCTGCAATACTTACAAAACTTGAACCATTTGATATTCTTTTTATAGATGAAATTCACAGGCTTAACCCAGTTGTTGAGGAAATTCTTTATCCTGCGCTAGAGGATTTTAAACTTGATATTTTAGTAGGAGAGGGAGTTGCTGCTCACTCAGTCCAGCTTGAGTTGCCTCCTTTCACTCTAATTGGAGCTACTACTAGGGCAGGAATGCTTACTTCTCCTCTCAGGGATAGATTTGGAATAGTTCATCGCTTGACTTTTTATAATGTTAAAGAGCTGCAAGAGATAGTAGAAAGATCTGCTGCAATTTTAAATATTGAAATAGAAGGACAAGGCTCAGCCGAAATTGCAAAGCGCTCAAGAGGAACACCTAGAATAGCTAATCGTCTTTTAAGAAGAGTTCGTGATTTTGCAGACGTAAAAACAAATGGGATAATAAACATACAAATTGCAAAAGAAGCTCTTGAAACATTAAAAGTTGATGAGGCTGGGCTTGAACAGCTCGATCGAGATTATCTTAGCTTAATTATTACAAAGTTTTCAGCGGGGCCTGTAGGGCTAGATACTTTAGCTACTGCACTTGGTGAAGAGCGGTCAACTTTAGAGGATATGATTGAGCCTTACCTTCTTCAGCAGGGTTTTATAATGAGGACGCCGCGTGGAAGAATTGCGACAGACCTTGCTTTTTCTCATTTAGGAGAGGCTCGTATTAGTCATACTCAAGACTTGTATGGTAAATGAGTAGTCTGACTGTTAGAGTCTATTATGAAGATACAGATGCTGGTGGTGTCGTTTATTACGCTAATTATTTAAAGTATATTGAAAGGGGCAGGACTGAGCATCTTCGTGAGCTTGGTTTTGAACTAGCTACTATTGCAAATGAGACTGGGATTGTCTTTGTTGTTAAGTCTGTGAAGGCAGATTATTTATTACCCGCTTTCCTGGATGACACTATTGAGGTGCAAACTAGTATTGAATTAGTTAAGCATGCGAGCTTAATTTTTGCTCAGAAAATAACGAATAAAGAGAAAAATACGGTATTATTTAACGCTGAAGTAAAGGTAGTTTCTGTATTAAAAAATAATTTAAAACCTTGCGCTTTTCCGCAAGAAATCTTGGAGAAACTAAATGGAAGAAAATAGCTTGTCAATTGTCGGTCTAATATTTAGCGCTGGACTCGTTGTTCAGTTAGTTATGATTATTTTAGTCTTGATGTCAATTTACTCTTGGACTGTAATCATGTCTAAGAAAAAGATTTTGATGGATGCATCCAATGATATTGAAAACTTTCACCAAGAATTTGAAAGAGAAAGTGATCTATCTGTTTTGTATAAAAATTTACCTCCTTTAGCTTCTGATTGGACAGCAATGGAAGATATTTTAGGCTCTGGATACAAAGAGTTTACTTACAGTAAATCGACTTCTAGCCAATTACGTATTATGAACTCTGAAAGAGCTTACAGATCAATGAACACCTCTGCGAGTAATGAAATTGACCGACTTGACTCAAGCCTGTCTATTCTTGCAATGATTGCTTCATCAAGTCCTTATATTGGTCTTTTTGGGACAGTTTGGGGAATTATGCATTCATTTATTGGCCTTGCATCAGTTAAGCAGGCAACAATAGCAATTGTTGCACCTGGTATTGCGGAAGCTCTTATTGCTACAGCTTTTGGACTTTTTGCTGCAATACCTGCAACTATTGCTTACAATAGATTGGTTTCGCATGTTGAAGAAATTGGTAATAAATACACCGCATTTGTGGAAGAGATTTTGTAATCCTACAGAGACAAAAATGATAGAACTACCAAGGCGTTCAAGGCCTGATATCCATGCAGATATCAATATTGTTCCCTATATTGATGTCATGCTGGTCCTTTTGGTTATCTTTATGATGACGACACCTATTATTGAGCAAGGCGTTGAAGTTGATTTGCCAAGTGCGCCTGCAGGCGTTGTTGATTATCAAGACCAACAGCCATCAATTATTTCAGTTGATGTAGATGGTAACTACTTTATAAATCCAATGACTAGTCCTGGAATGGATGCGATTGAAGATCTGGAGCCAGTGTCCTTAAATGTAGCTATAAACCAAATCCTTGCTCGAAAAGAGATTTATCCAGATATGCAGGTTTTTGTTAGGGGTGATAAAAAAGTTGCTTATGAAAAAGTTATTGAAATTATTGCTGTATTAAAACAGTATGGCAAGATTGATAAGGTCGGATTTATGACCGAAAACCCGAATTAATTGAATTCTAATTATGAATTTTTTTAAAAAAATTACTCAGTTTTTTAGTAACTTATTATCTAAAAAAGAAGAAGTAACGTCAAATGAAAAAGATAAAAGTAAGTCAGCAGATTTAGAAGAAGATAAAACCTCTAGGTTTAAAAATTTCATTATTAAAGCTTCAAATTCAATATATAAATACCTAAAAAAATTCGTCTTATTTTTATTAGGTCTCATTAATACAATGATGCGGCCAATGATTAAGATATCTAAAAAACATCCAATCGCTTTTTGGGCTGCAGTTATTTTGCACGCCTCACTTCTGTTTGGATTACTTTACGCGAATGTTGAGCGCTGGAGTCCTCCAGAGCAAAATTCCAGTATCTTGCCTTCTGCCCCAGTTCAAGCAGTGATGATTGATATGGAAATAATTGAAGCAGAGCAAGATCGGTTAAAAGATGTTGAGAAACAAAATCAACAAAAGCTTAAAAACGAAGAAAAGAGATCTAAGACTGCCCAAAAAGATCAAAAAGTTGCAGAGCAGGAGGCTTTAAAGGCAAAAGCTAAAAAAATTATGGCAGAACTTCAGCGTAAATCAGAAGAGGCTAAAACTAAAGAGGCAGAAATATTAGCGAGTAAGGCTAATGAAATAATTGCAGATGCTGAAACAAAGACAAAAATTGAGCAGGATAAGGCAAAAAAAGCTGAAGTTAAGCGAATGGCTGAAGAGGCAAAGACCAAAGAGGCTGAAATTCTTGTTGAGGCAGCAGCTAAAAAAATTGAACTTGCTGAAGCAAAACGCAAGAAAGAGGAAGTTAAAACAAAACTTGCTGAAATAAAACGAAAAGCGGAAGAGGCTAAAACTCAAGAGGCAGAAATTTTAGCAAAAGAAGCAACTGCAATTTTAAAAGAAGCTGAGATAAAAAGAATTGCTGAAGAAGCTAAGGCGAAGAATGCTGCTAAAGAATTTGAGGAATCTGAGACAAAACGAATTGCTGAAGAGTTGAAATTAAAATTAGTTGAAGCAAAACGTATTGCAGTAGAAATTGAAATTAAAAAAGCTGAAGTTAAGCAAAGTTCTCTTGAAGCTGAAACTAAAGAAGCCGAGTTACTCGTTAAGGAGGCTTCCAAACTGTTAGAAGAAGATCAGCAGAATAAGGATCGTTTAGAGTTAGAAATAGCAGAACTTAAAGAGGCTGAAGCTGAAATTCAATATAGGCAGCTCCTTGCCAAAGAAGTTCAAGATGAGCAAGATACAGCAAGATCATTGATTATTGAAGATCAGCTTAATACGCTTCAGAATGCTTATATAAATAATATAGCAGCTAGAGTTAAAACCTTTTGGAGATATCAGTCAGCTGAAGATGATTGGACAGCTGAAGTTTACGTTGTTCAAGATAGAGACGGAAATGTTAAGGCTGTAGACGTTAAAAATGCAAATGTTGGTAATAGCTCTCTTGGCAAATCATTCAAAGATTCAATTGAAAGAGCTGTAAATAAAGCTTCACCTCTTCCTGGGGCTCCTGATGAGGCTGTCTTTGACAAAGAGTTATACTTTATATTTAGTGTAAATTAATCTAAATACTGAATATGAAAACACATGATTTTTTACTGGAATTGGGAACTGAGGAGTTACCACCAAAGCTTTTATTAAAGCTTTCAGAGTCTCTTAAAAATAATATCATTGATGAGCTTAAAAAGATTAATATTTCTTCAGCTAATGTCGTTTCTTTTGCTACTCCAAGGCGCTTAGCAGTATTGATTACAGAACTTCAAAGCAAACAGAAAGACCAAATTATTGAAAAAAAGGGCCCTTCAACAGAATCTCCAGAAATGGCGATTAAAGGTTTTGCTAAATCTTGTGGGGTTGATCTAAGTAAGCTCGAAAAAAAATTATTAGGCGGTAAAGAGTATTACTTTTATTCAAAAGAGGAGGCTGGTCAAAATATCAGCAGTCTATTGCCAAACATCATAGAAGGCTCGATTAAAAATATTCCAATTACAAGAGCAATGAAATGGGGCAATTCAGATTACTCTTTTGTCAGACCTGTTCATTGGCTAGTTATGATGCTTGATAAAGAGATCGTACCAGCCAAAATAATGGGCCTTGAAAGTGGAAGAATTACTAAGGGCTTAAGATTTCAAAAAGATCTTACTATAGAGCTTTCTCACGCGAAAGAATACGAATCAGTTATGTCAGAAAACGCTCAAATCATCGTTGATTTTAAGAAACGTAAAGAGATTATCCGTGAGCAGGTTATATCTATAGCAAAGGAAAATAGTGCTGAAGTAGTAATAGATGAATCTTTGCTGGATGAGGTTTGCGCACTAGTTGAGCACCCTAGAGCTTTTGCTGGAAAGTTTGATGAGAAATTCTTGTCTGTTCCTCATGAGGCTCTAATATCTGCAATGAAGTCACATCAAAAATACTTTCATTTAGTAGATAGTAAGGGAGTCTTGTTGCCGTTATTTATTTCTGTTGCAAATATTGAATCGAGTAATTTAAGAGTTGTTATTGAAGGTAATGAAAGGGTTATTCATCCTAGATTAGCGGACTCTGAGTTTTTTTGGAATCAAGATAAGACTGTTAGGCTTGATCAGAGAATAGATGGCCTAGACAAAGTTTTATTTATGAAGTCTCTTGGCTCCATGGCTCAAAAAGCGAAACGAATAGAGCATCTAAGTTCTTATATTGCTGAATTGGTTGGATTGGATCCTAAAGAGTCTTCTCGAGCGGGCTTTTTATGTAAGTCTGATCTATTGAGTGAAATGGTTGGTGAATTTGCTGATTTACAGGGGATTATGGGTGGTTATTATGCTCTTAATGATGGAGAATCAAAGGCTGTTTCAGTAGCTATTCGTGAGCACTATCAACCTAGATTTTCAGGTGATACATTGCCCTCAACAAATGAAGGTCTCGTAGTTGCAATTGCAGATAAGCTGGATACTATTACTGGTATCTATGGAATTGGACAGCCGCCAACAGGCTCAAAAGATCCCTATGCTCTGAGAAGACTTGCTCTTGGATTGCTTCGTATACTGCTTGAGGCCAAAATAGAATTAAACCTTAAGTCATTAATTAAAGTCTCTCTAGATTTGCACTTAGAGGGGGTTGATAGAGGCGCCTCTGATTTAATCTATAAATTTATGATGGAGCGTCTAAAAGCCTACTATAAAGATGCTAATGTTGATAGCAATGTTTATGAAGCTGTTTTAGCAGTTAGTCCAGACTCACCGTTTGATTTCCACTTGAGAGTTGAGGCGCTTAATGAGTTTACTAAGAGTGCTGATTCCAAGAGTTTGATTGAATCCAATAAAAGAATTGCTAATATTCTTAAAGATTCAACTGAAAACCATAATGATCTGAATTCTGCGATGCTAATAGAGGATTCTGAAAAAAATCTATATAAAGCTACAGAGTTACTATCTAACAAATTATTAGATAAAAAAGATTACAAGACAACTATGCGCTCTTTGCTTGACTTAAAAGAGTTGATCGACACATTCTTTGATAATGTTATGGTTAATACTGATGATTTGAAAGTTCGTAAGGCTAGGCTTGCCCTAATCAATCAAGTTAGAGTATTGTTTTTATCTGTTGCCGATATTTCTCATCTCTCGTCATAACCAATGAAAGCCTTGCTACAAAGGGTTAGCTCATCAAAGGTAGAAGTTGAAGGAAGAGTAGTTGGTCAAATCAATAAAGGCCTATTAGTATTTATTGGTATTGAGAAAAAAGATGACATAATGTCTTCAGATAAGATGGTAAAAAAAATACTCTCATATCGAGTTTTTTCGGATTTGGATGACAAGATGAATTTAAGTGTTGGCGATATAAATGGAGACCTTTTAATCATATCTCAATTTACTCTTGCTGCAGATACTAAGAATGGAACAAGGGCAGGTTTTTCAACTGCAATGCCGCCAACAGATGCAGAAAATCTTTACAATTATTTTCTTGAAAAAACTAAATCTATGGCCACAGTTACTGAAAGTGGTATTTTTGGAGCAGATATGAAGGTCTCACTTGTTAATGATGGACCAGTAACATTTCTGTTAGAAACTTAACAACTTATGCTTTCATCTATCTTCAACATATTTCCCAATATTTATTATGATTAGTAATATCAAAATTTATGGAATTAAGAACTGTGATACTGTCAAAAAAGCCCTTAAGTATTTATCTAGTAATAAAATAGATTTTGATTTTATAGACTTTAGAGTCAATCCAATTTCAAAAAATGAATTTCAAAATATGATTGAAAAAGTTGGATTAGAGGTTCTTATTAATAAGCGCTCAACGACCTATCGATTATTAACTGATAGTGAGAAAGATAATGTTAATTTTGAGCTAATTTTGAAATACCCTACTTTAATTAAGAGGCCAGTAATGATTCAAGACAGTAGAATATTGGTAGGGTTTAGTGAACAGAAATATTTAGATTTTTTACGTTAGATTTACTTTTTATCTTTAAGCTCTTTTCTAACTTCATCCATATCAATTGATTTAGCCTTTTCTAATAAGTCTTCTAAATCTTTTCCAGACATAGATCCTGCCTGTGAAAAAATCCCAACACCATCTCTAAAAATCATCAAAGTTGGGATTGATCTAATTTGAAACTGAGCACCAAGCTCTTGCTCATCTTCAGTGTTTACTTTAGCAAAAGTTACCCCATTAACTTTCTCAGAGGTTTCCTTAAAGGTTGGAGCAAACTGAATACACGGCCCACACCAAGGGGCCCAGAAATCAATAATAACTATTTCATTTTTGTTAATAGTCTCATCTAGATTTGCTTGTGATAGTTTAATTACTGACATAAATCTTCCTTTTGAAAAAATTTAAAAAATATTATAACTTTTTTACTAAAATACTGGTTAGTTTTTACATAGCTGATAAAATATCCTAATGAAAATACTTGGTATAGATCCTGGCTCAAGAATTACTGGTTTGGCTTAATAGAGGCAAATAAACTAAAGTTTACATATCTTAGTAGTGGATGTATCAGAACTCAAGGTGATTTAAATGAGCGAATTATTACTATATATGAAGGCGTTAAAGAAGTTATCGCCAAGCATGAAATTGATATAGTAGTTATTGAGAGAGTTTTTATGAGGCCTGACCGGCCAAATCCTGATGCTGCAATAAAACTAGGGCATGCGCGTGGGGCTATTATTTCTGCCACTGGAGGCCAAGGCATTCCAATTGTAGATTACACAGCCAATCAAATTAAAAAGGCAGTTGTTGGAAGAGGTCACGCATCAAAGGAGCAGGTTTCTTTTATGGTTCAGCAGCTCTTAAAATTAAACAAGGCGCCACAAGAAGATGCTGGAGATGCTCTAGCAGGAGCAATTTGTCATGCTTACCACGCGCTTTAAAATTAACTAAAGTAAATCTTTACTTCTCCAAATCCTGGAAGTTTTTTTATAATTTCGCTGAGATCAAAATTGATTGTACTAATTTTATTATTATCTAAATAATCAACTGAAAGATAAAAATCTACTAGTATTTCACCTTCAAGGTAGTGCAGCTGGGTTCTTTCAATTTCATAAGCACAGCTCTCAAGCTTTAGTGATTGAGCAATTATTCTTAATGCTTGAGATCTCTCAGGAAGATTTTTATAGGGCGTGTCTTCTTTCTCTTCATCATTTTCAGGGTCAATATGAACAGTTACGTCATCAAGCTCTTCTATGCATTCTCTCGCAACCCTCTCAACGCTCACACTTATTATATGTCCCTCACTAACAGACAAAAATGGATTGACTTGAACGTGAACATCAGCAGATTTTTTGTGACCAACTTTTCTTGTTCTTAGAGTATGAACACTATTGACTCCTTTAATTTCAGCAAGTGCTTTATGGAGGTTTTTTAGGTCTTCTGGGTCAATTGAAGTATCTACTAATTCTTTAGTTGCTTCAAATCCTAGTTGCCAGCCAATATAAATGATCATTAAACCAACAATAATTGCAGCAATGCTATCAAGGAAAAAGTATCCGTTTGCAGCGCCTATAATTCCAATAACAACAACTATTGAAGAAAAAGCATCGGTTCTATGATGCCAAGCATTGGCTTTAAGTAGGTCAGATTTAATGTTATTAGCAACTTTAACTGTATACCAATATAAAGCTTCTTTACTAAGAATTGATAATGCAGCAGCTGCAATTAGCCAGTTTTCATGCCTTAAGGCAGTAGCATTTCCTAAACGACCAAATCCATCAAAGATAATAATAGTGCCAACTATCGCTAAAAAGATACTTAATCCTAAAGTTGCAACCGTTTCAAATCTCTCATGTCCATATGGATGGTCAGCATCTGGAGCCTCTCCAGATAGTTTTGCAGCATACCAAGTAACCCAATCTGTTAGTAAGTCTGAGAAAGAGTGAATACCATCTGCAATTAAAGCGCCTGATTGTCCAATGACGCCTATGGATATTTTTATAACAGAAAGTAAAAAATCAATAATTGCACCTATAACAGTAGCTTTTTGACTTTCTTTAGTGCGATTTATAGAGTGCATTTACAACTTAATATATCAAGTATTTAAATATCTATTTTAAGTTAATTGCCTTTATTTTTCATTGAAATCAATTAATTTAAATATATTTTTAAATATAGCTTGCAATTGCTAATGAGAATGAGTATCATTATCATTTAATAAATAATTAAGAAAAGGTTCGAAATTGATTACTAGTAAATTCAGCATCCTAATACAATCTCCTAAGATCGTACTGCTGCAATATATTGGTAATTATTTCAACTGCTTCAAAATAGTCCTCCGAAACTATGATGAAGCATATATCAAAGGAGTTTTAACCAAGTGATACGTTAATTACATTCATATTTTTTTTACTTCCTTTAAATGTGTATGTGTGTGATTAATTGGCCCTATGTCTTCCTCCTTGCATAGGGCTTTCTTTAATTTTATATAAAAACGAAATGAAATATTGGTATAGCTACAAAATCTTTATTCTAAAAAAAACTAATCGACTTGACTTTAATTCGATGAGGCAGCTAGGTATTCCAAAAAAAATAATTGGCAAGGTAATTCTAGATGAAGTTATAAATGATTTCAGACTTAAAAAAAATCTGTCAAATCATAACTTTAAATACAACTGATTCTCAGTTAATTTAACACTTTCGTAAATTTAATAATTTAATAAGTACTTCCACAATGTTTTTTAAATAACATTTTTATATTAATCAGTTAGGAGAGAGAAATGAAAATACTTTGTATATTGTATGATGATCCAAAAGGCGGAATGCCTTCAAGTTACCCGTTAAGTGAACTTCCTAAATTAGAAGAATATCCAGATGGTATGTCATTACCTAGCCCAAAAGGAAGAGACTTTATACCTGGTGAATTACTGGGCTGCGTATCAGGTGAGTTAGGATTAAGAAAATATCTAGAAGAAGCTGGTCATACCTTAGTTGTGACATCTGATAAAGATGGAGACGGTTGTAAAGCTGATATGGAACTAGTTGACGCAGATATTGTTATTTCACAACCATTCTTTCCTTATTATGTCACAAGGGAAAAGATGGAATCAGCTCCTAATCTTAAAATGGCAATTACTGCTGGTATTGGCTCAGACCATGTTGATTTACAGGCTGCAATGGACCATGGTGTAGACGTTGTTGAGGTAACTTATTGCAACTCAAGATCAGTAGCAGAACATATTGTTATGCAAATTTTAGTTTTAGTAAGAGATTTTACTACCCAGCATAAGATTGTTAATGATGGTGGATGGCATATTGCTGATGCTGTTTCAAGATCCTATGACGTTGAGGGAATGCATATAGGTACTATTGCTGCTGGCCGTATTGGATTAGATATGTTAAGAAAGATGAAGCCATTTGATGTTCATCTACATTATATGGATAGACATAGATTGCCTGAATCAATAGAGCAAGAGTTAGGGCTTACGTTCCATGAAACAGTTGAGTCATTAGTTTCTGTTTGTAACGTAATTAATATTAGTTGCCCACTTCATCCTGAGACAGAACATATGTTCAATGATGAGCTGATTTCTAAGTGTAAAAAAGGTGCTTACATAATTAATACAGCACGAGGCAAGATATGCGACAAGGATGCTATTGCTCGAGCATGTGAATCTGGACAATTATCTGGATATGCCGGTGACGTCTGGTTTCCACAACCACCACCGAATGATCATGTATGGAGAACAATGCCAAATCATGGTATGACCCCTCATACAAGTGGAACTTCTTTAACAGCACAAGCAAGATATGCTGATGGTGTTAGAGAAATATTAGAATGCTTCTTTGCTAATGAGGAAATAAGGAATGAATATCTTATTGTGCAAAATGGAGATCTTGCAGGAATGGGTGCCCATTCATACTCCAAAGGAACAGCAACAGGTGGTTCAGAAGAAGCAGCTAAGTTTAAAAAGTAAGCAGAATTTATTAATAATTAAAAAAAGGAAAAATTATGAGCGTATTAGTTACACAACAAGCACCAGACTTTACATCAACCGCAGTTCTTGCTGATGGACAAATTGTAGAAGATTTTCAACTATCTAGTTTTAAAGGACAAAAAATTGTATTATTTTTCTATCCCTTAGATTTTACTTTTGTATGTCCAACAGAAATATTAGCGCACCATCATAGAGTGGCAGCTTTTGCCGAACGTGGCGCTCAGTTAGTTGGAGTTTCTATTGACTCAAGGCACACTCATAATGCTTGGCGAAATACTGCGATCAATGATGGTGGTATTGGTGCAATTGATTTTCCATTAGTATCATATATGGATCATGCAATTATGGATGCCTATGGAATTGTCCATCCTGAGGGAACTGCTTTGAGAGCATCTTTCTTAATTGATGAGAATTTTGTTGTACGCCATCAAGTACTAAATGACCACCCCTTAGGTAGAAATGTTGATGAAATGTTAAGAATGGTTGATGCACTTGATTTCCATACTGAGTATGGTGAAGTATGTCCTGCAGGATGGAATAAAGGAGATGAAGGAATGAAGGCATCAGCTGAAGGTGTGGAAGAATATTTATCAAAAAATTCTACTAATCTTTAATTTAAACACATAATATATTGGAGTTATAAAAATGAATAAATCAGACTTAGTTTCAGCCATTGCTGATCACTCAGGTTTATCTAAAGCAGACGCAGCTCGAGCTTTAGATGCAACAATAAGCGCTATTACTGGCGCATTAGCAAAAGGTGATTCAGTTGCTATTACAGGTTTTGGTAGTTTCCTAGTTAGAGCACGCGCTGCTCGCAGCGGCCGTAATCCTCAAACAGGCGCTACGATTCAAATTAAAGCTTCAAATGCGCCAGCATTTAAAGCTAGTAAGGTATTGAAAGGTGCTTGTAATTAGTAGTAAATTAGGTAACAAAAAAGGCGCTTAAGGCGCCTTTTTTGTTGATGATTATATAAATTTAATTAGTTTTTTTCTATCACAATATTAAAATTTGGGAGGGCTTTGATAAGGTGTTTTCCATAAAACTTTGTTACAAGTCTATTATCAAAAATAGTAATTTTTCCAGTATCTGTTTCTGTTCTTATAAGTCTCCCACAAGCTTGTATTAATCTTAATGAAGCGTCAGGTAAAGAAATTTCCATAAATGAATTTCTGTTTAATGATTCAAGATACGATTGGGTTGTTTTTTCAATTGGTGAGGTCGGGACACTAAACCTTAACTTAGCAATGATTACGTGGTTCAAATTATCACCTTTTAGATCAACGCCTTCAGCAAAGCTGTCAAGACCAAAGATTATGCTGCCTTTGCCATTTTTTCTATTTTCAATATGTCTTTCAAGGATATTTTTTTTGCTATATTCACCTTGAATGAATAGATCACAATCTAATGATTTTTCTATTAGGTCTGCTACACTTTGCATTTGATTGTTTGATGCAAAAAGCACCAGCGTTGCTGATGTGGTATCTATACGTTTTTTTAACTCCAACGCAATTTCTTGAGTATGATCAAAAGACTGAGTCGGGCTCGCTTTAATTTTGGCAATTATAAAATCAACTGAATCATGACTAAAGGGAGATGCTAAGCGAAGATACTGATTTTCTAGTGACTTTAATCCAAGCTGCTGATTTAATCTGTCAAAACTTCCAAGGGCAGACAATGTAGCGGATGTAAAAACAACTCCTGCTGCTTTAGACCATATGAGTTTGTCTAAATAGTTAGAAACATCAATTTTTGCTGTGTTTAGTTGATAATTATTCTTTTTATTAGCAAGTTTTGATTGACTTATCCAGTTGCTAGTTGGAGCTTGTT
>FUWD013350116.1_pt2 | contig 13152 bp, 16 predicted proteins | sample 1063281 | NCBI WGS metagenome assembly FUWD01 (sample SAMEA79048168, study PRJEB19326) | metagenome | biome: marine
AAAGCGTAAAGCGGCAGAGCCGTGGTCACTTGAAACCTCCACCATGTATTTGCCTGGTGAAAAATCGGTGGCAGAGGAAACACATGACCTAGCCAAAATGATAAATGAGGGCAAGGTCAAGCGCCAGAGACTTTTGTTTGACCACCGTGAGGCTGATGCTGACATTGACTTGGCTGATGAAGCCCAAGTGAGGGCTGGAATCATAGAGGCTTATGGGCCATTTTCTCAGGTTATGGATGTTGAGAGAATCATGTCAGAGTTTTATGACCCACGGAATGACGCACAGGATTCACGCCGCTACTACTTTAACCAGCCAACCAGCGCCAAAGACTCATGGGTCAGCGCTCCAGAGTGGGCCGCAACCTACGCATCCAAAGAGGTGGGCAAGGGCGAGGAAATCACCTTGGGCTTTGACGGCTCCAGGAAAAGAATTAGAGGAACCACAGATGCCACCGCTCTGATTGGGTGCCGTGTATCTGACGGGCACCTCTTTGAAATCAAAGTCTGGGAACAACCTGATGGCCCCGCTGGGGAGGACTGGGAAGTCCCGATCACTGATGTTGACAATCAGGTCAAACAGGCTTTTGAGGATTACAAAGTCATTGGCATGTTCGCTGACCCCGCAAAATGGGAAAGCTACATTGCACAATGGGAGGCCGCTTATGGCAAAAAGCTAAAAGTGAAGTCAACGGTGAACCACCCTATTGAGTGGTGGATGACAGGAAACAGGTCCTATCTTGTAGTGAGGGCATTGGAGCAATTTCAAAATGCTGTCATTGACAAAGAGCTAACACACAACGGATCAGTGTTGTCCAGACATGTTCTCAATTCTCGCCGCCGCATAAGCCGCTCAGGAATTTCCATTGCCAAGGAACACCCTGAATCACCAAACAAGATTGATGCCGCAGTTGCGGCGGTCCTGGCATACCAAGCTAGGCTCCAGGCTCTCTCAAAAGGGAAAGCCACAAAGAGCACATTTATCCCCCGCAGATTAGGTTAGGAAACTTATGGCTACCCAGCTAACAGACTTGGAACAGGGCATGCTCAAAAAGCTTGCTAAAGAGCAGGGCAGAATGAACTTGCTAGAGCGTTACTATGACGGGGATGCCCCATTGCCAGAGGGCGCTGAGGGGCAGTCACGGGCTTACCGTAGATTTCAGAAAAAGGCCCGCTTGAACATTGCCCAACTTTCCGTTGCCGCTGTCCGTGAGCGGATGCGTGTTGGCGGTTTCCGCACTGGAGCTGATGATGATGAAAACGGTGATGTCATTGCCCGCCGACTTTGGAAAGCCAACAAACTTGATGTCTATTCCGCAGACCTCCACACCTTTTTTCTAAAGTTTGGTGAGGCTATGCGATTGTTGGAATGAAAAAAGGCAGGGAATACCCACTGGTTACAGTTGAGGACCCACGCCAAATGCAAATCATTTCTGACCCAGAGGACCCATCAGAAATCAGCGTTGCCCTCAAGGTGTTTACAGAGTATGACTGTCACTATGCTTATTTTTACTACCCAGACAGAATTGAAGTCTACAAAAAAGACTTAGAGACCAGCATTTTTCAGGTTGACGGCTACATGTACCAAGAGGAAATGAGCGCACTAAATCCATTGGGTGAAGTCCCAGTTGTGAAGTTTACAAACATGGATGAAAAAGGCGAATACGAACCTTATCTGGATCTGATTGACAGGATCAATCACATGATTCTACAGAGGCTAATAATTGCCACAACTCAGGCGTTCAAACAAAAGTGGCTCAAAGGCGATTTCCCAACCCATGATTCTGATGGTAATGAAATTGATTACAACGGTTTGTTTGAATCTGCCCCAGGCGCTATGTGGATGCTCCCAGAGGATGCCTCCATTGGCGAACTAGGACAGACAGACACCAATGACATTCTTGCCGCAGTCAGGGCAGACATTCAGGATTTCGCCGGAGTAACCAGAACCCCTATGCACTACCTGAACTCAGAGGGTGCAAACCAGAGCGCTGAGGGTGCGGCACTTTCCCGTGAGGGTTTGGTGTTCAAGACTGAGGACCGCATTGCTAGGGCAACCGTTGGCTGGTCCAAGGTAATGTCCCTAATGTTCAAATACACAGGTGATGATGTACGCTCTGAGTTGTTAGACCTAGAACCAATCTGGCAAACCCCTGAGCGCTACAGCCTGTCCGAGCGGGCAGATGCTAACAGCAAGTTCCAGGACATTCCTTTCAATTCCCGAATGACTCTAATTGGTCAGTTCAGCCCAGCTGAAATTGCTGAAATGGAAGTTGAAAGAGCTGGAGAGGCAATTCTGACCGAGGCTCTATTGGGCACTCCACAGACACCTAGCGCATAATGGCAACACAAAGGCAGTTGCTTGACGGCTATAACAGCCTAAGTTCAAAACTGGTCAGAGGCGCTGGGGACAGAGCCTCAGCAATTTTCACCAGCCTTGGATCGTGGCGTGATTCAGACTATGCGGATTTTGTTGATGTTCTTGACCCAATTATGACTGGGGCAAAAATACAGGCCGCCAGATTACAGGTTGCCTTTTATAGCGAAATGGCAAAAATAAGTCGTGAGAGCTTTGAGCCATTCCCAGTAACGGCAAAAACCCTGACCACATCAGCCCTAAGAAATGGGGCTGATACGGGCGAGGTTTACCGCAGACCCTTTGTGTCCCTTTATACCGCCCTGTCAAACGGCGGTGACATGACCAAAGCAATTTCAGAGGGTGCTAGGCGTATCGGTTCAATAGCCTCCACTGACATGCAACTGGCTAGGCGGGCCGCTGGCTCACAGGCTAGAGACAGAAATAGTGGTATCACTTTTTATGTCAGAACTCTAACTGGCAATGAGAATTGTGCCCTGTGCACGATAGCCTCAACCCAGCGCTACACCAGAGGTGAGCTAATGCCAATCCACCCAGGTTGCGATTGTGGGGAAATGCCTGTCTTTGCAAACCAAGACCCTGGGCAAGTTCTAGATCAAGTCAAGTTAGATTCGACTTATGACAGCATTGAACAGCAACTCAGGGTTGACCCAGATTTTGGGGCTAGGGATGCTGGCTTGGGCAAAATTATCAACACACCAGGCGGCGGCCAAAGGCTCGCAGACTACACAGAAATTGTTGTCACCAGAAATCATGGTGAATACGGCCCCACCCTCAGCTGGAGAGACCAGAGTTTTACTGGACCAGGTGAACTTTAGATTTCAGCTCCCAAGCTGATTAGCTCGCAATGAGCGCAATAACCAATCCGAAATGGAGAGACACATGGCTGAATCAAATCAGACCGAAACCCTAGAAACAACTGAGGAACCAGAGGCAGTGGTGGAGACCGCTGAAAATGAAACCTCAGAAATGTCCGAAACGGACACCCTAAAGGCAGAGGTTGACAAATGGAAATCTCTGAGCCGAAAGAATGAACAGCAAGCCAAGTCAAATGGCCAAGCGGTTAAAGAGCTAGACGAAATTAGAAAATCACAACTGACTGACACTGAAAAACTTATTGAGCAGACCCGTGAGGAAACCTCCCAAGCCGTCAGAAAAGAGTTTGCTGTGAAACTGGTTGACGCTGAGTTCAAGAGCTTGCTAGGTGGCCGATCACTTGATGGCAGTTCATTACTTGACTTTGACAAGTCCTCATTCATTCAGGGTGATGGCAACATTGATTCAGAGGCAATTCAGTCATGGGTTGAGGCGCACAGCAAAACAGCTGAGCAAGCTATCCCAGACCTTGGGCAAGGTGCCCGTGGTCAAAATCCAGGTAAGTCTCAAATTAGAAACAGAGACGAACTAAAAAACATGTCCCCCGCAGACATCCTTGAGGCCAGAAAAGATGGCCGCCTTGATGGACTAATGGGCAAACAATAACGAAAAGAGATAACAAATGGCTATTGACAATTTCATCCCCGAAATCTGGAGCGCAGGCGTAACACAAAGCTTTATCGCTAACCAGGTTGTAATCCCAACCCTAAACACCCAGTACCAGGGCGAGGCAACCCGTGGCAACACTGTCCACATTATCAACGCAACCACACCAACCATTGTTGACTACGCAGGTGCGGGCCGTTCAATCACCGCTGAGGCACTTGCAGACACAGAGGTCCAGCTTCTATTGAACCAGGAAAAAGCGTTCTCTGTAAATGTTGATGATGTTGATGCAGTTCAGGCCGCTGGAACTTTCAACGCTTGGACTGATGCCGCTGGTAAGGCCCTAGCTGAGGATGCTGAAACATACCTACTAGAGCAGATGCTTGATGGCGCTACTGACGGCAACTCTGGTGAAGTTGTGGTTGACACAGCTGATGAAGCAAAAACCGCTGTGCGTTCAATCCGTACCGCAATGACCACAGCAAAGGTTCCAACTGGGGACCGCTTTATCGTGGTAACCCCAGACTTTGCTGACCTACTAATCCAGGGACTGTCTGATGTTGCCGCCGCTGGTGCAACTGACGAACTACGCAATGGACAAATCACCAGACTATTTGGAATGAATGTTCTTGAGTCTGCTCTCTTGGGCTCTGATGTTTCAGCTGTCGGATACCACGGTGACACTGTTGCGTTCGTCAACCAGATTCAGTCACTCGAATCCCTACGCAACCAGACCAAGTTCTCTGACATTGTTAGAGGCTTGAATGTTTACGGTGCAAAGGTTATCAAGAGCGCCGCTGTTATCAAGTATGTCTCTGCCTAAATAAGGCTAACCGCTGAGGGGCTGGAGTTCGCTCTGGCCCCTTAGCCATACCCCAAACAATTTTTAGAGAGGCCCAAATGGCACTGGCTACAATCACTGATGTTGAGGCTCGCCTGGGGCGCACTCTCACAACCGCCGAAAGCTCCAAGGCCACCGCATACCTAACAGATGCCTCAGCTCTTTTTATTCAGCGGGCTGTCCAAAAGTTTGAGCAGGGCGAAAGCGTGGTCAGGCTATTCCCAAAGGATGGCGTTGTGCGCTTAGTCCAAAGGCCCGTCATAACCGTCAGCGAGGTCAAGGACCTTGACGGCAACATAATTGATTTCACCTTTGACGGCCACCAAAGTATTTATGACCTGGGATCTTACACCCCAGTAACGGTTACCTATGAGCACGGATCTGCCACCATCCCAAATGATGTTGTGGCAGTAGTCGCTGGCATGGTAGCCAGAACACTTTCAATCAACCCTGATGCCGCCTCTGGTGTGCAACAACAAACCGTTGGACCATTCTCTCAGAGCTATGCGGCTTGGGCCGTAGGGGGTCAGGTAATGATGTCCCCAGTAGAGGCCAAGGTTGCGGATTCTTACCGTGGCCTGACATTCAAATCAACATCAACAATGGGAAATGGAAATTATGCAATTACTTACCCAAGTGATACAAAGTTTGGCAGGGGTTGACCAGTACGGTGAACCAACTTTCACAACCACTGAGGTTGAGCTCAACGCAAAAGTAGCCGCCCGCACTGGCTCCAAAACAGTAGGGGCCGCAGAGATCACAATCACCTCTGGGCTGACCGTTTACCTAGATGCTGGTGTTGAAATCAATAACAGTGATGTATTTATTTACCTGGGTGAGCGCTACATCCTAGATGGCGAATCTTTCAACTGGGTCAATGGTCTGGGTTACTGGACCCCTGGCACAGTTATTGACTTACAAAAGGAAATCAATGGCTAGTAGAATCCCAGGCGGTGGCAGTGTAACCCTAAACAGGTCTGGTATGCGTGACCTACTTAGGTCTAGCGCAATCCAAAACATGCTTAGTGGCAGGATGGAAAGAGTCAAGGCCGCTGTGCCAGGCTCCCAGCTTGAGGTTAGTGCTGGCGGAAACAGGGCCAGGGCCAAAGTAATAAACGGCTCTGACTATGACGAAGCAAACACAGGCAATTTGTCCAGGGCTTTAGACCTAGCGGGTGGAGATAGAGGCACCCAAGTCAAAACACGCAAACCGAAACCGAGGACCTAATGGCTGATGCCGTAATTTTTACAGACATCATGGCACATTTGGTGTCAAGGCTAAACGCCGCTCTAACGGCTCAGGACCGTGATGATGTGCGAGTTGCTATAAGAGCAGACGAAACCCCCGCACAGGTCATTCTGAGGCGTGATGGTGGCACCCAGCCAAGCAAGACACTGATGCAATCTGTTATTGGTGTGACAATTTATGAGGAAAGCTATGGAGAGGCAGAGGCTTTGGCCTTGCTGACCCAAGCAATCTTTGACGATTTGCCAGATGGAAATCCCATTGTGGCAACCTCTGTTCAGTCCTCAGTTCAGGATGTAACAGACCTTAGGGGAGAGCGTAGGTTTTTACGCTTCACCGTAAACCATAGAGGGTCAAACCTCTCAAACTAGTAAGGAATAAATCATGGCACTTGATTCAGACAATGTAAGGGTGGCCGTTTCGGGCGCTGTTTATGTCGCACCAACTGGCTCCACCGCACCAACCGATTCAGGAACCGCACTAGATGCGGCTTTCATTGACCTTGGCTATGTCTCAGCTGATGGTATTGCTGAGAACATTGACCGCACAACCAACCAGATTAGAGCTTGGCAGAACGGGTCACTAGTGCGTGAAGTTACCTCTGAGGGAACCTACACAATCGAACTGACTTTCATTGAAACCAGTGAAGCTGTTCTAGAGCTTTACTACGGCTCAACCATCACCAGCGGTGTTCTAACTGGAGACCCTACAGCCACAGGTGGCCGTCAGTCATTCGTGATTGATGTGATTGATGGCGCTATCATTGAGCGCATCTACATCCCAGCTGGTGAAATCACCGCAGTTGGAACACGCACCCTAGCCTCAGGCGAGGCAGTGGGCTACCAGGTAACAGTGACCGCTTATGCGGATGCTGGTGCAACCACATTCAAGAAGTTCTTTAGCCAGCTAGAGGCTTAAGAAAAAGAACCCCTGGGCCGCTTTCATGCGGCGGCGGCTCAGGGCTACACTTACAGGGTGGGGCCTAAAAATCCCACCCTCAGCCGCAACACTAAGAGAGGCCGCATTGATGTCGTACGAAATAGAGCACAACAAAACCAAAATAACTTTGCCAAGCTTTAGCAATCTGCCCGTGGGCGTGATTCGTAAAGCCAGAAAACTTGAGCCTGATGACCAGATGTGGTTTATGCTTGAGTCAATCCTAGATGAAAAAAGTTTGGATGTCATTGACACCATGAGCCTCTCTGAATTTACAGAGGCAATGAAAGGCTGGACACAGGGTGCACCCGTGGGGGAATCCTTGAAGTCCTCCAAATCCTAGAGGACTATAAACACGCTTTCACCTATGACTTTAGAGCCAGATTTGGCTTGGGTCTGGGAGCGCTAGGGAATGAGGTTCCCTGGCCAGAGGTAATCAGCTTGGTTTCCATCCTTATGGCAGACCCCACCAGCTGGCTACAGACAGCCAAAAACAAATGGCAACACCCAATTACTTATGAGTGGACTATTCACGCCGCAACCTATGACCTACTGGCCCAGGTGAACTCCAAGAGAAAACCGAAACCGTGGCCACGCCCGTGGGGCAAGCAAGACAAAACACACATTGGCAAAATAAACCGCAGGGATGCGAGAGCAATCCTACAAAAAGCTAAAGATGGAGACCTTGAATGGCAGAACAAGCTTATGCCTATGTGACACTTATCCCAGTGGCCAAGGGATTTCAAGGGGCCATTGCCAAAGAAATGGGCAGCGCTGGCGGGGCTGGTGGAGCGGCGCTTGCTACATCCACAGGAAAAGGCTTTGCTGGCAACATCAAAAAAGCTATTGGCCCAGCCATTGGGATTGCCGCTGGCGCTCTGGCCGCCGCAAAGATTGGCGGTTTTCTATCGGGGGCAGTCAGTGAAGCCACTGATCTAAAGACAGCCTTGACCGAGGTGGTAACCCTGACGGGTGCCACAGGTGATGCAGCCAAAGCCAGCCTTGGTGAGTTTGCCAGCTTGGTTGGGGATGTCTCTAAAGAGTTTGGCATTGCCCAAGACACCCTGACTAATGGACTTTACAACGCCATTTCAGCTGGTGTGCCGAAAGATAACGCTCTAAGTTTTCTACAGGTTGCCTCTAAGGCCTCCATCGCTGGAACTACAGATGTCAACACAGCGGTTGATGGTCTCTCTACAGTGGTCAACGCCTTTGGCCTTAGCGCCGAGGATGCCCAAAGAGTTGCTGACTCAATGTTCACAGCGGTCAAGGGTGGAAAAACTACATTTGCTGAGCTGTCATCATCCATGTCAAATGTTGCTCCAGCAGCAGCGGCGGCTGGAGTTGGCTTTGAGGAAATCAACGCCGCAATAGCCACGCTAACCGTGGGTGGAACTGATACCTCAGTGGCAACCAACCAGCTCAAGGCCGCACTGACTGGACTACAGCGACCATCTGAGGAAATGGACAGCATTTTCCAAGCGCTTGGGTTCAACAGCGCTCAGCCGCCATTGAATCAGAGGGGCTTGGCTTTGCTTTGGGTGCGGTCAGTGATTACGCTGACGGCAACAACGGAAAATGCAACAACTACTTGGCTCAGTTGAGGCAGTTTCAGCGGTTCAGGTATTGGCTGGCACTGGCGCTGACAAGTTTGCCCAAGAGCTTGCCGCTCAGGGTGAGGCCGCTGGATCAACAGCCGCCGCATTTGAGGAAATTGATGCGACCCGTAGCGCTGAAAGAAACAAGGTTGCTTTTGACAACCTAGCGCTGACACTAGGCACAGTTCTTTTGCCTATCGCCGTGGGCTTCACTGACTTTTTGACCACAACATTTGTCCCCTTTTTAGAGGAAACTCTGGTCCCAGCTTTCCAAGGGGTTAGTGACTTCATCATGGAAACTTTGGTGCCAGCATTTAGCGACTTTTTCGGATTCATTACTCACAACATTCCAACAATCGCCACCTTTGTGGGGGTTCTAGGGTTGATGCTCATAGCGTTCAACTTGCAAGCGATAGCCACCAGGATTGCAACCACAGTCACCACTTTGTTTGGCGTTGCCCAGGCGATACTAAACACCATCCTGAGCTTGAATCCACTGACGCTAGTTGCCATTGCTATTGCCGCTCTAATTGCTGGCATTGTTTACCTAGCCACACAAACCACATTCTTTCAAGACATCTGGGCCGCAATGACAGCATTTGTCAGCCAGGCTTGGGAAGATTTCAGCGCCGTATTCATGGCAGTCATGGAGGCCATTGGTGATTTCTTTGTCACTATCGGCGAAAACCTAAGTGAGAGCTGGGAAAAAACAACGGCCTTTTTAGGTGAAACATGGGATGGGTTCATTGGGTTTATCACAGGCATTTGGGATGGGTTCAAAGAGGGGTTTGATAATGTTGTAAATGGCTTCAAGACAATCTTTGAAAATGTTTTCAACGGGATCAAAAGTTTCTTTGTGGGCATTGTCAACGGATACATAAGCATTTTTGAAAACTTTATCAACTTTGTTATTGACGGCATCAACGGCATGATAAATCTTTTGAACAAAGTTCAGATAAACATTCCAGCCACCCCGTTTAGTGATGCGCTTACTATTGGACTAAATCTTCCAAACCTTTCCAGGCTTGCAATTCCAAGGATTGCCCTAGCTGAGGGTGGCTATGTCGACCGCCCAACCAACGCATTGATCGGAGAGGCTGGCCCAGAGGTAGTCATGCCACTTGACAGGTTTGAAAGTATGATGGGACTAGGGCAAGGTAGCGGCAAGTCAGTGAATTACTACGCCGCCCCTAACCAGTCCATAGATTCAGAGCAAGAACTATTCCAGGCAATGCGTAGAGCTAAGGTGGTGGCAGGTTGGTAAGCGTGAACTATTCCCTGATTGGGGCAAACGGTGACACCATTGAGTTTGATTACTCAAGCTACATTCTGAACCCAGATTTTCTAGGGTTCAACATCCCGCCCGCTCAGGTCAGAATTGAAAGCTCAGCTGGTGATGGTGGTGTTTTCCGCCACGCCAAAAGAGGCGTGAGAAACCTAGACCTACCAATCACAATTCTTGGAACTGACAGAGCAGATGTTCAGGCAAAGCTCAGGCGCTTAGCAAAACTGACCCAGAACAAAGCGGGTCCACTAAAGCTCAGGGCAAATTATTCTGACGGCGTTTCCCTAGAGCTCCAAACTTATTACACAGGCGGGGCTGAGGGTCAGTGGGGAACCAGCGCTGGAATGACTTTTGCAAAGTGGGCGCTGTCGCTACAGGCACCCGCTCCATACTGGACCAGCCTGACTAGCATTTCCTATGTGATCGGCGAGGAACCAACGGGCCGTGGACTATTGCCACAGCTAACAAAACTAAAGATTTCATCCAACAACATTCTTGGCGTGGTCACGGTCAACAACCTTGGTGATGTCCCTAGCTTTCCTAAGTGGACATTCATGGGGCCTCTAACTAACTTGCTGGTCTCAAATGGCACTGACTCATTTACAGTTCCAGGCACTATTGACAGCGGGGACACAATCACGGTGGACACCGCAACGGGTGAAGTGTATGACCAAGACAATGTAAATTCCTACGGCATCCTAGGGGATGCTCCCAAGCTGTTTGCCCTAGTCCCTGGTCTCAGTCAAATAACCATTACGGCTGATGAGACAGAGGACTCAACCAGGGTGGCGTTTTTCTACGCTCCCAAGTTTGAGGTGGTTCACTAAATGCAAATAGAGGAACTAATCATTGAGGTCAGAGACCCCTCAAATGCCAGAGTGGGGCAGTTTGTCCCTAGCGATTTGGTGGGCGCAAAGTTTATTCTGAGGTTCAACAATGTTGGCACTTGGGAAATGCGCTTGCCACAGGGTCACAGGCTGGCTGAGCTATTGCGCTTAGCGGGTTACGGCATAATTGTGACTGGCCCTGATGACACCGTTATTTTTTCAGGCCCTACTTTATCGGCGGCGCTGGAACAAACACCCCTAAACATTGACGGTGACTGGACCATCACGGGAGCTAGTGATGACATCATTCTGGGGGAGCGGTTAGCTTACCCCACACCCTCAACCGCTGATGTAACAGCACAGACTGATTCACATGATGTGCGATCAGGTGCCGCTGAAACCGTAATCAAGGCTTATGTGTCAGCCAACATTGGTCCGACAGCACCAGCCGCTAGAAAAATAGCTGGACTAACAATTCAAACAGATAGCGCACTTGGGGCAACCGTTTCAGCTAACGCTCGTTTTCAGACCTTACAGCAAACAGCCTACGGGCTGGCTCAGACTGGTGGTGTGGGCTATGCCCTAGAGCAACTTGGCACGGGCCTAGAGTTTCAGGTTTATGTTCCAACTGACAGAACCTCAACTATCAGAATGGACATGGACAATAACAAGCTTTCACGGGCAAACTATTCCTATGCATCAGCCAAGGTCACTAGAGCAATTATGGGCGGCGGCGGCCAGGCCGCATCCAGACAATTTCCTTGAGGTAACAACCACGGCATCCCAAGCCGCAGAAACAGAATGGTCTCGCCGCATCGAAGTCTTTTCAGACAGCCGCAATTCAGACAACACAGGACAGCTGACCCAATCGGGTGAGGAGCTTTTGGTTGACGATGGAAAGACAATCGTGCAAATGTCTGTTACACCTTCAGATGATTTTAGTATGCGGTTCGGGCGTGATTGGTACTTGGGCGATAAGGTCACCGTTGTCATCAATGATCTAGAGGCAAGTGCCGTGGTGACAGAGGTTGGCATTTCAATTTCATTTGATGGTGTACGCCTGGCGCAACGGTAGGGACACCAGTTGGCATAGAGTATGAAGCAAGGGTGTTGGCAAAGACACAGCAACTTGACCAGAGAGTCTCAAACCTAGAGCGGCAATAGCTCCACCCAATTCAGTTAGAACTAAATAAATTCAGGCAATTCAAGGGAGAAAATAAATGGCAGAGCAATCATTCCCATTTGAAAACATAGACACCACAGAGTCTCAGTTTTCAGAGTGGGCAACTAACTTTCAAGAGACTGGGGTTCAAGGCTCACCCACTGGCACCGAGCTTGGAATTACGGTCACGGGGTCAGACCTCAACCTCACTATTGCGGCAGGCCAAGCCTTTATCCGAGGTCACTATTACATAAACACAGATGACCTAGTTCTTGCAGTAACATCAGCTGGCACTGACACCCGCATTGACATTGTGGTGGTTGAGCTAGACCCAGAGGCCAACACGATCGTGACCAAGATTGTTTCAGGCGAAGCTGTTTCTGCCGATCCCGTAGCACCCACGCTGACTCAAAGCGCAACGGGTATCTACCAGCTCCCAATCTCAACGCTAACAATCCCAAACAGCACCGTAGTGATTACCGCTGGAATGTTGGTAGACACTAGAACCTTTATGGGCAACCGAGTCGGTATCTGGACAACAGCAACACGCCCAGCGAACCCAACTGCTTATCAGACCCTTGGTTATAACACCACGATTAGTTCGCACGAATCTTGGAACGGCACCTCTTGGGTTGGATTCTTTGACCCGATAAGCACCGAGGGTGACTTGGTAGTTGGTGACGGAACTGGTCAGGCTTCACGCTTAGGCATTGGCGCAGATGACCAAGTTTTGACGGTTGTTTCAGGCAGTCCTGAATGGGCAGACGGCGGCGCAGGTGGCAATTACTACAACATCACAGCGGCAGGGACTTACACAGTAGACTTAGCGGCAGGGCTTTATGGTTATGCTTCGACTGCTCCCGTTACAGTTGGAGGGGTAACTTTAGACGGTTTGGGGTTAGCTAATTATGCCAGCACTATAACTTCAATAAAGGCTGCTAACGATGGCACAACTTGGACATCTCGCACATCAGGGTTTGGGGCTACTGATATTTATGGTGTGGGTTACGGCGATGGGCTTTATGTCACTGTCGGTGACTCAGGAAAGCTCACCACCTCAACTGATGGCACTACCTGGACTACTCGGACATCAGGGTTTGGGTCTACTAATATCTATGGTGTGGGTTACGGCGATGGGCTTTATGTTGCTGTCGGTGACTCGGGAAAGCTCACCACCTCACCTGATGGAACGACTTGGACAACTCGGACATCAGGGTTTGGGTCTACTAATATCTATGGTGTGGGTTACGGCGATGGGCTTTATGTTGCTGTCGGTGACTCAGGAAAGCTCACCACCTCACCTGATGGCACTACCTGGACTACTCGGACATCAGGGTTTGGGACTACTGATATCCGTGGCGTGACTTACGGCGATGGGCTTTATGTTGCTGTCGGTGACTC
>FUWD013183434.1_pt1 | contig 13151 bp, 13 predicted proteins | sample 1063281 | NCBI WGS metagenome assembly FUWD01 (sample SAMEA79048168, study PRJEB19326) | metagenome | biome: marine
CCAAATAACATCTCAACTTTCTTTAACTTCCAAGGTGCATCAGGTTCAGCTTTAGTTGCAGCCGGTGTTAAGGGTAAAGTTGGCGGTATTGGTTACGGTGAGGTTAGCTGGGCAACTGATAATAAATTAGCTGTTGCAAATATTAGAAACGCTGCCGGTGAGTATATTGCTCCTGATGCTGCTGGCTCCTCAGCATTTTTAGGTGGCGGAACTATTGAAGCTAATGGCAGCCTTACAGCTGATTACAAGAAGTCAATATCAGGTGCATATCCAATAGCTACTGCTTCTTATGGCTTGGTTTATCCAGAAGCTGCTAAGAAAGATGCAGAGCAACAAAAAATTGTTGCCGCTTGGCACACATACCTACTTGAGCAATGTCCAAAGAAGTTCCCAGAAAAGGGTTATGCCCAAATAACTGGAGCTTTATATGACAAAGCAAAGGCACAGATTGCAAAGATCAAGTAAATAAGTAAAAAAGAAATCCCTCGCACACTCCTAGAGTGCGGGGGATTTTTCATGCTTAATTCTGTGTTGTTTTTGGATACAACTGTTTAGTTAGAGTAGGATAAAGAGGTAACTGTGACGAAAACAGATTGCTAGATAAAGATCTGCGTTATGGGTGTGGACTCCGGAGGACCCGGGCCACTGATAATTATGCAAAGGGGTGGAATCCGGTTCACACCGGAGTCAGCCCATGCCAGCCATTAATCCAATTGTTCTTAATTCATTATCAGAGCTTCAGCCAGCACTTTATTGGCTAGATGCGGATCCATTAGAGCCAAGCTCTCACTCATCACTTACTAGTGAAATCGAAACTGATCTTTGTATTGTTGGCGCCGGTTACACCGGACTTTGGACCGCACTCCTCGCTAAAGAGCGAGATCCAAATCGTGAGGTAGTAATTATTGAACAACGTGAGACTGGCAATGGAGCATCAGGGCGTAATGGTGGCTTTTGTAATGGCTCACTCACTCACGGATTTGTTAATGGTTACACCCGCTTTGCCGATGAGATGGCAACTATTGAAAAACTAGGAAGAGAAAATCTTGATGCTATTGAGGCAACAATTAAAAAATACAATATTGATTGTGATTTTGAAAGAAATGGTGAGCTACGAGTTGCGGTAGCGCCATGGCAGATGGCCGGTTTAAAGGAGGAGGCAATTGCTAGAAATAAGACTGGTGATCAAGTTGAGGTATTAAGCAAAGAGGAAATAAGGGCGCTAGTTAAATCACCAATTTATGAAGGAGCACTCTTTGATCATGATGGCACAGCTTTAGTTGATCCTGCCAGATTAGTTTGGGGATTAGAGAAAGTTTGCTTATCCCTTGGAGTTAAAATCTATGAAAACTCTAAAGTTGAAGAGTTAATAGATGATGGTGATCATGTTGTGGTTAAAAGTGCTTATGGATCAATAAGGGCTAATAAGGTGGCCCTTGCTACAAATATATACACACCCCTGGTTAAGAGTGTTAAAAAGTATGTAATTGCAGTTTATGACTTTCAATTAGTAACACAGCCATTAACTGCTGAGCAGTTAGAAAGTATTGGTTGGAAAGGTAGAGAGGGATTATCCGATGCTGGGTATCAATTCCACTACTACCGGTTAACTAAAGAGAATGAGATCTTATGGGGTGGCTATGATGCAATTTATAACTATGCTGGCAAGGTGCGAACTGAGTATGAAACTCGGCCTTTAACCTATGCAAAGCTTGCAACAAACTTCTTTAAAACCTTTCCACAATTATCTGGAATTAAATTCACCCATGGTTGGGGCGGGGCAATTGACACCTGCTCAAGGTTTTCACCATTTTGGGGAACAGATTTTGATGGCAAGGTTGCCTACGTTCTTGGTTACACAGGCCTAGGTGTTGCAACCACCAGATTTGGTGCATCCACCATGCTTGATTTATTAGATGGTATTGAAAGTGAAGCAACGGCATTGGCAATGGTTAAACACAAACCAATTCCATTTCCACCTGAGCCATTTAGATTTTTATTTATCAGACTGACTCAGTGGTCAATTACTAGGGCTGATAGAAATCAAGGAAAACGTAATTTATGGCTGAAGTTATTAGACCGCCTTGGTTTGGGGTTTGATTCTTAACCTTTGATATAATTTGGTATGGCTAAAGTAATCGAAAGTAATGATGAATTAATTATTAAGCTCAATTTTTGGGAGCAATTAGGATCACTTCATCGAAGGGTAAGAGCTAAGAAATCTAATTTGCTAGAAAAAAAGTAGCAATAAATCCATGGTCAAGAGATGTGTTCAGGGGAGTTAGAGCACCTGGAACAGCATTTCCATTTGCAATCCTGCTAGGTACTATGCGATTTAGAGGCGGAAAAGATTTCACTGCAATTTATAAGAGATCACCTGTTGAGATTTATGAGTTTAAAAATGAGTCCTTTAAGAGATGGATCATTTCTACTAAGTAAAGCGCGCCTGGCAGGAATCGAACCTGCGACCTAATGCTTAGAAGTTGATGCTGTAGCTTAAAGCTAAGGTTTGCGTGCTTATCCTGTCCCTAATGAGCTATCAGATGTGTAAATGGCAAGAGGTATTACTGGGGATGCTTTAACAACCTTAGCTACAGTTTGTACTGGCAGAACTATAAACACAGGGTCAGGTGCAGAAGGTTACTTTCCCGATGGCTTCTGGTTCTCTCTAAGTTTTTGCGACTCTCCGCTTTAGAGCCATGCTAAACCCTGTTGTAGTGCTTCCTACTTCTTTGAGTTTGTAGCACAATTTGACTCTGATGATTATTGCCAGCATTTTAAAGAGCTTTTAAAGTAATGCTTAACTCAATTTTTATCGTCGGGACGGGGCGTTCTGGTACTCATTTTACCTGTAGATCAATTAGTGGATTTGAAAATATATTTGATCCATTAAATGGTAGAGAAAATGTTCCAGTATTAAAGCAAATTGCCACATCGGCTATTCACCATCAAAGCTACCCTGCGGGAGCAAAATCATATTACTCTGATATTAAATCGAATCTAACAGATAGATCTATCTTTATTGATCAGCACCATCCAAATATATTTTATTGCCCTGAGCTAATTGAAATATTTTCTAATCCAATCTTTTTGTTTCCGCATAGATCAATCGTTCAAGTTGTAGCATCTATGCTTAATCATCAGGGCGTTCTAAATTGGTACAAATATGCAAGAGATTGCGCGCAAGCAAATTCTAAAACCGACGCAATACCGTTTCCAAATCAGTTCTTAGGACTAGCAGAATTTTCTCAATTAGATAATTTAGAACTTCACCAAATCTGTGCTTTAAGAGTTATTAGTCACGAGAAAATGGCTAATAGAATGCAAGAATCGGGTGCGGATTTAAGATTTATAAACTACGAAAATCTTGTAAATGATCAGTTTTCTGAGTACTCGAGAGTTTTTTCACAGTCAGAATTAGATGCCTTAGGTGAGTTTTCAATCGTAGAAGAAAGTTCGATTGAGTCCCTTGGTAAATACAAAGAAGTTTTGACTGATAAACAAATTTCGGAAGTCTTTGATCTGGTAAAACTTAGTGGTCTGTAATAGCCATTGTGCAACTGTTATTATTCTTAGCTGTGCCCATCAAAAAGGCTAGTATCTGAGCCACCTTCAAACTCTCCAGTTAATTGTATTAATTCTTTAAGAGAATTGCCAGGCAATGTTGATTTACTCCAAGCCGCAGAGTAACCATCAAATTTACCTGCTATTTCTTTATTAGAAAGATCTGCGCGTTTAGCTTTAAGCATACGAAGAATTACAGTTTCCCATTACTGAGTGAGGTAACCTTCCATTTGGAAGGACCTACTGATATCAACTTAAGTGAGTTACTTACGAAAATAATCACCAAAGTCTCTGGCAATTACCTTTAAAAGCGCGCCTGGCAGGAATCGAACCTGCGACCTAATGCTTAGAAGGCATTCGCTCTATCCGACTGAGCTACAGGCGCAATTACGTGTAGTGCAGGGATAAGTCTACTGATCACAACAGGTAAGGTTTGCCTCTATGGCTGAGTTTATTTACACGATGAAAAAGGCGCGCAAGGCGCATGGCGACAAAGTAATTCTTGATGATGTCACCTTGATGTTCTTACCTGGTGCCAAAATTGGTGTGCTTGGGCCCAATGGAGCAGGTAAGTCAACGGTGCTACAGATCATGGCCGGTATTCAACAACCATCAAATGGTGAGGCTTATTTATCACCTGGTTACACCGTCGGTATATTATTACAAGAGCCACCACTTAATGAAGATAAAAATGTTTTAGAAAATGTGCAAGAGGGTGTGGCTGAAACAATTGGTTTACTAAATAGATTTAATGCCATAAGTGAAGAGATGGCAAACCCGGAGGCTGATTACGACAAGTTACTAGCTGAGATGGGAACACTTCAAGAGCAGTTAGATCATCGAAATGCTTGGGATTTAGATTCACAACTTGAGCAAGCAATGGACGCGCTCCGTTGCCCACCGCCGGATGCTGATGTGAAGGTGTTATCAGGTGGTGAGCGTAGGCGTGTTGCACTTTGTAAATTATTACTACAAAAACCAGATTTACTATTACTTGATGAGCCAACAAATCATCTAGATGCTGAATCTGTTTTATGGCTTGAGCAACATTTAAGTAAGTATGAAGGAACAGTTGTTGCAATCACTCACGATAGGTATTTTTTAGACAATGTTGCGCAGTGGATTTTAGAGTTAGATCGGGGCCGCGCTTATCCTTATGAAGGAAACTACACAACCTATCTTGAGACAAAAGATGCTCGTATGAAGGTTGAAGGACAAAAAGATGTTAAGCGCGCTAAGCGATTAAAAGAGGAGCTTGAGTGGGTTCGAATGAATGCAAAGGGACGTCAAGTTAAATCTAAAGCACGTCTTGCTCGTTATGAAGAGATGGCGGCCGAAGCTGATAAAACTCGCAAGTTAGATTTTGAGGAGTTACAAATTCCACCAGGACCAAGACTTGGCGATATTGTGGTGGAGAGTAAAAATCTAGTTAAAGGCTTTGATGATCGAATCCTTATTGATGATCTTTCTTTCACACTGCCTCGTAATGGCATTGTTGGAATAATTGGGCCAAATGGCGCCGGTAAGACAACATTATTTAAGACAATTTTAGGAATGGAAAAAGCTGATTCAGGTGAAGTAAAGGTTGGTGAATCGGTAAAGATTTCCTACGTTGATCAATCTCGCGGTGGCATAGATCCTAAGAAATCACTTTGGGAGGTTGTCTCAGATGGTCTTGATTTTATAAAGGTTGGAAATGTTGAGATGCCAAGTAGGGCTTATGTTTCAGCCTTTGGTTTTAAAGGTCCTGATCAACAAAAAATGGCTGGTGTTTTATCAGGAGGTGAGCGCAATAGATTAAATCTTGCGCTGACTCTTAAGCAAGGCGGTAATTTATTACTTCTTGATGAGCCAACAAATGATTTAGATGTCGACACACTTGGCTCACTTGAAAACGCCTTACTTGAGTTCCCAGGTTGCGCTGTTGTCATATCCCATGATCGTTGGTTTCTAGACCGAGTAGCAACTCACATACTTGCCTATGAAGGTGATTCAAAGTGGTTTTGGTTTGAAGGAAACTTTGAAAGCTATGAGGAGAATAAGATCGCTCGTCTTGGCATTGATGCCGCCCGTCCACACCGTGCTACTTATCGTAAATTAACAAGATAGAGGGAGATTATTATGAAATATACCCACAAAGCATTTGTTCGCTGGGATGATTTAGATGCATTTGGTCATGTTAATAACGCAAAGTATTTAACTTATGCCCAAGAGGCTCGCTTTGAATGGGGCTACTCGCAATTTGCTGAGAACAAAGAGGGCTCAGTATTAATTGAGATGGTGGTAGCAAGAGGTGAGGTTGATTATTTATTACCAATTACTGATGGTGGATCTTTTTATGATCTTAATTTATGGGTAGAAAGTATTTCAAACTCATCCTTTGTGATGGGCTATGAGGTGGCAAAAGGTGCTGTAGTTTATGCCAAGATGAAAACTGTGCAGGTAATGATTGATTTAGGAAGTAGAAAATCTCGCCCAATTACTGATGCTGAGCGTGATTTCTTAAATAAATATCTGGTGAAGTAACTACTTTGAGTGAGCAAAGCTTTTATGAAAGAGCAGGTGGTGAAAAAACCTTTAATGATTTAGTCTCACACTTCTACGTATTAGTTGCAGTAAATCCTATTTTACGTCCGATGTATCCAGATAATGATCTACATGGGGCAGCGCAAAGACTTCAGATGTTTTTATCTCAATACTGGGGAGGCCCTACTACCTACAGTGATGAAAGAGGACATCCCAGATTACGGATGAGGCATGCACCATTTCATATTTCAAAGGTGGAACATGATGCTTGGCTGCTATGCATGAAGGATGCAGTTGATGGCCTAGAAATTGCAGATAATTTAAGAGATGAGCTTTGGCAGTACTTAGAGGCAGCAGCTGCTGCAATGATTAACGCTGATTAACCTTTGGAGCCATTCTTAGGTTGAGATTTATTACCAACCTTTAATATCTCACCATTTCGAAGATACCAAACTGTTCCCTTACCATCTCTCACAGTAGTAATTCTTAGTCCAACAGTTTCAACCACTCCTTGAACCTCTAATACATCTACCTTATCGCCAACACCATATTGATCTTCAACTAACATAAATATTCCAGATAAAATATCTCGCACTAAAGTTTGTGCGCCAAGACCTAGTGCCACACCAATTACACCCGCTGAGGCAATTAATGGTCCAAGGTTTAAACCAAATTCGGCTAAGATCATAAAGATAGCAACTAGCCAGATTGCGCCATTTAATGTGGATTTTAAAACGGTACTAGTTGTCTTTGCTCGCTCTTTTTGACGAGCCCCACTTCGCTTTGGTCCCGGAATTAAATCTGCAGTTGCAATCCGGTTCATAAATCTAGAGATCCAGCGTTGACCAAGGAGGGAGATACTGATCGCTAAAGTGATAATGATGCTGATATTTAGTGGGGCGCCTGTGAACCAATCCAGGGCCGATTGCATATTTTGGGATATTTCCATGATGAGAAGAAAACTTTAACCCAAATGTAATTGGGAATCTGCCTTAAAAGGATGTTTTTTCAGCCAATCTCGGGCAAGATATACCCATCAGCACGAGCCACGCGCTGCCCCTAAAGGAGAAAGCTTTTAGTGTCACAAACTTTGGTACTGAACGCCACCTATGAGCCACTAGGTGTCGTATCAGAGAGGCGAGCATTGATCCTCGTCTTAAATGAGCGCGCAACAAGCGTGGAAGATTCATCGCGCATTCTTACCTACGCCCGCGGCTCAATCACATTACCTGCGGTAATTAAATTAAATAAATTTGTAAAGATTCCATACCGTCATGCGGTACCTCTATCTAGGAGGGCAATCTTTGCTCGAGATAATAATCGCTGCGTTTATTGCGGTGTAACTGCAACATCAATTGATCATGTGATTCCAAGATCAAGAGGTGGTGGGCATAATTGGGAAAATGTTGTCTCAGCTTGTCACAAGTGCAATCACGCTAAGGCTGATCGAACCTTAAAAGATTTAGGTTGGCGTCTTCGCCACACACCAAAGGAACCAGTTGGTGCTGCCTGGCGAATCTTAGGAACTGGCAAACCACATCGAATTTGGATTCCATATTTGAAGCCATTTGGGGTTGAGGCAATGGGAGCAGCCAGCGCATGATGGAAGATGGCTCATTTGCTGGTGAAGGTTTAACAATTCTGCAAACTCTTACCTACTTTGTAATCGTGCCTACTGCTTTATTTATTGTTATATCTTTTTTTGCATATATCACTGCTAAGGAAACTAGAAAGAAAAGTAAGAAAGCACCGGTAGATTTAACTCATATCCAGTAGGTAAGTAAAAGCTTACTTATCTAACTCCTGAACCAAAAGCGCTCTACTCAGTGAATCCCTGTTTTCAGAAACTAACCTGCGAAGACCAGCTTGGCCATCTTTTCCAGTGGTATTTAGCCAGTTAACTGTTTTATCTAAAGTAACTTGATTAGTTAAATAAATTGGATACATGCCAGATACAAATGAGCTTGCTACCTCATATGACTTTTTGCCCCAAAACTGAAGCAGTAGATCAAAGTATGGATCAACATAGGCCGCAAGTAATGGTCGGTGCAGCGCTCGCATAAAGCCAGCAAGCTTTGCCTCACGCAGTGAGGTACTTATATCTTCAGTAGTAATTGAAATCCATGTTTCCTCTTTTGCCTGCGGTGTTGGCCTAGCAGCCAAAGCGCTGGCATAGGAGAGCTGACCATTTAAAGTGTTATCTTTTTGAAGTTGTAAAGCTAACTCATCTTTATCCATTAGCCCACGCTCTGCTAACGCAATTACAAAGCTCCATCTAAGATCTGCATCAACTTTAAGGCCAACAAGGTTGCCATCTAATAATTCTTTTATTAAATCATTATGTTCGGCACTGGAAGCAAAGCTGGTGAAGTTTCTAGCAAATTGCAGCTGAAGATCACTTCCAGCCGCCGCCTGCTGCAACATTTTTTCATAAGCATTACCAACTCTAAGCCGGGCTGAGTCTCGCTTAGTAGGGGCGCTATATAACTCAACTGCGGTTGCTAATTGATTGCCAATGGTTGTGACAGTGGCAATATCATCTTCACCACTTAGTCCTGTTAGGGCTATTTCAATAAAATCTGTGGCGCTTATCTCTGCATCTCTCAACATATCCCAGGCTGCAGACCAGCAAAGAGCTCTTGTTAATGAATCAGTAATCTTTCCTAGGTGAGCTTTTAATGTTGTGATAGATTTTTGATCAAATCTAATCTTTGCATATGAAAGATCTCGATCATTAATAAGGAGAAGATCTGCAACCTTCTCACCAGCTAACTGCGCTACAACAGTCTTAGCACCAGATACATCTAGCTCAACTGATTTACGAAGAGTGATACTTTCACCGGTTAGATCATATAAACCAAGGGCTAATCGGTGGGGGCGAAGCTGTGTTGATCCAACTGGCATCGTGGGTGCCTCTTGAATTACTGATATTGATTTGTAGCTGTCATTTTCTATTTCAAGTAAGGGCCTAAGGGTGTTAACACCTGCTGTTTGTAACCAATTTGAAACCCAACTTGTTAAATCTTTACCACTTACCTGGGTTAACTCAATTAATAGATCATCTAATGTGGTGTTTTTAAAAGCATGTTTTGTGAAGTATTTTTGTAACCCAGTAATGAAATTATCTCGGCCAACATGAACTACTAGTTGCTGAAGTACTGAAGCACCTTTGGCATAGGAAATTCCATCAAAGTTGCCAGCCACAGTGTCGATATCAACCATATCGGTAACAATTGGGTGAGTAGAAGAGAGTTGATCTTGCCGGTAGGCCCAATTTTTTCGCTCTTGATTAAAGCCAGTCCAAGAGTTTTTAAATCTAGTTGCCTCAACCATTGCTAGGTATGAAGACCATTCAGCAAATGATTCATTAAGCCAAAGATCATCCCACCACTTCATAGTTACCATATTTCCAAACCACATATGGGCCATCTCATGCAAAATTGTGTTTGCCCTTGCGTTATACATCCGCTCAGTAACCTTTGATCTAAAAACTAATAAGCGCTCTAGGAAAGTTACAGCGCCAGCATTTTCCATAGCGCCCCAGTTAAAGTCGACCACTGCAATCTGGTCATACTTTTCAAAGGGATACTCAAGACCAAACACATTTTCAAAGTAGGCAAAACCTTGCTTAGTAATTAAGAAAATATCCTCTGGATCTAGGTGCTCTGCTAGTGATTTACGACAGTAAATACCAAGTGGCACACTCTTCTTACCTACGTATGTATCGCTAACACTGTAGTAAGGACCAGCAATTAGTGCGGTGATGTAGGTTGAAACTCTTGGAGTTGGTTTAAATCTCCACTTAGTTTTATCACCAGCTAATTCGGTTTTCTCTTCAACTGGTGAGTTTGAAATTACGCTCCAGTGTTTAGGGGCAATTGCGGTAAGGGTAAAGGTTGCCTTTAAATCTGGTTGATCAAAGCATGGATACATTTTTCTAATAAATGCGGTCTCACCTTGTGAGTATAAATAAACCTCATTATCAACTGGATCAACAGATCTTTGTAATCCTTCACCAGTATTTGAGTAAGGAGTGCTCATTTTAATAACTAACTCATTATCTGCTGCTAAATTTTTTAAGAAAATACTCTCACCATCATAATTTGAAGTTTCAACTGCCTGTCCGTTTAAGGTTGCTGAAATAACACTCTTACCAACCGCATCAATAAAGCTCTCATAACCTGGCTTATTGCAAGTAAATTTAATGGTTGTCTCTGAAGTGAAGAATTTATCTCCTGCAGTTAAATCCAAGTTAACTTGATAACTTTGCACCGCTAAGTGATCTGCGCGCGCCTGCGCCTCAGCTCTAGTTGAATTTAATCCTGGCAACTTCACTCCTAAATAAGTAAGTAATAATTATTTACTCAATATTATTACGCTATCCAAGCAGAGATTGCAGGTTAAGCCAAAAATGCAGCGCCCCTCAAATCGAAGTTACTCACTTCGTGGCAACCGGATGACCCGCGCCCAAACTTTGGCAATAAATCAGCACTGGCAAGATTTTGGCTTAGTAGTGGAGGAGGAATTAAATCTTAATGATCTCTTTCCTGATAAAAACTTAGTGATTTTTGAGATTGGTTCGGGGATGGGGGAGGCAACTGCTGAAATTGCCCAAACAAGTGATGAGGTTGCCTATGTTGCAGTTGAGATGCATCAACCAGGACTTGCTGCCCTTATCTTGTTAATCCTTGAAAAGCAGCTAAGTAATATTAAGTTAATTAGAGAAGATGCCACCTACCTACTAGCAAACTTTATTGCTGATAACTCAATAGATGGTATTCATCTGCTATTTCCTGATCCTTGGCCAAAAAATCGCCAACATAAAAAGCGGATTGTGCAAACTGAATTTGTTGAATTAGTTGCCAGGAAGTTAAAACCAAATGGCTTTATTCATATTGCAACTGATTGGCAACCCTACGCCAATTGGATAAAGGCGCGCTTTGATGCCAACACATCATTTAGTGGCGGAGTAGTTAATAGGCCTAGCTGGCGAGTACTTTCAAAGTTTGAAGGACAAGGTTTAAAAAAGGGTCACACAGTCACTGATTTTAGATATATAAAAATTTAAATACTGCCCTTACTTTCATAATTAGAAATCTGAGTAATTCTTCTAACATGGCGCTCATCTGCGCTAAAAGGTGTTGCTAGGAATGTGTCTACTAACTGTAGACAAAATGCTTGAACATGCATACGCCCACCGATAGACATTACATTCGCATTATTGTGCTCACGGGCAAGTTTTGCTGTCTCAAGTGACCAAACTAGCGCTGCTCTTACGCCTTTAACTTTATTAGCTGCTATCTGCTCACCATTGCCTGAGCCACCTAAAACAATTCCAAAAGATGATGGATCAGCAGCTGTTGCTTGCGCAGTTGGAATACAAAAAACTGGATAATCATCTTGGCTATCAAATTCATGTGGTCCGTGATCAGTCACATCATGGCCACTCTTTTTTAAGTGGGCAATAATTACTGCTTTAAATTCAAGACCTGCGTGATCACTTCCAATATGAATCTTCATATGCTTAGTTTGGCAGAAAACAAAACCGCCTGACCTATTTTCATAAGTCAGGCGAGTTGTGTCTAGGAGGAGAGGTAAATAAAGATTTACTCCACTGCTTAGGCTGTTTTAAATGAAGTTGGTGAGGCTTCTGTTGGCTTTGGCAGCACACCTGGACAGTTAGCTTTTTTGCCAAATCCTTTAACATTATTAACCATGTTAGTCACCCGATCAACACTCTTTGCCTTTTGAGCAGCTGCTTGATTAGCGGTGATTTTTCCAGCAGCTAGCGCGGCATCAATTTGCTTATTTATTTCTGCAACTAAAGCTGTGATTAGAGCAGATTTTTTATCACCAGCAATTGTTGCAAGTGTCTCTCCTGCTTTAAGGCGAGAAGTTAAGGTGTCAAGTGAAATACCTAGGGTTGAGGTAATGACTGAATCAAGTGCGGTGCGGTTAGCATCTCTAATTGATTTAGTAGCAGCTCTCATATCTTCAGCAGCTTTAATAATTGCATCTGCTTGTGATTGAGTAATTGTTCCATTGCTAACTAATCCAGAGAGCATCGAAGATATTCTCTTCTCGCCCCTGTTGTTGTCAGCAAAAGCTGTTGAAGTAGATGAAACTGATAACACAATTGCTGTTGAAGTGATCACTGCGAGTAACTTCTTATTCATTAATCTCCATTTCTTCAAGTACTTCTGCACCTGATGCGAGTAGATAACTACTACTACCTGAGGTAGTTATCTAAACCACCTTTGCCATGGCTGAGAGTTTTTGATGCTCAAAGTATAAAACTTGATCATCTGAGTGCTGGCACTTAATACTCAGAAAATACTGTGAGTATTAAAATTACTAGTGCTACCCCACTTAACTACGCTGCGTAGAGAATTCAAAATTACTCCGAGCATGCCAAAAGGTATTGCCAGCTATCCCCACGTGGGGAAATGGAGTGACGAAATGACAATTTCAAATCTAAATACCAGAGTTATCAAGATCCTCTTAATTTCACTAATCACAATACTTATTTCACCCACAAGCGCCCAAGCTGCTGGTCGAACAGGTAGTACTGTGACAAACACAATTTTAAGTGGTGCTGGTGTGCCATCAGCAAAACGTGGCCTTAATGGTGATTTTTATGTTGACACTAAGTCAATGAATTTTTATGGACCAAAGAGAAATAATCTTTGGCCCATACCAATTTCATTAAAAGGAGCAACAGGCCCAGTTGGCCCATCAGGAGTTGATGGAAAAAATGGTTCTAGTGCAAACGCAACTGCCGGTAGTGCTGGTGCAACTGGATCAGCAGGTGTGCAAGGTCCGGCGGGTGCAACTGGTATTGCAGGTGCAACTGGGCCAGCCGGTGCGACAGGTGTAGCAGGACCAACAGGTGCAACTGGTCTTGCAGGTGCAACTGGGCCAGCCGGTGCGACAGGTGTAGCAGGACCAACAGGTGCAACTGGTCTTGCAGGTGCTACTGGTGCTACGGGTGCTACTGGTGCTACGGGGGCAAGTGGTGTTAGTAATCCGCCAACAATTTCAACTGGATCTATAACATTTGC
>FUWD013176153.1_pt1 | contig 13146 bp, 10 predicted proteins | sample 1063281 | NCBI WGS metagenome assembly FUWD01 (sample SAMEA79048168, study PRJEB19326) | metagenome | biome: marine
TTTTGCGTAAAATCTCCTCTGCCTTGCGGTCAGCGATGGTGACTGGACTCTGATCGGATTTGGCTTCGACTGTTATATCAGTACGGAACCACTTCATGATCTCCCGATTGGAGGTTTTTAGATAGGATAAGGCTGCATCTTTAGCTTCCAGAAGGTCCATGAGGTTTCTCCGCTGAAAAGTATTTGGAATTTCTTTTATAGCAAATGGACTGCGTGGTGTCGATGGTTGCTGGTTGATTTGTGAATTTAAAGGATTGCTTTATAAATCTTTTAAAATATAATCGGGAAATCACTATCGCAAACTTGGTTCTAAAAATATGAAAGATAAGAATTTGATGATAGGCATCATTGCCTGTTTTGCTATATCGGTTCTCTTTATACTCGTGATTGTGTGGGAGATCAAAAAATCTGTCGACTACGATGAAAAAGTACGCCGACTTGCCACCAAGGCTACCCAGGCGGTTGAGGAGGATAACAGAGATTTCAGTGTCTACGAAACCATGCTTGGAGATGATGGACAGGAAATGATACTGGTTCCCGAAGGGGTCTTTACGCGTGGGTCAGACAGTGGCGGATTTGATGAAAAGCCACAGCAGGAAATTTATCTGGACGCATTTTATGTGGATAAGTATGAGGTGTCGGTTAAAGCTTATAATCTGTTTCGTAAAAATGCCGGTTATGTTAAGCCGTCATTTCCTTTTTTACAAGGGGATGAGAAGATCCTGGAGACACCTGATTTTCCAGTGGTTGGAGTTTCCTGGTACGATGCGGTCAATTACTGTAAATGGGGGGGCAAAAGGCTTTTGAGAGAGGCTGAATGGGAAAAAGCCGCCCGAGGAACACATGGTCTGGAATTTCCCTGGGGAAATAAATACCAGGAGAAACGGGTTAACCTAGCTGGGAAACAGGACGGTTTTGAATTCATGGCACCCGTTGGCAGTTTTCCCATGGGAAGAAGCGTTTACGGAGTTCACGATATGTCCGGAAATGTTTCGGAGTGGGTCGAGGATATTTACGATCAGTTTTATTACCAAGGTGCGCCGATGATGAATCCAACCGGACCCGAGCAAGGAAAAAATCGGGTTTTCCGAGGTGGGTCATGGGATTCACGAACGGTTGATGTTCGTAACTCAAAAAGGTTTGCGGCGACTGAAGGCAGAAAAGATGCGGTGCTGGGCTTCCGCTGTGGTTTATCCAAGGTAGACGTGAAGAAATAGTTCTTCTCGCCTCCAATTAGTTATTTTGTGTCGTGCTGAGCTTGTCGAAGCATTTGTATTTTTAAATGGGTTTACCACCGCCCGCAATTTTATTGAAAGTCGTAGGTGCCCAACGGGTGGGCCCTTCGACTGGGCTCAGGGCGACAATTTTTTTCCTACTATTTTAGCAGTGGTAAACCCTCTCTAACCCAGAAATATTTCCAGGTAAACCCCCTTGAATCCCCAATCCAGACTCTGGATATTCATTTTCTTTTTTATTTCCGGCGCTACAGGTCTTATCTATGAGGTAGTTTGGACGCGGCTATTAACCCGCGTTATGGGCAACACTCACTATTCAGTTGCCACTGTGCTGACCATGTTTATGACCGGGCTTGCCCTGGGCAGTTACCTTGGCGGACGCTGGATTGATAAAAAGAGCAACCCGCTGGCCCTGTACGCCGTTCTTGAGGGAGCCATCGGGATTTACTGCCTACTGATCCCTTCCATGATTGAGTGGGCTTCTCCGCTCTTCCTGTGGGTTTATCAGACGCAGACCGAATCATACACTCTCGTCAGTTTGTATCGGTTTTTAATTTGCGGGGTTATCTTGCTGGTGCCGACTTCTTTTATGGGGGCGACGCTTCCGGTTTTAAGCAAATATGTTTCACGAGATTCCGCATTTATCGGCCGGGATGTGGGAACTCTGTATTCGCTGAATACTTTTGGAGCTGTTTTTGGAGCATTATCCAGCGCGTTTTTGTTCATGCGGCTATGGGGGATCCTGTCCACCATTTGGTTTGCGGCCGCGTTAAACATCGGAATCGCCATCGTAATATTTTTGCTGTTTCGTCCGCGTATGAGCCGAGACGAACATGAAGAACCCACCACCGAAGACAAGGAAATAGAAAAGGACCCGTCTATATCTAACGCGGTTCCCATTTTACTGGCATTTGGATTTTCCGGTTTGTGTGCCTTGGCCTATCAGGTGGCATGGAACCGGATATTTTCACTTTTACTGGGATCATCCGTTTACGCATTCAGCCTTATCCTGACCACGTTTATTCTGGGTCTGGCTTTGGGGACGGTCGCGTTTTCCCGCAAGGTGAACCAGTTAAAGAATCCGCTGGCAGTCTTCGGGATTCTACAGGCCGCGATAGGTGTTTCCGCGTTGATGGCGCTTCCCCTGTTTGGAGACGTACCATTTGTTAATCGATGGGTGTACCAGAACTGGAGCATGGAGTTTGCTTCCATACAGTGGTCCGTTTTTCTGGTGATATTTTCCCTTTTGTTTATTCCAACATTTTGTATGGGGGGGCAGTTTCCAATAGTGATCCGGCTGGTGGCTCGTAAGTTGGATACATTGGGCCATTCGATTGGGAAGGTTTATGCTTCCAACACTGTAGGAACTATCGTTGGATCGTTTCTGGCTGGGTTTGTGCTGATCCCATGGATTGGCATTCAAAATACGATCCTGGTGGCTGTGGTTTTGAACATGTTGATCGGATTTGCTTTGCTGGTGATGTCTCCGGGATTCAGCCTGAATGTCAAAATGTATGTGTTGCCAGCGATTCTGGTCGTTTGTTTTTTGTGGGGACGGTCCATGGAGCCTTGGGATAAATCGGTTATCTCCAGCGGATCTTACATGCCTTATCGGATAGGTGACCTCAGTGAGGCTGAAGCCAAGACCAACAAAATTTTGTTTTATCGGGAAGGCACACACACAACCGTTACGACAGAGCTTTCTGTATCGGGAAATATTTTCTTGCGTGTTAACGGAAAAACAGACGCCTCTCTGGCTATGGATATGCGTACGCAATTGCTCTCTGGATATCTTCCCATGCTTTTGCACCCTGATCCCGAATCGGCATTGGTTATTGGACAGGGAAGCGGTATTACCCTGGGAGCTGTGGAGCAGTTTCCGGTGAAGTCTGTGGACCTTGTGGAAATTTCTTCAGCGGTGATTGAAGGTTCCCGTTTTTTTGATCCCTTCAACCACCATGCTTTGGATGATAAAAGACTAAAGCTTATCGTTGCGGATGGAAGAAACCATGTGGCCCTGGCGGACCGGAAATATGATGTCATTGTTTCCGAGCCTTCCAATCCATGGATATCAGGTGTCGGCGCGTTATTTACCATCAATTTTTTTGAGCTGATGAAAAAACGGCTCAACCCGGGAGGAGTCGCCTGTATCTGGGTTCACACCAATATGAGTCCGATGAGTTTTAAGTCGGTTGCACGTACCTTTGCAGGAACTTTTGAGTCTGTGACACTGTGGGAATCGATAGTCGGCGACGACTACTTGCTCATTGGGTCGGACTCTGAATTGAAGCTTCCTTATGAAAAGGTGGATGAGCTTTTGTCAAATGAAGTACGAGGTAAGGATCTTCATGGGATAGGAGTACATAAGGTGCGCGACCTGATGAGTCTTCTGATTATGAACAAGGAAGGCATACTGGAGTTTGGAGAAGAGGCACCCATTCACACTGATGATAATTCTCTCTTGGAATTTAACGCGCCAAGATATATATACAAGGACGAGCGAGATGTTCTGGTGCGCCAACTCACCCCATTCGTCAAAATTGATTCGTCGCTTTTAGAGTTCAGTCAATTGGATGAAACAAGTCGCCTGAGTGTTTTGAAAGATATTGAAGCGACCGAACGTTCGGAGAGTCAGGTTTCAGAGATCAAACGCCGGAATAGAGTTGATGGATTACTGGATCAGGCCAAATCAGCATATGAAATGGGTAACGCCGCTCGTGCTGTCGAAATTTATGGGCAAATCCTCAAGCGAGACCCAGAACATGTGCTGGCCTGGCTCAACATGGGCAACGTTCTTAAAGGGCTGGAGCGTTTCAGCGCGGCGGAGATTGCATATAAAAGAACTCTGGAGATCAATCCATTCTATCTCTTTGGGAATATTGCTTTGGCCCAGCTTTATTTGACCAACAAGGAACCTGAGAAAGCGTTGGAAGTATTAAAATCTGCCCGTGAGTGGCATACTGGCGATAGTGAGATAAGCCTGTACATGGGGCTGGCTTTTTCATTTCAGAAAAATGTGGAACTTGCGGTAATGGAACTTCAGAATGCTATTCGGTTGAACCCCGAGTTCGATTTGCCATACTACTACCTTGGAGTGCAATATCTCAGTTCGCGTCCGAGTTTGTCAAAAAAGCATCTAAAAAAGTTCCTAGCCTTATCCGCAAAAAAACTGGGAAACCCAAACCTGATCACCAAAGCGCAGCAGTTGCTGGGAAAACTGTGATCGTCTGATAATATATTGTACGTTAACGTTGTTTATGAATTTAAATTTTGTGAGATTAATATGCCAACAAAGATAAAATTGTTGTGGGTTGCATGCATTCTAGTTGTTTTCTTCGGATTTATTTATTTTTCTGTTCTGGGGCAAATAGATGTAGCCAGGCAAAAAGGAGTAGCAAGAGTCGAGCAACAGTCCCGCATAAATGAAAAACAGAAGGTGCAAAAACCTGAGAACAAAGGGCGGACATTTAAGGTTGACCCGATAAAAGAAATAAAAGAACTCAATGCACTCGGAAAATACAAGGAGGCTGTTCAATACGCGGAGGGCGTAGCCACTCTGAATCCGAATCAGGTGAAGATTTATACATGGTGGGGAATATCCTTGGTTAAAGCAGGAAAAAGAGAAGAAGCTATCGAAAAATTTGTAAGGGCAACCGAGCTTGATTCGACCTATGCCAAGACCTACCTTTCCTGGGGACTTACTCTGGCGATGGACGGAAAATCAGAGGAAGCAATAGAAAAATATCAAAAGGTTATCGAACTGAATCCAGAAAGTAGTAACGCATATGCGTATTGGGGGGCGGCGTTGGGGCAGTTGAATCAGCATGCTCAAGCGGTAGAAAAACTGGAGCGTGCGCTTGAAATTAACCCGAATAACGCTAATGTTTTTGGTGTTTTAATAGACTCTCTGTTCCACCAGAAGATGTATGGTCAAGCGTGGAACGCAGTAAAAAAAGCGAGGAATGCTAGGGTGGCTGTTGCGGAAAGTTCTTTAAAGCGGTTGGCAGAAGTGTTTCCAGAACCCGCCGGGTAATCTTTTCTGACCTCAAGAATATTAAGCGCAGGGTCGATTAGTTAGTGTAAATCCTGTTTTTTGGTTATAAATATGTGGTATAGTTCCTTACAAAAATTACGTGGGACCTACTGTGGATTGAGTTGTAATTATAAGTTTTTAAAATTCTAATTCCGTTTTTTTTACAGGAGATTTACGGTGGACTCTAAGGTGATCCGTAGAAATTGGGTTTTGTTTTTTATCGTATCCCTGTGCTTGGGATTAGGTTCCTATGCTGTTGCCGATGCCAGCTTAGTTGAATCGGAATCAACAGGATCGAATTTTATTCAAGATGTCACAGATGATCGATATGCCCAGACATCTGAAGTGACGATAATGTTGGAAAAGAAAATGCCTCCTCCAACTTCCCCCATGGAGTCAGGTGCAAGTGTTATAGAGGTAATCGGAGAAACAGCCTCCAACTCTGGCTTGAGGTCGGGACAAAAACCTCAAACTTATGAAGAATTGGAAGACCCTTTTGCTCCGGAAGAAGTTCCAGAGCTTACTGATCCGATTGAGGGATATAACCGGTTCATGTTCGATTTTAATGAGGGGTTTTACGATAATATCGTGGAACCAGTTGCCCGCGGCTACCGTGCGGTAATTGCAGAGGATTTTCGAATGGCCATCAGCAACGTTTTTGACAATGCGTTTGCTCCTGTCAAGTTGTTCAGTAGCTTACTTCAGGGAGACTTCGAAAAGTCGGGCAGGGTTGTTGTTCGAACTCTCATTAACACAACGGTTGGATTAGGTGGGTTGTTGGATGTCGCCGGTCAGGAATATGACATCAAGAATGTTAACGAAGATTTTGACCAGGCGCTGGGATATTACGGGGTCCCGACCGGACCCTATGTCGTTTTACCTTTGCTCGGCCCTTCCACCTTGCGTAACATTACCGGGCGAGTTGTGGATTCAATGATGAGTCCTAGTATTATTTTCGCTCCAGACCTTGTTGCTGGGGCTGCTATTTCTGTTGGCGATAATATTAACGATGCCTCTTTTATTCTTGATGACAAGGCGCAGTTGGAAGATAGTGCTATCGATGAATATGAAAGCGTACGCGATTTTTATCATCAGTATCGTTTTGGCTTGGTGAACGAGTAATCCTTCCTTCCTGATTGTCTTTTTGTAAGTGCTTGGCAGTGCGTCTGGGCGCATTCCTTCCGCTTAATTTTTCATTCCAGAGAAAACCTGTAGGACTCATTAGTACTAAATCTGGCTGAGTTTGAAATTGGTCAGCCTGATCCATTCGCGGGAGTACCCGATGAACTTGACTTTGAGGGCATCCTTATCTTGTTCCTCTAGGTTTAATGCCGCTCTGTAGAAATTTTCGCCCTCTCTTTGTTCTCCCTAGAAAGAAAACTCTGTTAACATATTTTCCACCATTTTATGTGTGGCCAGACAACTGCTGGAGTAAAGCTGCTCCTCAGAATTTTTAAGAAGATAGGTGATTCCTGCCAGGAGGAGCAGGCGTCCTACGCCATTATGGCGGAACTTATTGTCGACAATGACCAGATCGAGCCGTGCATACTTGTTGGAGGGGACGGGTTTATATTTGTTTTCTTTGATAACCAGCGAAATGACGCCTATGGGGACGGATTTTCTCTCTAATACTAAAACTTCCGGTTCCTGTTAATCATTAAAGTCATCCAGACAACTCATCAGTTCGGGTTCTTTTTGGCGAAATGATTTGTATGTGGATAGATTGCCTACAGCTAACTTCAGGTCTGTATAATTTTGGAAGAGTTCAGGTAATGCAGAATCTGTGATCATGGCTAACCCTTGATGTTCAAAAATAATCCTACATTAACGGGTTGGGTGATTTGCTCTTTTTATTTTATATTTATGATTACTTTTAAGTCTGGGCTGGTATCAAAACTATTGTCACAGGTTCCATCTTCAAAACGTACCTGAATGCCGCCATCACGGCCGGGGAATATCTTATGGTGGGAAATAGACCACTGATTACCTTCTTGATAATAGCCGGTGACAGAGAATGCCAAGCTGGAAAAACTTGATCCCTCTAACACATAAGGTTCATCGCCGTTCTTTGTGACCGACCCCAAAGACTTGCTTCCGACAAACCATTCTATTTCGTACCTTTGTTTATAATCAGCATCCGCGACAGAATTAAAAGTAGCTTGTCTATTTTTGTAGAGGGAAAAATGCGCAGCACCGGCAATGCCCTCGCAATTTGCGTATCCATTAGCTGGAAAAGCCGTGGCTAGGCCCAGGCTAAAGCATAAAGATACTACTGCGACAGATTTGGTCACCAACATCACCTCAAGTGATTTATGCACTTTCCTTGATTCTGACTAATCTCTCATATTTTTTGTTATTTTGATAGTCATTCGGTGTTAATCCTCTTTTCCTGTTCCGGTTGATAAAATCTTGCATTAAGAATATATTGTGAAACTTACCCTTTACTAATCAGGCGAGTTTCTATTCAGGAGCCTTGTTTTGAACGATCATAGATTTACTAATCGACTGGAAAAAGAGACCAGTCCCTATCTGCTACAGCATAAACACAATCCAGTGGACTGGTACCCATGGGGAGGTGAAGCTCTCACAAAGGCCAGAGAGGAAGATAAACCAATTTTCCTCAGCATTGGGTACTCGGCCTGTCATTGGTGCCATGTGATGGCGCATGAATCTTTTGAAAATGAAGAAACAGCCCACATCATGAACGAAAAGTTTATCAACATCAAAGTCGACCGTGAAGAAAGACCCGATGTTGATGCTGTGTATATGAAGTCGATCATCGCTTTGGTCGGGCAGGGTGGGTGGCCAATGAGTGTGTTTTTAACTCCTGATGGCAAACCATTTTTCGGCGGCACGTATTTCCCGCCGGAGGTTAAATACAATCGGCCTGGATTTCCGCAGGTTCTGGAGCAGGCCTACAGTCTCTTTAAGACCGGGACAGATGACTTGGACATCCGCACCCAAAAAGTTCTCGAAAAATTGCAGATAGAGGAGACAGGCTCGGGGGCAGGTGAATTCTCAGTCCACGCGTTGATTGATGACGCTGTTCGCATTCTTGAAGAGAGATTTGATGCGGAGGAAGGAGGATTCGGTTCGGGTATGAAATTTCCTGAACCGATGTACCACACTCTGCTCTTGCGCCATTGGGTGAGAACTGGAACCGATGAATCAATACGGATGCTTGATAAAACACTTACTAAAATGGCCGAAGGGGGAATGTACGATCATTTGGGTGGCGGATTCCATCGCTATTCCACGGACCGGCTTTGGAGGGTCCCGCATTTTGAAAAAATGCTTTGCGATAATGCGCTTCTCGCCAGACTTTATATCGATATGGCCCAGGCGACCAAACAGGAGTTGTACAGCACGGTTCCCCGTGGAATTTTTGATTACATCCTTAGAGAAATGACTTCACCGGAGGGTGTCTTTTACGCCGGGCAGGATGCTGATACCGAGGGGGAAGAGGGGCATTTTTATTTATGGGAGATGAAAGAGTTTCTGGATTTGCTCGGGCCTCGTCACGCCAAAGTGATGGCGCGACATTTTGGAGTGACTTCTGCCGGACATCTGGTGCGGAAAAATGTTCTTCATCTCAATGAGTCTATGGATTCGGTAGCGGAGTCGGAAAAAATCGCGATATTTGAAGTCGATCATATTTTTAAAGCAGCTAAAGAGACATTACTCGAAGCCAGAGGAAAACGGATCAAGCCGTTAACGGATACAAAAATTATTACAGGATGGAATGGTCTGATGATCACCGCATTTGCATCGGGCTATATGGTTTTGCATGGCAAGAATTATCTGTCTGCCGCGACCCGTGCAGGTGAATTCTTATGGGCAAATATGTGGGCCGATTCAGGGTGCCTGCTTCGTATTCATAAAGATGGAGAAAGCAAGATTAACGGATGTCTTGAAGACTACGCGTATTTTCTGGAAGGGTTGATCACACTTTATGAGGCATCGCTCGATAGCGTATGGATTGAGCGGGCAAATCAGCTTGCAGATAAAATGGTCGATGAGTTTTACGATGAGGACCATGGCGGATTCTTCATGACAGGTCGTTCTGCGGAGGTTCTTGTCGCAAGACTTAAAAATGCGGCCGATGAAGCAATCCCTTCGGCCAATGCCATAGCCATTCTTTCGCTCCTTAAACTAGGACAGCTGACAGGGAATGAGGGATTCTTTGCGACTGCCGAAAAATCTGTGCGTGCTTTTAAACAGAGTATCGAGAAAAATCCCGCCGCGTATACCGGACTTCTGGCGGCGGCGGATTTTATAGAATCCTCAATCACAGAGGTTGTTTTCTCCGGCTCGCGTGATCATCCTTCTTTTGAAGATATGCAGGGTGCCTTGCATCAGGATTATAGACCCAACAAGATCGTTCTCTGGAATGAAAACGAGAAATCAGGAAACCTGTTTCCTTTGGCAGAGGGAAAATCTGCCGGTGATGGAAACCCTGCTGTTTACCTGTGCCAGAAAGAGACCTGTCATCCCCCAGTGCAAACCGGAAAAGCGTTGGCAAACCTTCTTCAGCCGCCACCGCAGATCAGACTCAATATTTTCGACTATGACAAACAGATCAGGGACGCGGGAAAGGAAGAACAGGACAAATTCCTCGGCGTCATGGACCAGATATTCAAGCAATCGGGTTTGAAGTAATAGAGAGGGCACCTGAAGCCGTTTCAAGCGAAAGAATGTTTTCCATCTGGTTGATCAGTTCGATTGCCGTGGCCTTATCTTTGAAAATCAAATTGTCCACGGCGTTTACTGATATGCGAGTGGTAGTAGGAGTGACTTTTTCCAGATCGATATAAATGTCGAGTTTCCCCGCTGCCGCCTTGATGGTGCGCCCGTCGTCTGATTTGCGATTGTCGATAATCTGGATATTTATTTCCTTCTTAACACTCCTTCAATTCGCTCCAATGCCCCGTCGATATTTCCTTTTTTATGATCAAAGGTGGAGCCAACCGGACAACATGCTGATGTGTTTCCTTGCAGAGAATTCCTTCAGCCTGGAGGGCTTCGCAGAATCGGCGAGCTCCTCCTGCCCGATGGTGGAGTTCGATGCCGATCAATAATCCTCTCCCACGTATCTCTTTGATATGAGGTGAGTCGATTTCTTTCAGTCGCTTCATGAAGTACTCACCCATTATCGCGGCGTTGTCGATCATATTTTCTTCAATCAAAACTCTCAACGCAGTACGTGCTATAGCACAACCTAGTGGATTGCCTCCGAAGGTGCTTCCATGGTCGCCAGGTTTGAATACCCCCAGAACTTCCTTGCTGGAAAGAACCGCAGAGATAGGATAGAATCCGCCGCTCAAGGCCTTGCCGACCAGAGTGAGGTCGGACTGAATTCCTTCATATTCTTCAGCGAAAAGTTTTCCTGTTCTGCCGAGTCCTGTTTGAATTTCATCAAGGATTAGCATGACGTTGTTACGATCACAGATTTTACGGACCGATCTCAAGTAACCGTCAGGAGGCACGATAACTCCACCTTCGCCCTGAATCGGTTCCACTAGAAATCCGACTGTGTTCGAGGTGATAGCACGTTCAAGTGCTTCGGCATCTCCAAAGGGGATACTTATGAATCCGGGAGTAAACGGTGCGTAACCCTTTTTGTACTGTGCCTCTGAGCTGAATCCGATAATTGTCAGTGTCCGTCCATGGAAGTTATTATCACAGACAATGATCTCCGCTTTGCCTGCAGGCACTCCTTTTTCTGTATAACCCCATTTTCGGATTGCCTTGATAGCCGTTTCCACGGCTTCGGCACCACTATTCATTGGCAACGCACTATGTGATTGGGTGAGTTCGCAGATTTCTTTGTAGAATAGGCCGAGTTGGTCGTTTCTGAAGGCGCGTGAGACGAGAGTGAAGTTTTTTCGCCTGGTCATGCATTGCTCGTAGAATTTCTGGATGACAATGGCCCTGATTGATTGCGGAGTAAGATGACAGGCAATCGAGATATCGGTTGCCCTCAACATCCCAGACCCAAATTCCCTCCCCACGGCTGAGAACCACATCCAGAGGCTTGTAATTATTAGCACCGAATTCATTTTCCAATTGAATAAAGTCCTGGGTGATCATGATGCATCAATACAGGGGTTAACGGTTTAAAATCATTTGCTTACACTAATAACATGGGGACTTTTATTAGAGGATGCAATGCCTCCAATTTATCGAAGAATCCGGAATTGTCGAAAAGAGAAATATCCGTTGATAATCCATGGGCTTAGGGTATAATCACCTGTTCTTATCCCATTACAATCACTAAGGAAAGCGTGTTATGAGCATTGATGATGAAGAGCTTGAAGATTTTATGCCCGCCACAGAGTTGGAGTGGTCTGACACCGCGATTGCGCGAATGAAAAATGTCCCGTTTTTTGTGCGTAAAAGTGTTGTGCGCGGAATTGAACAATATGCCAAAGATAAGGGGACCAGCATCATTGATGATGACGTGGTTTCTCGAGCACGCCAGGAACGGGAAGGCTCGGCTATTGAAGAATCACGAATAAAGAAAGCCACTGGAACAGAATCGCAATCCAAAGAGCCGGAGAAGCCAATCCAACGTCAGTTTGTGAATTTTTCATTTTACAAGCTCGATCCGTCGTTTCGCCGTCTGCCCAAGGAACGGAAGGAAGCCGCCAAGAAGGAATTTCTTGAAGTGGTCGAAGAATATGACGCTAACAGCGACATGATCGTTCTCAGTTATACTATGGTGGGTATTCGGGCTGACGCAGATATCATGTTCTGGCGCATAAGCCGTGAACTGGAAAGTTTCCAGAAAATGACCACACGCCTGTACCAGACTGACTTGGGAAGTTTTCTGGTGCCAAGCTATTCCTACTTGTCACAGACCAAGCGGTCCATGTATCAGGACATGTTCAATCCTGAGCATGAAGAGGATCGTACGCACATCATTCCGGGAAAAGCGAAGTACCTTTTCATTTATCCCTTCGTAAAAACGCGGGAATGGTATCTTCTCACCCAGTTCACCCGTCAGGGGATTATGGATGAGCATATTTATGTAGGAAACAAATACCCGTCCGTCAAACTGAATACCAGTTATTCATTTGGTATCGATGATCAGGAATTTGTCGTAGCATTTGAAACAGATTATCCTGAAGATTTTGTTGATCTTGTTATGGATCTTCGTGAAACTCAAGGCAGTCTGTATGTAGAGCGCGATACACCAATCTTCACCTGCGTGGCGACTTCTCTGGAAGACGCGATCAGCAGTCTGGGTATCTGATAGAAAAGGTAATTGGCATAATTTCAAAGGGGCTGCGACTTTATGTCGTCAGTCCCCTTTTTTTATTGGGTGGAATGACTAAGAAATTATACAGAAGCTATCACTCTCTCGGATACTAAGCATCAAACTGAGCAGATTTTTGAAGTCCCATTTTTTTTATTCTGGAAATGAGAGTGGTAGGCTTCATTCTCGGCATTTCTGTCGATAATAATAAGGTTGCTTTAGTTTTTGGTGGCGTGTCAGGGAAGGGCGTCTCTGCCGCGCTATATATGGCAAAATTAATGAGCGACTTTCGCTATGTTTCCCTTATTGAAACAAAGTCTGCGGAAGTGATGAAAACGGTTAATCGGATTCTTTTTGAACGCTCTCGCCGTGGAATGTTTGCTTCCGCGATTTATCTTCTCCTTGATTTTTCAGAAAAAAGATTAATTTTTTTCAAATGCCGGGCATATGCCCATTTTACTTCAAAAGGCCGGGACTCATGATGTCCGACGTATTATGCCCAGTGGGCCGCCATTGGGAGATATTAGGGGTCAAAATTTCGTTTCAGAGGAAATAGAGATTGGTCAAGGTGACAAAATATTGCTTTATACCGATGGTGCAATAGAGACCAAAAAAAATAA
>FUWD013365282.1_pt8 | contig 13146 bp, 16 predicted proteins | sample 1063281 | NCBI WGS metagenome assembly FUWD01 (sample SAMEA79048168, study PRJEB19326) | metagenome | biome: marine
TTTTTAACCACAATCAGGGGCCTCGAACCACATACTACTCCAACATGGGACCTCAGGCAATTGGCATGGGAAGGCTCAACTCTAGGCGCATGGACGGGCAGGCGTACCAGCTCTGGTACCTGCAGCGCCCCCTCGCTGCGACCGCGGCCGAAACGAGTCGCAGCGACTTTGTGCAAGGGCAATGCCCCGTGGTGGCGGTTCTCGATCACTGGGCCAACTACGAAGACGCGATCGTCTTCAAAAGGGGGTTCGTGGAGCGTGGTGGGATGCGCGTGTTTATTTTCACGACGCGTCGAGAGTCTGAGCGCGTGGGGGCTTCGGACCGCGAGGAGATCTGCAACCCCCTCAAGGCAGATCCCGTTGCTGGCGACACCTTGAATGTCAACAACGAAGCAGACTACTCGAAGCTGGAGGACGACGGCGTGCCACCTATCGGGACATGGATCACAGACGGGGACGTGGTGATTGGAAAGGTGATCAAGGTCCAGGCCCTTGACGAATCTGGGTTGTACGTGACGCAGCGCTACGATGTGTCAAAGCAATACAGGGGCGAAGATTGCGTCGTCGACAAGGTGATGCGAACCACGACGGGTGGCGGCAAGACGATCATGGCGGTACGCCTGCGTGCCGTGCGCTCTGTCAAGAAAGGAGACAAGTTTGCTTCGAGGCATGGACAGAAGGGAGTGTGCGGGCACGTGGAAGACGACGAGAACATGCCTTTCGTGGAGACTGGTTGCATGGCTGGCGTCTCGCCTGACATCATCATGACTCCTTACGCATTTCCAAGCCGCATGACCATTGGGCACACCCTCGAGACGCAGCTTAGCCGTATCGCCGCCCAGAAGGGCAAGTTTTGTGACGCGACACCGTGGACAGGTTTCGAGCACAAGGACATGGAGGAGCTTCTGCGCCTTTTGCGCTCCGAAGGCGGCGAGGGGGAGAAGGTGCGCATGCGCTGCGGTATGACGGGGGAACTTTTGCAGGCGCGCGTCTTCATGGGAATCACATTTTACAACAGGCTGGTGCATCTTGTCCTGAGCAAGGTGCGAGCCAGGAACCGAGGGCCACGGATGGCGCTAACCAGGCAGCCCAAGGAGGGAAAATCCAAGGGTGGCGGTCTCAAGTTTGGAGAAATGGAACGAGACGTGGTGCAATCGCATGGTGCGGGCGAGACGCAGCGAGATCGGATGGTGACGGCTTCCGACGCGTACCACATCTTTGTTTGTGGTGCCTGCCACACGCAGCAGGATTCCGCCATGACATCTCTCGACACGATCGAACAGAGCATCGAGGCAAATGGTGGAGATTCGAGGTTTGAGCCCAGAGCATGCACGTCGTGCGGAGCCTTCAAGGTCGTTCGCGTCGACCAATTTCCGTATGCCACCAAGTTGGCACTCGCTGAAACAGAGGCGATGGGGATTAAAAGTGAGATTGGGATTGGGATTGGGATTGGGGAAATCTGATATCAGGTGCGTACTAAAACAAAAACGTCAAACACCTCTCGGTCTCAAAGATGGAGCTCAATGGGCCAGTACAACTCGCGCCAATCATGCAAAGAAAGATGAATCAAATCGCTGCGAGGCGCACTGCATACGATCAGATCCTCACGGAAGACAAGTGCGGCAAATTTGATTCCGATTATGAGGGATGCGTGCAAAACGACGAATGTGATTGGATCACATCGTATCGCACATGCATGCCAAAGAACCTGTCCAAAGGAGTTGGATGGTTTTGGAACTCCCAGAGGGCCCACAACTTCCTGAAACGATTCGGAAAGAGCGATTTTTCTTTGCTGCAAAGAGCATGGAACACGGGCGTGGTCGGACCCCTCGAATTCGCCGTCTCGGGTCTTCTCCAGACGGCACAGGCCTTTCTGCGCCCCCTCGTCATGCTCGGGGCGCGCCAAGCTCGTTCATGCTTGCGTCCACTCTGATGCTACTTGCACTGGTATCTGGCATGATTGGAGTGCCCCCGAGCGTGATTGCTAGCAGTCCCAAGTTCGGGACGGTCGTGACCACCGCCTTTCAAATCGGAGAGCAGGTGATCATGGGTGGCATCGTGTCGTCTGTCATGTCCACGATGCTCACCAAAGCGTCCGAGCTTGTGGCAGAGCTGGTCCCGTCCAGCTCACGCATGCTCCGCAGGTCTGTAGCGTGGCTCATGCTTGTAGTCGCACCTGTCGCGTACGTCTTTCTCACCGCGAATGTGCAGCAGGACAACAACCTCAAGTCTCTGGCGCGTGGGCAAGAAGTTCTGAAGAAGATGGCTGATGAAGCTATCGCTGCCAAGCGTGGCTTGGCCGAAATACAGGCGACTTATGGATCTGGGCCCGTCCCGCAACATGTGAGCACACGATTCGAGGCTTTCAGGGTCAATCTGCTAAAAGCAAGGGAATTGTCGCTCAAATTGTCTGAAGGCACAAGTGTAGACTCGAAGCAGTTCATGGACTTCGGCAAAGCGCTGCAAAACTACACACTGGATTCGACCCCAGCTAGTATCCCGTTCGCAGACTTGGTGGAACCCCTCGGCCGATACATGCACCAGTCGCTCACGTTCCTGGTTGGAAAGCATGGTCTGGCTATGCTCTCGACCTTGCTCGACTGGAAGCGCTCAGGGTTAGAGTCCATCGTCTACGCCATTAAGCAGGTCTTCTCCTTTGTCGCTGACGTGATTGCAGATCTTCTGCACAAAACTGGGGTAACCTCAGGACCTCTTCGGTCAGGCAATGCACTGCTTGGGATCGACTATGTGGATAGCGTCCTCGCGTCTGTAACGGTCGGCACCTGGCCCACGGACGTGGCGAGCTCCATCGCCAAGGTCATTGGTGCGCAAGCGGCGGCGAAGCCAACGTGACAAAAAACGCTCGGGTTTGCTGAGACGATCAAGAGACTGAAGGAACGAGAAAAAAAAATGGACTTTTGAATTTTCTTCTAGCCGATCGCCAGAGCAAAACGTAATGTTTCGGGACACACTGTGGCTCAAAAAAGTCTCAAAGCGTCATTGAAACTCAGGTAACGTTGGTGTGGGAAGCAGACGTGAGGCACGTTGCGCACACTGGCTCGTACATGTGCTTACCGCCTACTTCCTTGCGGCAGGCAGCGGACCCTCCCGTTTTGAGCGTCATGGTTGCTTCGTCGCCACACCGCTCGCAGATGGCAGTCAAGTGGCAGATCTCGTCCGCCAACGGGATCAGGTCAGCAACCACCTTGAAGCACGTCTGGTTGGAATCTCCCGAGAGAGACACGACGCACACGTCCATCCCGCGAGATGACCACAGCTGGACCGCTTCCCGCACACTCTCTTCGCCCGAAAAGAGGTGCGCCTCGTCGATCCCGACGAACTTCGTCCCGTCGGGCACAGCGGTGTCGGTGGTCAGGGATTCGCAGGCCTGCGTGCAAGGCTCCGAACTGCCGTCATGGCTAACCAATAACTTGTTCGTGTCATCGTACCGTGTGTCTTTCTTGGGGCGAAACAATGCACAAGCGCGAGCCGCGCGCTTCTGGCGACGTATGCGGCGCATAAGCTCTGTTGTCTTTCCACTGAACATCGGACCAATAATAAGCATTACTTTACCACATGTTTTCACACTTAATGGCACCAACGACTCCATTCAATCCTTTCACTGTTTGTTTGTGGTTGTGGTATCAAAACATACGCGCAACATTATGCAAAAATCCGATTATTGACCGATCTTGGTGCAACCACACTTTCCATAACTATCCACTCAATATGGAGGAGGGAACGGGGGCCCCTGCTAAAATAAAGATTGTGGATCGTTCCGAGGCAATGTCAAAGACCCTAGGTGGGGTCAACCCGCTGGACAAGGGCAAGATTGGCGCATCCGAGTGCAGCAGCGACTTTCGCCTGTTCACGCTCTCCCCCAGGGTCTTTGTTGATACCCAGGCCCGAGCTTTCCTTGGAAAGGGGTCGTATGGAACAGTTCGAATTGGCATGTATGACATGGGAACCGATGTTGACCCAAGCGCCGTCAAGATGGTCGGCTGCATTCCTGGTGAAGCGGGCCACTGCCCCGACTTCCTCCCTGCCGCCCGCGAGCTCTGCGTTTCAGCGCTACACAAACAGCAGGGATCTAAGTATTGTGCATTTGCACACGAGTTTGGAGTCGTGAAAGGGTCGGGGCCCAGGCCAAAAACCATGGTCTGGCTCTCGAGCGATCTTTTCGATTCAGATGCCTTCTGCCTGCTGTACCGAGGGCTCTCCGCACAATCGGTTAGGCATGTGTCATCTCAAATCCTTCAGGGTATCATCGAGAACCGCACGGCCCTTGGAGGGACAGGGGTGCATTTAGACATCAAACCCAACAATGTTCTTGTGCGCGCGCAGTGCACGCGGGTCGAAGCCAAGCTGGCCGATCTCAGCGGGAGGTGCAGCTTCGGCAGGGTCTTTGAGCGCGCAGAGATCGTAACTCTGATCTACAGGCCACCCGAGCTCCTTCTCGACATGAAGTACGTTTCACTCGAGCAAGTCGACGTGTGGTCGTTCGGTGTGGTGCTATCACAACTGGCGGGAGGACTCAAAGGACTCTACGACCTTCAATTCATGGGGGGCGAAAACAAGATGAGCCCGTGCCACGTGCTAAAGGTCCTGCATCGTGCATTGGGGGCGGCAGAGGACTGGAAGCAAGGGGTGGAAGCTCTTCCCATGCTTTCCCTCGTATCCAAGGATCCCATGACTGATGGACATCGCCTTGTGGGAAAAGACGTGGGATTGTCTCCACTTGGACCTCACATCCAAGACCTAGTGCTCAAATGCCTGCGGTGGGACCCTGCGACGCGAGTCAGCTTGGCAGAGGTGCGTGCACACCCTCTCTGGTCTGTGGCCCTCGCATCGGCTGCAGGTCGTGCACAAGGAGGAGGGGGAGGCGCACCCCGTTCTTCTTCATCGTCTTCAATGAGCGAAGACGCTGCGGTTTGCTTCCACGAGGTAGCCCCACTCATCTTCAAAAAATCCAAGATGGCTTTGGCCAAGTCGATGATTTTGGCCAAGCCACCATGCGGTATGCGACCCATCTCTGCTGTGACGCGGGAGTCTTCTTTGGAGGTTATGATGTCACCGTCCTCCATCCGCACGATGTCTGTGGGCGCGGGCACTCCGTTGGTCATTGTGGACGAGGGGAAAATGCGGTTGGAGCAGCTGCATGCATACAGGCGGGAGATGGGTGAAGTCATTCTGAGTTGTTTCCGCGAGAGTGGAGCGATCTCGGTGGCTGGGATGATTGCAGCGGTGTGCATGTCGTCCAAGTGCTTGCCAAGCCCCCATGGGAACTCGGCGCGCGACGGGCTCATGTGTTTGATGGCAACGGAGACCCTCGTGTCAGAGCGTGTCTCGATCCCACCCCTGCAATGGGAGCGCGCGGAAATCCCTCTGAGGAAGACGCAGGCGTGGTGTTTGTAGTCCCTTGGCGCGCTTTCTCAGTTTATGCAAGTGGAGGAAAACGTGGGGGCGCTGCAACGCGGGCTCATGGCTTCAAGCAGCCTAAAAGAGATGATGCGTGCGCATGATGGTGTCGTGGCCCGCCTGGCACTATGTGACGTTCTGACAGAAGTCATGGGCTTGTCTAACGACTAGCCACTGCTGGCGGACCCCAAGTCGGCCCCGATAGGCGAACCTTGCATGCTTACGTTCGAGGAGAGGTTGCAGCGGGAAGGGTACGCAAAGGCGGATTGATTGTTTGAAACGGCCAAGACAAACAAAGAGCCATATATATTTTTCTTGCTTGTCATGCAGACTGATGCGGAAGATACGGTCGTGAGTTTGCCACAAGCAAAACCAAAAGAAGTTTCTTCCAAACCCATGCACCCATCCCCCGAAGAAGCTGCTCGCGTTTCTCTGGCTGCAGACACCGATTCTCTGCTGTTTGGGGGCCAAGAGGCTCTTTTCTCCATGGAAGACCTTGATAGAGAGTTGGATTCATTTGAGCCGCATGCCAAAGCGCCTCCTTCCTCTTCTGCACGCGTTGATGCCGTATTTGCCGCATCCGATCCTGTCAAACAAATTGATTCCCTCCTTGACCTCGTTGATCGTGGCATCGACATTCGAGTTCAGACATCGATGCAAGATGCGAGCACCCACTCATCCGTGCTCAAAGACTTGGGTGCACAGGCGCGAGGCAAGGTCAGGTCACTGCACCGAGATTCATTGCGATTGGCGGGAGGAAACGCTGCGAGTTCGCTTGCCGCTGTCGAGGCACACCCGTTCGCTCGAAAGCTGATTGAAGGATTGTCCGCGTGTCGTACTAAAGCGTGCGAGCTAAAGCACCACGCCACAATTGAGACTCTGCGAGCACAGCTTGACAGACTACAGCAAAAATCCGATGCGGGACACGCGATCTCCAAGGTCACCGCCGCTCACCTAGAAGCCAACGACAGGATGAGACAGCGTCTGGATGCATCTATCTAGGATCGACTCACTCCTCGGTGGGAGTCTTTGGGACATCGAGTGTCGCGCGCAGAAGATAAATGGAGGGTTTCCATGGGTAAGTACGCAGGACTGTTGGAGAAGGCCGACGATTCTCGTGTTCGCTCCGACGTGTTGGAGGCGCTTGCCCCCAGACCGAAAGCAACAAGTGTGACTGCTCGCATCAATTCGCTCAAGGCTGGTATGTCACACTTTCGCGATGTGCAAGAGTCCGTGCAAAAAGACGGCGGCAAAATCGCAGCGGGTGAGACGTCACCCTCTTCTGGTCGAAGGAGGGCCGAAATTCAAGAAGACCTGGACGCCATTTCACAGGCACAGGAATCGTTGCGCGGGGCTTCCTTGCAGGCGTCCCGAGATATGGTGCAGTCAGCTTCCAGTGAGGCCATTGACAAGAGTCGCAAGACTGACCGCGCTCTGGCAATGCAGGAAGAGGCGCTTCGGGAGCAGAAGAAACGCCTGCTCGCGGAACTCGAGACCTCGTAGGCGCGAGAGACTGCTCGTCACGAGAGTCTCAGGCATCGCGCCACCGCCTTGCTCCAAGACCCTTCATGGTCCCATTTGTCGAGGAAATTTGATAAAGTCATCGGAAGCTTGGAGCACGAGGCCCGCTCCATCGATTCGGAGCAGCACTCGATGCGAATGGACACTGCTGCTGAGGCGAGGGCGGCCAAGTAGAGCATCCTTCGAAGCGCAACCTCCGAAATGGATAACGCCTCCTCCCGTTTCACACAAACCCTTCAGGGCGGTTTGCTGCGTGCAGACCAATTTCTCAGCTCTCGGCTCTCGCATCTTCAGGCGCAGGAGATCTCGTATGGTACCGAGTTGCAAGCGCTTGCAGCGGGAGGGTGTGGCATCTCGCCCGAGACGGTCAGGCAATCCCAGGAGCATGCCGAGGCGGAGAGCGAGCGGTCGCGCCAAGACGCAGTTCTTTCGTTTGTGATGCAGGAACACCCAAGGCTGAAGAGCCTGTGCTCCCAGGCCTTTGGCGCGCACGCGGAGTCTGACGATGAGAGACCCCTGGTCGGTGGTGGCAGCGACCCCCTGGCGGCCGATTTGGTGTTGTGGCGCGTGCTTGACTGGGCCCGCGGGGAAGACAACTTTTTCCGACGAGAGCCTTCGCGCCAGCAATCGGAGCTATTCCGAGAATTTGGAAAGCATGATTCGATCGCTGCCAAGAAGCAGTTCGCCACGGCCTTGCGTGCCCTGCGAAATGCAACTCCGACAATGTCTCAGGGGACCAGCAGTTTTCTTCCCTATGTTCTGACACGGGGCGAAGCAGACGCAAGAGCTTTCACATCAGGAGATGACGCCCGAATGCGAAGGTTGCGCGAAAAATATTTGCAGGATGGGTGGGAAGCCCCGACATGGTTTGATTTGCCCATGTTGGAAGAAGAACCTGCCTTTGACATCATGACATTGTAAACGCAAAATTGGATGGGTGTATGCAACAAAAGTAAACCAAAACATTCGAACCATGGAGCCTTCAATGCCACATCATCTGTTTCGCAAAATGGTCGAGCACGAGCTTGAGCAGCACCTCGCAGGCGGGAAGCGGTCCTCAAGGCACTCTCCCAGGCGAGACTCCCCCAGGCGAGACTCCCCCAGGCGAGACTCCCACAGCAAGCCCAGGTGCCGCAAAGTGGCCCCCAAAACGACCTGCGGCATGGGTCACGGTCCGAGCGTCACAAACCTGAAGAAACTCGACAAGGCCACTGCTGCTGCCATGAAGAAGACTCCTGATGTCGCTCGCGAGCTCGGGATGATCAAAGCTGCTCTGGCGGGCGCGTCTTCGGTGAACCGCGCCAGGGAAGTTTTTGCGGGCGATGATGAAGTGCTGCAGCGCCTCCCCGCCCCCAAACGCAACAAGAAGAAGCGCTCTCTCCGCCGCAGGAAGTGATGCATTACAGGCCGTTGCGATCATCTTGAATCATTCGCTCCAGACGTGCGACATTTGCGCGCGCCTCTCGGAGTTGTAACACAATGTTACCCGTTGTCGATATTCTTCGTCGTTTGCAACCAATAGTCTCCGCATCTCTCGTGAGCACCACCTCAAGCTGACTCTCGTGCTTGGGGGCCTGCTCGTTTTGCACAGCAATCACGTGCGTCTCGTCACTCAGGCCATCCCCGAAGCGGAATGGACCGCTGTTGTGCCTCTTGGTTTCAGTGCGGATGGTTCGCATGTTTTGTGGTAGGGGTGCGTGCTTCGGAAACACCCCAGCAAATACCACCTTGTGCGGTTTTGGAGACTTGGTAAGCACGACCGCGCGGCAAGACCTAGCACACGCGGAACTGTTGTCGAACTGGAATCGAACCACGACGGCCGCCTTGTGCGGTGTAGTGATCCGAGCGGCCAGAGTGAAGATAGTGATCATGGTATTATGATCGGGTATTCTGCTCCCCAGTACTCGTGGATCTGACGTCTCAATTTCTCCTACCATCTGTTCGGTTCGGTTGTTTTCGCGAGCAACTTCCTGTAGTGCCGCGAGGATGGTTTCTTTCGGCAGCGTCCAACTTGTGTCGGAACTCCCGAGATGGAATCGTTTCTGGCACGTAGCCAGAGCGGTGACCTCAACTCCCCCGCTGTGGATGCAAGATTCGGTGCACTTGGCAGTGACAATTTTCTTGACGCCGTTGGGAAAACACAGAGTCGCCGAAAATGTACCCCTAAAGTGAGAAACCCCTTCGCGGAGAGTCCTCTGCGTACCAAGGCTCACAATCCTACCTGTTACGGTCGGGAGCTTCTGGAAGAGGGCTTTTTGCGTGGACAGAAGTGTGATGGCGTCTTCCACTGAAAGCTTGATGGGAAGGGGGAAGGTAGACGATTTTGACCCTTGATTCTTGTAATGGACGACCATACATGCATCGTCCATTGCACAACACAACAATTGTAACTTTTCCACCCGACGCAGTTTGATGTTCGTACAACAATATTCCTTGCACATCACACACTTTTCGCAGAAGAAGGTTCTTTCCACTTGCGGATAATCCACCCATGATCCCTGTAGGTTCTGGCCCGCCCCATCGCCATGTTTTGGAAAGCCTGCACCCCAGTATCAACCACATCAATCACGAGAGGCTTCTTTTTCCCTTCGAGCACCCTCTCGACCCGCCCAATCCTCTGCACCAGCGAAGCGCCCCTGGTCTGCACTTTTTTCCCTGCCTTTGCAGACCTTGGCATCACCATCACAATGGTATCCAGTCTTGGGTCATCAAATCCTTCGTCCAAAAATTGCATCGTCCCGAGCAAGACGCGCACTTCGGCAGATTTGGCGTGCTCCATGGCAGCCGTCTTGGCGTCGCCACCCATCAAAATCTGCACCTCATTTTCCGCGAACGCCTTGGATTGCAGGAGGTTGTCCCGCATGCGCGTAACGTGATCGCGTAGAGTTGAGATAACGATGACTTTGGCCCTGTCGTGCTTGCGGACCAGCCCTCGCACCAAGTCGTGCAGCATCCTGTTCCTTTTGAAGTCGTTCGCCACATTCGCCATCGTGCGGTGCCAAACCATGTCGCCTGACCGCGTGCGGATGACACTCTTCGCAGACCCATCGTATGAAAGCAATCGGATGTTGATCGTGTTGACCTTGAGCGTGACTTCGGGGACTCGAAGATACCTCACGACGCATGGGCCCATGAGCCAATACAGGGCGTGTTCCAAGCCGTCTGGTCGAGAGGGTGTCGCAGACAGGCCGATGATGTGCTTGCACGGAAGCCTCGGCAAGATCTGTGAAAGCGACTTGGAGGCAATGTGGTGTGCCTCGTCGATAATCGCCGTGCCAAACGACTGGAAAAAAGCGACGGGCAAGCTGCACCGACTCGCAGACTCGTCCGTTGTCAGAATAAAGTCTCGCTCCGCCTGCTCTGGATGTTTTTTCTCGTCCCAAGACCCGCACACAACACCAACTGTTGCTTTCGGTGCCCATTTCTTGATGGCGCCTTCCCACTGGCTGATGAGCTTGCGGTCAGGACAGACGACGAGCGTTTTTCGGCCGAGATCGCAAGCCAACAAGCACCCTAGTGCGGATTTCCCTTCTCCAGGCGAAAGCACGATTGTTGCACCGCCCCATTCTTTAAGGCTTTTGCGCGCGTTTCGAATGGCGAATTCCTACGGCGGCCTCGGCTTGGAGTCTCCCCATGTGAAGGTGGCATCTTCCTGCATTGGCTCGCCCGCGATCCTGCGGTCTTCCCGCGGCTTTCCGAAAAGGCTCATGCCCAAAAACCTTGGCACTCCAATGTGAGTGGGCTCGCGAGAGCTTGGTGGGCGCTTGTACCAGACGGGCCACCTCCTTTGTACCCCCAGCTTGGCCTCGTATGGGCTGACCTCGGGTTCTAGCGTCATCTGAGAAAACCAAGGCTTCGCCATCCAATCTTCATCAAGCTTGTCCAGCTCCTCCGTCTTAACCCAATAGATTCCACCAAGGAGAGACCACTTCAGCTTGGACTCTCGTGGTAGCTCGCGCAACTTTTGTGGCTGCCCAGCTTTTGCGGTGCGTGCGAGCGGGAATCCGACACTCATTCGTGTAAAACGATCGATACGCTGCGTTAATGTCATGGCTCTGACTTCTTTCGACACGAGCTTTTGCAGGAGTGTTTGGTCATCACTTCCCCCTGCATGCAGGAATTGTTCGATGCCTTTTCTGGGGTCGAACCGACGAGGTTTGATAGGTTTGCTTGCACTGAACAAATCGTCGAGCGAATCGACAACGCCCAAGTCGGTGCATTCAGATTGGTGACTCTCTTCCATGCCAGATGTTTGATGATATTGCCTTGACACCAATTTGGTGCGGTCAACATTATTGGTCCGCTTTTGCAAAATTCCGTGGTGCGTATGATTGACAAACCGCTTGAAGCAAATATAGACTTCTCAAGGATCAATGGCATCTGCTGCTACTGCAAGCGATGACGGAAAATGGGGCGTGTCGATGCCCAACCCCACCAGCCAGGCTCTTCTGTACGCAGACGTGATAGAACCCAGCGATAAGGATCAGTCGGCCAAGAGATTCGAAACGAGGACGCAGTTCGAGGGCAAGGTCGATGAAATGCTCAACATCCTCAAGGGGTGGCAGAAGGAAAAAGAGAAGACGGGCTCCAAGATCGAGTACAAGGAATCGCAGGCTGTGTATGTCGATGTGTGCCCGTACGGCACCATTCCTTGCGATGAGAAGAAGATGAATGCCCTCGGTTTCCAATGCCCTCGCGAGGGTGCTCCCAACCCTGTTATCTTCGACGAGAACTCTAACCTTTGCCTCCTCCGCCAGCGCATCGCACAAGCAGGTGGCACACCCGTCGAAGCCATGGGTGCAGACGGCGACAACCTCGATGAGCGCGGTCTGCAGAAGCTGTACAAGTCCATGAATTAGCCCAACTTCGTCAAGCGTCAAATGCAGAACTTCGTCACTCGTGTGGAGCGTCTCTTCCTCTAGAGCCCAGAGAAGGCAATCGTCATGGTGCAGGCCATGCGCTAGGCCATCCAAAAAAAAGCTTCGTGAGTGACGGGAAACCTGCAACGGCCTCGCCGTCACTCTTGCCAACACTAAGGCCCCAGCCGCGTTCTCAGCCCGAATCGCGTTCTGAGCTAGCAGCACAATCAAGCACAAGCGACAAAGAAGACCTGGCGTCAACAGAAGTTGTCACTAGGGCCAGAAACGACCTGGAGATAGCTCGCGCATTGTCAAGACAAACTGAGCAGGCCCGCGAGGAGGCCAAGCAGGTTCTGATACAGCTCCGAAGTGAGCATAATGACATCAAAAGTGAATCCGCTGCTTTGTTTGATCCCATGAATCCCAGCAGCTTCGATTAGGAAGAAGATGAGAGGGATGAAGCTGCATCAGAATCGCAACAACGAGTATTTGAGGCGCAGAAAAAACTCGAGAAGATGAATATAGCTTCAATTGAGAATTTCATCCGCACGGCCGCCCAAGAAGCGTTGACCACCAAGACGATTGCCAAGAGGGCCGCGGACGTGACACGCAACGTATCGGAAGTGCACCTCCTCGGGACGTCCGCGGAGCTCGCCAACCTTGAAGATCACAGAAAAGATGCGGGTCTCCCAGCATCGGAGGACGTTGACACGGTGATCGAACAGCTCAAGTCCAACATGGCACAGATGGATGCTTTCAAACTCCAGATACTGTCAAACGCTGAAGACCTGAAGGCCCGAGCTGACGCGAACCAGGAGGAGACCAACGCGGCATTCGAGAGGATGAAGGAAAGTCTGCAGGATGGAGATGTCACCCCCGAGTTTGCGAGAGAGTAGCTTCAGATCGTGCAGATTTCCTCAAACAAACAACAAATGGTCGCCTCTGACATCATGAAGATTGCAGACAACGTCAAACAGCTCCGCGACATGCAGGTGAGCCTGGAAAGTCGCATCGAGGGTATCACGAGCAACATCCAGGTCAAACTGGCGCAGATGCGCTCCGAAAGACAGGACATCGAAGCAGGCATCGTATCTGACCCCGAAATCAGCTCTGATTTCCTGGCGCCCTCCCAAGAAGGGTCCGAGCAAGACGTCAGGGCAGCCATTCGCGTGGCTGAGCAAAGTGCACGGAAAGCCAAGCAGGAAGTTGGATTGGACCCGAGCTCGTCAGACCCCGATTTCCTGCAGAACCTTTACAAGGTGGACGAGCTTCTGCAGACGTTCGCTCCACCCAACGAGTCACTGGCACAATCGTTCGAGCGGGAAGCCGCGAGACAGATCGGAGGCAG
>FUWD013170023.1_pt1 | contig 13139 bp, 12 predicted proteins | sample 1063281 | NCBI WGS metagenome assembly FUWD01 (sample SAMEA79048168, study PRJEB19326) | metagenome | biome: marine
CCTCATATTGTTTGGCCACCCATTCGCGGTATGCGCCGCTTTGAACATTGGCCACCCATTCCGGGTTGTTCAGGTACCACTGCACCGTTTTGCGAATGCCAGTCTCGAAGGTTTCGGCGGGCTTCCAGCCCAGTTCGCGTTCGATCTTGCGCGCGTCGATGGCGTAGCGCCGGTCGTGGCCGGGGCGGTCTTGCACGTGGGTAATTTGGCCTTTGTAGCTGCTGCCGTCGGCCTTGGGGCGCAGTTCGTCGAGCAGTGCGCAGACGGTGTGCACGATGTCGATGTTGGGCTTTTCATTCCAGCCACCCACGTTGTAGGTTTCGCCCAGTTGGCCGGCTTCGAGCACGCGGCGAATAGCGCTGCAGTGGTCTTTCACGTACAGCCAATCGCGGATCTGCATGCCGTCGCCGTACACCGGCAAGGGCTTTCCGGCCAGGGCGTTGACAATCATGAGCGGGATGAGCTTTTCCGGGAAGTGGTAGGGCCCGTAGTTGTTGCTGCAATTGGTGGTGAGCACTGGCAGGCCGTAGGTGTGGTGCCATGCGCGCACGAGGTGGTCGCTGGCGGCCTTGCTGGCGCTGTAGGGGCTGTTGGGCTCGTAGGCGTTGGTTTCTGCAAACGGCGGGGCGTCTTTGGAAAGGGTGCCATAGACCTCGTCGGTGCTGACGTGCAGGAAGCGGAAGGCGGATTTTTCGGCCTCGGGCAAGGCGGACCAGTACGCTCGCACAGCTTCGAGCAGGCGGAAGGTGCCAACGATGTTGGTCTGGATGAAGTCCTCGGGGCCGAGAATCGAGCGATCAACATGGCTTTCTGCGGCAAAGTTGACGACGGCGCGAGGGCGGTGTTCGGCCAACAGCTGCTCGACCAAAGCCCGGTCACCGATGTCGCCTTGCACAAAGGTGTGGCGCGGATCGCCCTGGAGGCTGGCCAGCGTTTGCAAATTGCCGGCGTAAGTGAGTTTGTCGAGGTTGACGATGGGCTCGTCAGACTGGGCCAGCCAGTCGAGCACGAAGTTGCTGCCGATGAAGCCGGCGCCACCAGTAATTAATAGCATTTAGATCTCTTTACAGTCCAGTTAAATAACGTAGTGCGCTAACTGCATGCCACCTCATATGTGTCAAACTTCGGCGACTCGCACGCTGCGCCATATGTGTCACACTCGCAACAGGATTTACCAAGACCCCCCAACCATTCTTATGTAGACGACGGCAAATGTCTGCATCTTCTAGGTACATGAAAAATCGATGATCATCAAAACCGTTTATTTTTCTATATGCCTCCGGGCGGAAAACCACAAACATGCCTGCAACCCAATCCACCGCAAAAGGAACTTTTTGTAATTCGTAATCTGAGACCCGCTTTCGCAATATCACGCGCTTAGCAAATCTCTGAAGAGTGGGAAAGCGTCTGGCACTATCCTCAATTTTGCCTTCACCGGAAAGAACAATAGGTGCCACGGCAGCAATATTTTCATTCCGGAATGGCTTCAGCAATTCATGCAGGTCAAGGTATTGAATTCGGATATCTGGGTTAACGACAGCAAAATAATTACCTTTAGCTTCAGTAAATGCAGCATTATGATTTCCACCGAAACCCTTGGGTGCTGCATTGCGAATAATTCGTATCGGAAATGGATGTCCCAGATATGGTGACTCATCCTCCGGAAGATTAACGGTAATAATAACTTCGAAGGTTTTTTGGGGCAGTCTGGCTAAGTCACCGAGGAGTGGTGCAATCAGCCGCGCCTGACCGTGGCTGACAATGGAAAAAGATAGACTAAGGTTGGACACCGACATGATGCAGCCCATTTGCGACGTTGAGATTTAGCGCAGGATCGCGATCACCATTAAGCAATTGCTGATGCGACATGTGCAGGTTCACAGAGTTACATGCCTGAGAGAAAACATCTGCGATTGCATCCAAATAGCGACTTTCAAAGTAAGCGCATGGTTCAATTGCCGCGCCTTCAGACCATTCGTTCCAAGCGTTGACCAGAGGCGGTAGTTGTTTGCAGCGATCACTCGACTTTAAGAGTAACTGAGCGAAAACTTGGGCATCTATGTCACCCATCGCTGTAAAACGATCAGAGTAACGTGGAGTATTGTTCCATCCTGGAGAGAGGACGTCTTGTACAGGACACTGAATATTCCGACGAATACTCTCCCTCTCTTCTGATTGCAAATAAAGAATGAACAAGTTGGCGTCATAGGTCAAACCACGCTGCTGAACTTTATCCATTAAAAGCATAAGGCGCGAGACAAGTGACGCACTTAGCAAACGCTTTAACCCGTCATGTACACGCTTAGCAGTAGTACTGCGACCTATGCGTTGCATGCCAAAGAATAGTCGAGGCTCAAAAAAATATGTTGCATCAACTAAACTCGAATACTGAACATCCGAAGGATTTTTGACGAAGTGTCCTATGAAAATCTCATGACCACGTTCTCGTAATGCTGTGCGATAACCATTTAAAACCACTTCCGGATTTGAAAAATGAGATAAATTATAAAAAACAAATAACGGACGTCCATCGATCCGGAAATAATCGGGACTATTGAAGCATTCTTCCAAATAGTCGCAATGATTGGCAATATCAGTGCTAGATGGAGAGTCAGTGAGATGCAAAATTGATGCGGAATCACCGAGCCAACGCTTTGACCACCCTTCAGTCGCCCAAATCATGAACCATGGCAGCCCAGGCCTTCGTGAGAGGATAGTTGACTCAAAAGCATCCAGCTCCTGGTGAGTGTAAAACCAGTAGTGATAGATCGCAAATCCACCGAGGCCAAACTTCTTCATCTCATCTATTTGGGCCTGATGGACCTCTGGTGATGACCCGTCATAGAAGCCGCGCCTAGGTGCACGCCGAACCCATCGGTCTCTTAGATTTGCATTTGCGACCAAAGACCAATCTGTGAAGCCATGGCCCCAGGCCTTGTTGTTAGTCGGGGTCGGATAGAACTGAGGAAAGTAGATGGCGAACGGATTCATATGCGTTTGCCCCGCAACCATCGCGAGGCTGAGAGTAATACGCCAGCCGCGGGGGCAACATAGCGTTTGAGAATAAGTGGATAGAGACGCCAGAAAAGCGGATCACGAGCCACCGACGAGAAACCTTCTGAGGCGTACCAAACTCTTCCGCCACGGTAATAGCGAACACCAGCTGAAAATCGTGAGTCCCAAAGCAATCGTATATTGAGCAAATGATCAGCTTGCACTCGCATCCTTCTAAGATACGGTCCATGCTCATCAATCACTTCGCGGGAATAGATGATGCCTTGGTGACATAAGTTACGCAGTAACACTCGCCATTTTGAAGGACGACCAGAGTAGACACCTTCCTTGCCCCAGTACACGTCGAAAAACGCGGCGCAGCCACCCTCCTGATAAAGCTGATTAAGAACCTGGCCAAAAGGAGGTAAAACAATGTCGTCCTTACCGAGGAAAAACAGATAGCGACCGCGGCTCGCACGAATACCGTCATTCATAGCGGCATATATTCCTTTGCGAGTTTCAGACGTGAATGTCGTTACTCCGCCCACGCTGCCCTTAGCCACCTCAACCTGGCAAGGCGGCGTAATCAAGACGATCTCACAAAGGATATTATCAGCGCCACAAGCCAGCCTGACGGAATCGATGCACCTCTTCAGTTCAAGATCCACCTTAATAGCTGGAATGATAACGCTCAGAAACGGTCTAGAATTTGACATGTTGTAGCTTTATCGGGATATCATTAAATTTGCGTCGAGAAATCCAGATGGCGAATATTGCCAGAACTGCAAGAGGCAGCAAAACTTGGAAGGCTAAGAAGTCTTGAGAATAGGTCAGTAAACACGCCATCCAAATCGAACTTGCCATTACGCGAGGCGCCGGCCTAACTAACAACTTAGCAGACATCCAAGCTACCCCAACAACGATAATCAAACCCAGAATACCCAGTAATGCCGGTATAAGTGCATAGCCTATCGGAAAGTAGTAAGTTGCAAGTGCCATGAAGGAAGTATTTGCTCCACTGCCATTGGTAATCGACAGCCCTTTTCCGTACAGGACCACTCCCAACGGATCGTTTTTAGGTGGAAAACCGATCAGATTACCGAGCGAACGAAATGCCTCAGAAAAAAAACTGAGATCCGCAGTCTGAGATGTACGTAGATCTAGTGACAAGGCGCGCGCATCGTTATTAAGAAAAAATCGACTCAATGCAAGGTTAATAAAATCATCAAACTCTATATTAAGGAACTCTGCTACGATAATTGATGATATCCAGGCCAAACCCATAACGATTATGAGTAAAATTATGATTTTATAGATCTGGATGTGAGCTCGCTTGTATTCAATCAAGCTGGCCATCGACAAGAACCAGAGAAAAGCGCCACCCTTGGAACCGGCCAATACCGACAACATCAAATTAGCAGCAATTACAGACCAACCTAAAATTCCAAGATATCCGCGACTCGTTACTAGTGACGCCAAGAAGACGGCCTGCACTGTACTGATCAGAAGTCCTGCATATGTGTAGTACTTTGCCAGAGAACTTGAAGATAGATAATCAATTCGCGAGCCTTCCGAAAACAGACCAAAGCCAGCTGTGATCATATTGGGATACGAAATCAATAATTGAAAGGCAACGGCCCATATAAGCACTCGTGCGGCATCCCCCTCACAAATATTTATCATATCTCGCTTAATATTTAGCAACAGTTTAAAGAACAATGCAAGCACCGTAACTTCAAATAACAAGCCGGCAATTAAATCCGCCGAGTCTGGTTGCGGCGTGGCCAAAAATGCCACTGCATAGAATGAGGCAGCCATTGCCGGAGACAAGTTATAGATCAGACCCTTGAGCCATAATCTACCAGCTCCTACAAGCGAACTTGTAAACAAGGCTAGCAGCAATATTCCAAGAACTGTCGCAAATCTTTCTTTTAATATAAATTCATACATTGGTTAGTTAACCTAGAAATACTTCATAGTCATAGCTCTTCGTTTTTTGCTATTTCTCTGTAAAAGGCCAATTTCATACTCAGGCACTTGGACTGCTCAACGAGTTACAGCTTCTTCGTACACATCTTTGTATTGAGCTGCCACCTTCGAGTAGGACCAAAGACGTTGTGCTCGCTTTTGCGCAGCAATCCCATATTGGCGGCGCGTATCATCGCACTTGAGCAACGACACAATAGCTGAGGCTAGTTCTGCTGAATCGTATGGTTTTATGAGAAGACCAGTTTCTTTGTTTGCGACCACATCTTTGAGACCGGAAGAGTCAAATGCAATAACCGGGCAACCGCATGCATGCGCTTCTGACCCGGTTTGTCCAAATGATTCCAGCCGTGACGGAATGACTAGGACATCTGCAGCGCTGTAGAGCGCTGCCAGCGTGTAGTCATCGTGAAGGTGCCCCATCCAATGCACAACAAGCTGCAGTGCCGGAGAATTTTCAGGCTGACTTTGACCAAAGATGACTGCATCCACCCCCGTCATTTCGTGAAACACATTTGCAAGGGCTGGCAGCAAAAGATCCCAACCCTTATAAGTCAGCTGTGTACCCTTGATGGCGCCAAACAGTATTAGTTTCCGATTCTGCGGAAGATTCAAAAGATGTCGTGCCTCTGCCTTGTTCATTGGCTTAAACACTTCCACATCTAAGGTGTTTGGGATGACATGAACTGGAAAGTTGCGCATTAAGCTACTTTGACTAACACAATCCGCCAACCATCGACTAGGTGTCACAATATGTATTGGTTTCTTCCAACTGATCTTCTTACGCCGCCAGACCCATCTATCAAAATCAAATCCACCAATATCGGACGACGCTGTGTAGCCGCTACGCCAACGAGCATCCGGCGTATCCGGTGCCAGATGTTCCGCACCGCAAAAAGCCCACATATCATGAAGGCTCCAGACCAATGGCTTAGTAATTTTCCCGATCTCCTCGACCGAGAGAAATGCTCCATTTACCCAATGCAAATGAGCAACATCCGATGGATGAGAGTTCACATCTTTTGCGGTCAACCGAGTTGCCCAACCTGCAGAGCGCGGCATGTTGTCAGGCATTGAGGATAACCGTCTAGGCAGGGCATCAACAGCTGATTTGACAATGGAACCTAATCGTCCGCGGAATCCCTCGTTCAGGCCACTGACGGTGTAATCATCATTAGCTTTTTCGGCAACTACCATTTTGGAATCAAAGATCTGATGCTTGCGAAAAGCTGCGTGGAGGCGTAGCGCGGCACGAGCAGCACCACCAAGTCGATCTCCGGAATAGTGCGTGACTCTGAGCTTCACTCGGGTAATCGCTTTCGTTGAATAAAGGTTTTGTATATGCGCCTTGAGAAGTTGTAAGCGCCACATCGGGCCAAGAACTTGCTGATTGCAATCTTAAATCGATACTCCCTGTAGAAGCTTGGATTAATATCTCTTATATGTTCGATCTCTACCTCAGAATTACACAATTGCGTGAGAAATAAGTATGAAGAAATTCTCCTCTGGTACCGCGATTTGAACTCATCATTAAGTTGCTGAGGCATTCCCGCCGGTAGGAACCTCTGATAAACGGCAATCTCGTACGGAATATCGCGAAAGTAAACTTCTAGGTGGCTGTAGCTTTTTGCGGCCATGCGCAAAGCGACAAGAGGAAAATTTGGAATCATCACATGAATCGTCTGCTGCCGAAGATGAGCAGAAAAAAGGCCAAACCAATAACATCCATAACCATGGGCTGTTCCAAATAATTTTCTAAAATCGGTGTCATCTAGATATTTCGCTTTCACCAGTAGAGCTCCAAACATGCCCTTATCACGAAGATCATTGAAAGCTGTTGAGATACTGTTGTAGCTTTGCGACGACAATTCGAAATGCGCTCCTATCACTTGATCTCTTCCGTTGACTAAGATGCCATTGAAAATTGCAAGATCCGGAGCCTCTCGTTCTACCAAGTCAACCAACAAATGCAATTGGTCACTTAGAAAAAAATCGTCATCGCCTAAAAAATAGATATAGGGGGCGGTTGCAAGATTTTTGACTACCAGCATGTGCTCATCAACTGGAAGCCGCGTTTGCTGCTCTACATATCGAACAGTCAATGATTTAGGACCAGAAGACAGCAAAATTTTTATGGTGCTGTAATCGTGATCAGATGCATTATTTGAAATGCATAGCTCTACTTTGCTTAAGTCGCATTGGGCATCAAAAATTGACTTGATAGCTTTTTGAAGATAGTCGCAGCGATTGAGCGTAGGAATGCAGATGGAAAGTATGGGCGACATGGGTTGTATTTATGACCTCATCGTGCTAATAAATCTAAGGGATCGCACTTGCAGTAGGAATAGATCCGGAGCCAAAAAAGCGTTGACTAGAAAAGCTTGCACAAATTGGGAGACAACTGTGGCTGCTGCCGCTCCATATGCGCCATGAGTTGGTGTCAGGATAAAGTTAAGACTTAAAGCGACGATAGCGCCACTGATGGCTTGATACAACGCCAATTTTGAACGACCCTCATTGATCATCCAGATGCTCTGCATTACTCCCAAACAAACCGGCACAAATGTAAATGCATGCAATGCGAAAATTTCGGCGGAAATTTTGTATTGCTCCCCATATAGCAGAGCCACCCAGTACTTTGCGGTTAATACATTAAAAGTCACCACTGTAAAGGACAAAATCCACATGATAGAAAATGCTTTATAGATCACACGCTTATAATCTTCTCCACCCTCAATACGCTTGCGTGATATATATGGCGCGAGACTGGTGGCAAGGGCCATTGGTATGAAATACCACAATTCCGATAACGTCACCCCTACTGTATATATACCAACTGCCGAGTTCCCAGCTGATTCCCGAAGAAATATGACACTAATTCGCATATACAATAAAATTGACAAGCCGGAGATCAATAGCGGCCAAGCCTGTTTTAATAATTCAATAGCGACCGAGGTCGACCATCGCCATCGTGTCGAGGTTCTGAGCAACCTGTAAGCGATAGATAGTGCAAACAGAGCTAATGCCGCTTCAATAACTGCTGCCATCGCAAATGCAATTAACCCTGCGCCACTCAGTATTAGGAAAATTTTAATGATGGCGGTTAATACATAAGATACCCATTTTGCAAGCACTGTACGACGGCTTTGCAACTGACTTTGAAACCATAGGTCAATGACATCCGATATCTGGAAGAAGATAATTAATCCAACAATAGAAATTACAGTAAAGGCATGATCATCTCCTTTATTTAAAAGCGCAGCTATCGTCACCACCATAATATAAGACGCAGTTGCACTCGCGCAGCGCAAGCCTATTGTTGTTCCTAAATATTTATGTGCTTGCAATGGGTGTGCTGCTAAGTCTCGCACGACCAGGTTGTCCAAGCCCAAGAGTGCGATCGCCTGGAAAATTGCTATAAATGTTAAGGCGTAGGCTAATACTCCAAATTGCTCCGGACCTAAGTAGCGTGCAACCCATGCACTAACAAGCAGCCCTATAATTAAACGCATTATTTTGTCAGCTACTAGCCACGCAAAGTTAGAACCAATTGCGCGGCCGGATGCCCCCAACTTAAGCCTCAGAACTCCCATATTGATCCGATCATGACTTCAGCTTGTTTAATGTGGAAGCCAATCCTTCAGCCAAGGAATATTTTGGTCGCCAGCCTAGGCCTTTAATCCGATTGGTATCCGCTAAGCAAAGCATCGGTTCAAAGTCGATCCAGGCGCTGATGAACACCGCGACAAATAGCTGCGTGAGCTTGTCTGCTGCCAGCCAACCAGCCGACATTAGCAGCAAAGGCCCGCAAATTGGGTCTGTTGCCGAACAGCACTTGGAGCTTTACCCCGACCATTGTCATCCACCGGCGCGCTCTGCGTCGTCACCCGGCTCGATGCCAATTGGCGGATACGCGAGGGTATCGGCTGGGTCGTAACGGACGTCGGTGTAGGCCATCAATACGTAATCGAACTGGGCAACTCCCATCAGCGAGTGAGCTACGCGTGGATTGATGCGCACGGTGACCGGCGCTAGTTCGTCGAGTAGAAGCGAGGCGTGCTCACCGGTGTCGACATGGCGCAGATTGAGGCGCACCCGCCCATGCAATAGCGTGAACCACTCTGTGGCGAGGTTGTGATAATGGTTCGCGCGGGCCTGGCCCGCATCCCCCTTGATGACGTAGATCTCGCCGAATTGCTGCGGCAGATTTGGCTCGAAGCCCGTCATGGTCTTGAGGAAGTAGCCTCGCGGATCGACGATCTTGCGACGTTCTATGATTTGGTAAAGGTCAGTATTCATGGAGGGCTTGTACGGTACGTTCGACAGCGAGCGACAGGTCGGTGAATTGAAGGTCACCGAGCAGATCGAGAAGCTGGGCGTTGTCCGCGACGCAGTGCATTGGGTCCTGTTTGCGGTAAGGCAGCGCGCCAAACTTCAGCTTTGGTGCCAGTCCCTGACGCTCCAGTGCCTGAGCAGCCAGACCGATGAAGGTCCTGAGTGACGTGCCTTTGCCGGTACCCACATTGATTGTCCGTAATCCGGCAGATGACGCCACGGGTAAGGCGATCAGCCGGTGCAGAATCGCAATCAGGTCATCGACAAACATGAAGTCGCGTTGCTGCTCGCCACCGGTAAGCGGGATCTCTTCCCCAGTCCGGGCTTTTCGGGCGATGAAGGGTATGAGTCGCTCGGCCGGTTCGCCAACCCCGAAGACGTTAAACAAACGTAGGAAAGTCAGCGGTGCGATACCGTTGTACTGTCTCAGCGCGTAATGCAGCGTGGTTTTAGAGATAGCGTAAGGGGATTGGGGCTCCAAGCAAGCCGATTCGTCCAGAGGCTCGCTTGAATCCGCGTACTCGTAGGCCGTGCCAAATAGCACCGTGTGCGCAGACAGGCCTTCCTCAGTCAAAGCTTCGACGAGGTTAAGCGCACCGATGGTATTCACCGCGAGCAGGTCCGCTAGAGTGCTGGTGTCTCGTGTGACGCCCAGCGAGGCGAAGTTCACGACGTGGCTCGGGCGGATCTCGCGGATCACGTCACGGACACTGTCCTTATCCCGTAGGTCCAGGGCAAGTTCGTCGGCTACCGCGTTGCGGCGGCCACACACGGTCACGATCTCCATATCGGGGGCGGCCGCACGGGCGAAGGCCTGGCCAAGGAACCCGTTCGCACCTGTAAGAAGTAGTCTGTTCGTCATCAATAGAGCATCCCGCGGGTCAGTCGTAGTGTTGGAAGGCGTCGATCTGGGCAAGCGTACGAGCGCGCATGTCCGCGCCGGCGAGCCAGTCTCGGTGCCATTCGGTGATGCGGGTCAGTGCGGTTTCCAGTGACCAGCGCGGTGTCCAGTGCAGGCGCTGGCGCGCTTTGGAGATGTCCAGCTTCAGGAAGCTGGCCTCGTGCGGATGGTCGCCGGGCTGCAAGGACCAGGTTGCCCCGTGGGCCCAATTTTCACAGAGGTGTTCGACGATCCATTGCACGGGACGGGCATCCTCGTCGCGGGGGCCGAAGTTCCAGCTCTCGGCGTCGGTTTGGCCGAGCTCGAACAGTCGTTCGGCCAGTAGTAGATAACCAGACAGTGGCTCCAGCACATGCTGCCAGGGGCGGATCGCATGCGGGTTGCGGATCAGCACTGGTTCGCGCAATTCCAGCGCGCGCAGGATGTCGGGCACCAGGCGGTCAGCCGCCCAGTCGCCACCACCGATCACGTTGCCGGCCCTGGCCGTTGCCATGGCGATGCCGGCGTCCTTCAGGAAGGACCTGCGGTAGGCGCTGCTCACCAGCTCCGCGCAGCCCTTGCTGTTGGAGTAGGGGTCGTGGCCGCCCATTGGTTCGTCTTCGCGATAGCCCCAGACCCATTCGCGGTTCTCGTAGCACTTGTCCGTCGTGATGTTGACGATGGCGCGCACAGAGCCGGCGTGTCGTGCAGCTTCCAGCACATGAACCGTCCCCATCACGTTGGTTGCATAGGTCTCGATCGGTTGCTGATACGACAGGCGCACCAGCGGCTGGGCAGCCATGTGGATGACGATTTCCGGCTGGAATTCGTGCACCAGTGACTGTATGGCTACGTAGTCCCGGATGTCAGCGATTCGGTGCTCCATCCCGTCGGCGACCTGAGCTACCTTGAACAGGGCCGGTTCGGTCGGGGGCTCAAGTGCCACGCCGCGGATAACTGCTCCCATGGACTGCAACCACAGACTGAGCCAGCTACCTTTGAAACCGGTGTGACCTGTCAGCAGGACACGCTTGCCTCGCCAGAATGCAGGGTTGGTTTGCTTGTGAGTCATTTCAATCCCACTTTTTCCAAGGAGCCTTGCCACTGACCCAGAGTTCTTCCAGCAGGTGCTTGTCACGCAGGGTATCCATTGGTTGCCAGAAGCCGTGGTGTTCGTAGGCCATCAGCCTGCCCTCGGCCGCCAGATTCATCAGGGGTTCTTGCTCCCAGGTCGTGGCGTCGTCTTTGATGTAGTTCAGCACTTCAGGTGAAAGCACAAAGAATCCACCATTGATCATGGCGCCGTCACCCTTGGGCTTTTCTGTAAAGCTGTGAACTTGTTGCGCGCGGATGTCGAGTGCGCCAAAACGCCCAGGGGGGTAGGTGGCGGTTAGGGTAGCGGCCTTGCCATGCGATTTGTGAAATTCGATGGTGGCACTGATATCGATGTCACCCACACCGTCACCATAGGTGAAGCAGAAAGCTTCGTCGTTACGGACATAGTCGGCCACACGCTTGAGTCGTCCACCCGTCATCGAGTTGTCGCCTGTATCGACCAGCGTGACATTCCAAGGCTCAGCGCGCTTGTGGTGAACTTCCATTCGATTGCTGCGCATGTCAAAAGTGACGTCAGACATGTGCAGGAAGTAGTTGGCGAAGTATTCCTTGATGACATAGCCCTTGTAGCCACAGCAGATCACGAAGTCGTTGACGCCGTGCTGCGAGTACATCTTCATGATGTGCCATAGGATAGGGCGACCGCCGATTTCAACCATAGGCTTGGGGCGTAACGAGGTTTCTTCACTCAAACGCGTACCCAAACCACCTGCAAGAATCACTGCCTTCATGAAATCAACCTTGAAATGAATTGGACCGATGCAAAGCAGACGACTGCATTTTTAAGTGGTCCATGTTGCACGTAGCCACGGGGTTCCGGATTAGGCATCGTTATTCGATACTAACGCTGACCGAGTAGCCATTGGCCTTGAGCAGGGCATGCCGCTTGGCTTCTTCCAGGTCGTGGCTGACCATCTCGGCGCACATTTCCTGCACGGTAATCTCGGGCACCCAGCCCAGTTTGTCTTTGGCCTTACTCGGATCTCCCAGCAGGGTTTCGACTTCGGTCGGGCGGAAGTAGCGTGGGTCGATCTTGACGATGACCTGGCCGGGCTTGAGCGCCGGGGCCCTGTCGCCCGTGATGCTGTCGATGATGGCGACTTCGTCCACGCCTTGACCTTCGAAGCGCAACTTGATGCCCAGTTCAGCAGCAGACCATTCAATGAACTGGCGAACGCTGTATTGCACACCAGTGGCGATGACGAAGTCTTCAGGCTGCTCTTGCTGCAGCATCATCCACTGCATGCGCACATAGTCTTTGGCATGGCCCCAGTCACGCAGCGCATCCATATTGCCCATGTACAGGCACGGCTCCAAACCTTGGGCAATGTTCGCCAAGCCACGGGTGATTTTACGAGTCACGAAGGTTTCGCCGCGACGCGGGCTCTCGTGGTTGAAAAGAATGCCGTTGCAGGCGTAAATTCCATAAGCCTCGCGGTAGTTCACGACTATCCAGTACGCATACATCTTGGCAACAGCGTAGGGGCTGCGAGGATAAAACGGCGTGGTTTCCTTTTGTGGAATTTCTTGCACCAAGCCGTACAGCTCGCTGGTACTGGCTTGGTAGAAGCGCGTCTTTTTCTCAAGACCCAATATCCGAATGGCTTCGAGAATACGCAGCGTGCCAATGCCGTCAACGTCGGCCGTGTATTCAGGGCTTTCGAACGACACGGCCACATGGCTCATGGCACCGAGGTTGTAAATCTCGTCTGGCTGGGTTTCCTGAATAATGCGCACCAAGTTGCTGGTGTCGGACAAGTCACCATAGTGCAACTTGAAGCGCGCATTGTCGATGTGAGGGTCTTGGTAGATGTGGTCGACGCGCTGT
>FUWD012830439.1_pt1 | contig 13138 bp, 11 predicted proteins | sample 1063281 | NCBI WGS metagenome assembly FUWD01 (sample SAMEA79048168, study PRJEB19326) | metagenome | biome: marine
AACCCTGAGCGTGAGCGCTTAATGGGTCGTTCTGGAAATACTCATGAATATGTTGGCTTAAACTCAGACTGGACTTACCAAATAATTAAACAAGTAGGTAACTATGCAGAAAGTTTTGAGCGTAACATTGGCCTTAACACACCTATCGGTATTGCCCGTGGTGTTAATGCTTTATGGACTCAAGGTGGTATCTTATATTCACCTCCATTTAGATAATCAAATATCTTTGTTTGACAAAAACCAGCCTATTTTATGTAGGCTGGTTTTTTTATATAATCTCACACATGTTAAAATAGAGCAGCATGAAAGAAAATAAAACATTACTCTCCATACTAAACAATAACGAATTTAGAGGGTATTTATTTCAAGCTATAACTTTGATTGCAATAGTCGCTATGGCTTATATTGCCATTGACAATTTGTTTATTAATATTGAAGCTCGTAGCATACACACAGGATTCTCTTTCTTAAAAAATAGAGCAGGATTCGATATAAATGAATTTTTAATTGACTATTCTCCAGAATCGTCCAACCTAAGAGTTTTTTATGTTGGACTAATCAATACTATTGTTGTTGCAATAGTTGGTATTATTTTTTCCACAATTATAGGTCTTATTATTGGTATAGCAAGACTTTCTAATAACTACTTAATATCTAAGCTCGCTAGTAGCTATATCGAACTTTTTCGTAACATTCCAATACTTTTACAAATATTATTTTGGTACAACATAGCCCTTGTTGTTTTTCCACACCCTCGTAAGAGTTTTGAATTTTTTGATTCAATTTTTATAAATAAAAGAGGCTTCTATTTACCAAAGCCTATTGCAGAGGATGGCTTCTTGTGGGTTATAGTGGCTCTCATAATAGGAATCATTGCAGTAATTGCAATGAAACGACACTTTAAGAAAAAGCACGAAAAAACTGGAAAATACACCCCTACATTTTTATATTCAGTTTGTTTAGTTGTCGGCTTACCTATTACTGTATTTTTTTTAATGGGATCACCAATAAATTTAGATTACCCAGCCCTGAAAGGTTTTAATTTTAGAGGTGGAATGGTTTTCTCACCTGAATTCACAGCACTTGCTTTTTCTCTGAGTGTTTATACTGCAACTTATATTGCAGAAGCCATTAGGTCAGGCATAGAGGCTGTTGACAAAGGCCAAAAAGAAGCCGCATCAGCGATAGGTTTGACTTCAGTTCAGTCACTCAAATTAGTAGTTCTTCCACAAGCTTTACGTGTCGCAATTCCGCCAACTATTAATCAATATTTAAACTTAACAAAAAATTCATCATTAGCTGCTGCTATTGGCTATCCAGAACTTATGTCAGCTTTCGGCGGTACAGTTCTAAATCAAGTAGGTCAAGCGGTAGAAATATTAGGAATGACAATGCTGGTGTATTTGGTTATATCGTTGATAATATCTTTGGTGCTTAATATTGTTAACCAAAAGATGAGTATAAAGGGCAGATAATATGGCTATATACGAACTAAACACCCCCAAAAAGCCACCAATAACTCAAATAGGTATTGTTCGCTGGCTTAGGCATAATTTATTCTCCTCCTCGCTAAATACGGCTTTAACAATATTAGCTATTTATGTTCTTTACATAGTAATACCGCCTTTTATTGATTGGATGATTATAAGTGCAAATTTTAATTTTGGCACAGTTGACATATTCGGTTTCAGTATTAAGTTTTCTGAAGAAATGGCTAATAATAATAATTGCGGCCGTACAGCTGCTTGTTGGCCATACATCTATGAAAAAATTTATATGTACACATATGGATTCTATCCTAGAGGAGAATCTTGGCGTCCAGATACTGTATTTTGGCTAACAATAGGTGTGTTTATAGTAATTAAACTTCTAAAAAATAACAAGTACAAGAATATAGTTTTTATTGCTATTATCATCGTATATCCAATAGTTTCATTTATCCTAATCAGCGGCGGTTTTTTTGGTTTAACTCATGTAGAAACTCACCAATGGGGAGGGCTAATGTTAACTCTAGTTATTGCCTCTGTTGGCATTATAGTTTCGTTTCCAATAGGTATTTTTTTAGCACTAGGCAGACAATCTAATCTAAAAATAATTAACTTTTTTTCAACTATATTTATCGAATTTATTCGTGCCGTGCCTCTGATTACTATTCTATTTATGGCTTCATTTGTATTGCCTTTATTTTTCACTGAAAGTATGGATTTTGATAAATTATTAAGAGCACTTATAGGAATTGCACTATTTCAGGCTGCGTACTTTGCTGAGGTTATTCGTGGCGGTTTACAAGCTATACCAAAAGGGCAATATGAGGCCGCTGATGCAATAGGCCTTAATTATGTGCAAAAGAATGCATTAATAATACTGCCACAAGCATTAAAAATTTCAATACCCAATCTAGTAGGATCTTCAATTTCTCTATTCAAGGACACCACATTAGTTCTTATCATTGGTCTAATGGACATGCTTGCTATGGTAAATATGACGAGTAATGATCCATACTGGCTAGGTAGAGAAACAGAAGGATTCATTTTCGTAACAATGGTAATGTGGATAATATTGTACTCAATGTCTCGTTATTCTAAAAAACTTGAACAACGTTTTAATACTGAGCACACTAATTAATATAAAGGTTTATTTATGAACATAACAACTAATAGTAAAAGCATCATAGAAATTAATGAGCTAAATAAATGGTATGGTGATTTTCAAGCACTAAACAATATTAATCTAAACATAAAAGAGGGCGAAATTATAGTTGTTTGTGGCCCCTCAGGAAGTGGCAAATCAACACTAATCCGATGTGTAAACTTCCTTGAAAAATTTCAAGAGGGTGAAATTATTGTTGATGGAACGCAATTAACAGATGATGCCAATAAAATACGGCAGGTAAGATCTGAAGTATCTATGGTATTTCAGCATTTTAATTTATTCCCACACTTAACAATTTTAGATAATTTAACTTTAGCTCCTATTTGGGTTCATGACGAAACTAAAGCACAATCCAAAGAAAAAGCACTGAAACTACTGGAAAGAGTAGGGATAAGGGACCAAGCTGAAAAGTACCCAAATCAACTAAGTGGCGGTCAGCAACAACGTGTAGCTATAGCAAGAGCTTTATGCACTAATCCAAAAATTATGTTATTTGATGAGCCGACCTCAGCATTAGATCCAGAAATGATTTCTGAAGTGCTAGATGTAATGATAGAGTTAGCTAAAGAAGGTATAACAATGATCTGTGTCACACATGAGATGGGCTTTGCCAGGAAGGTGGCTGACCGTATTATTTTTATGGACTATGGACAGATCATTGAAGAGAATGATCCAGAAAACTTCTTTAGCAACCCAGAATCAGACAGACTACGTCTATTTTTAGATCAAATATTGACTAAATAACAAGCAAAATATACTTAAATTAGCAATTTTGTGTCGCTATATTTTGCGATAAAGGCATTATTTTGATAAACTTAAATCTAAATATTCAATATAAAAAACCATAATGGTCTTTTTTAAAAAAAATAAAAAACTAGCTGAACTTCCAAATGAGCAAGATTGGAGTAAGGATATTAAGCGCAATAAAGCCTTAGGAATTAATGCAGTACAGCAGGGATTTGATTTCGATGAAAACACTGTATTAATGGGGGATAAAGCTACATCGGGGACTAAGTACGGACTAAGCTTGATTCAAGAAAAAATAAGTGAGGATCATTTAAAGATTTTACTAAATTGCAAAGAAGAAAGTACAGCTGAGGAATTGATTAGAATCCTTGAAAGGACAAATAAAACTAAATTTAAAAATGATATTTTAAATCCTCTTATAGGATTCGGGTTTTTAGAAAGAACAATACCTGAAAAACCAAAAAGCCCAAATCAGAAATATAGATTAACCGGCCTATTTATTAAAAAACGAGGTACTAATTTAGATAATTATTAGTAAAACTCTCAAATTAATGATTTTAGGGACTTTTATTAATTAGGCATTACTGAGTTTAGGTTGATCTTTAATCGTCGCTTAAATCTCATAATATATTTTATCTTGTAAGTCTTTGTTTTTTAAGTAAATTTTTGATTTTTTCGTTATTTTAGCTATTTTTTTTCTGTTTTTGCTTATACTGTTGTATATTTATTTGATCTTATTTCTTTTATGAAAAAAATTATTTTTACTTTATTTTTATTATTTTTGTCAAATCATGTTTTTGCATTAACTTTTGTTGATGGTAAAGAAGTCAAACCAGAAATTGAAAAAATTAATAAACTTGAAAGGACATTAAAAGCTGTTTTATTTGAATTGGAAGCAGCAAAATTGAGCAATTCAGAACTCTCCTCCAACAATAAAAGCCTTTCTCAAGAAATTATTGTACTCAATAAAGATATTGCTGACCTTGCGGATAATATTCAAAACACTTCTACTGCCATCAACAATACTAATACCAAATATAGCGCTTTATTTCAGAAGTTTAATAAACTGAATCAAAAGCATATCAGCCTTAATGCTACAAATAATAAGCTACAGACTGACCTCAAAGAGTTAAAAACCAACAATGAAACATTAGCTCTGAGTAACGTCAATCTTAAAAACCAAACCTCTAAAGGCACTGATACAATTGATGTCGATACAAAAAAAATTGAATCTGACTTATTAAGATACAAGCAATTAAATATCAATTTAAACAAGCAACTAAATGCCCTTCAAGCTAGTAATAATAATCAATCTTCTAATATTTCTGATTTGAAAATACAATTAAAAAAACAGTCTATTTTAATGTCTAAAGATAACAATGAAAAATCTACTCAACTACTAAAAGATATTGAGTCCCTGCAGAATGACCTTAGCATTGTTAAAAAATCTAATAACAATTTAACCTTATCTATTTCAAAATTAAAATCTATTAACGAAGAAGCTAGCAATAAGTTGATTCAACTAAATATCAGAAAGGAAGCTTTGCTTACTGAAAATGAAAGACTTGGCGCTGAAATTATATCAATAAGTGATGAAAATGATGAATTAATAGAAAGTCAATATCTGTTTTCAACTGTTAATTATTATTTAATATTTTCCACACTATTTGGATTTATTGTTGGCGTTATAATTAGCTTATTTTTTGCACGTATTGCCAGACAAAAAAGAGAAGATTTTTATAATATAAATCGTTCATACTAATTTAAGGAATTACAATAATTATAAGTTGAATTATTTTGATATTTATATAGTTTTATCTACGCTAAATGGACACAAAAATAGGCATTTTATTAACGAATCTTGGCACTCCTAAATCTCCTAATAAGGCTGATGTAAAGGCCTATTTAGCCGAATTTCTTTCAGATAAAAGGGTTGTAAACACTCCAAATAAATTTGTCTGGTGGCTTGTTTTAAATTTAATTATATTAAACACTAGGCCAAAAAAATCAGCCATTAATTATGCTAAAATTTGGGGACGTTTTGGTTCAGGATCTCCGTTGTTAGATATAACTGAATTACAACTTTTAGGAGTAAAAAATATACTTCAAAAGAGTCATGATAATTTAGAATTTGAAATTGGTATGAGATATGGAAAACCTTCTATTTCTAAAGCTCTTAATAATCTTAAATCAATGAATTGCAGAAGGATAATTATTCTTCCTCTTTATCCTCAAAACGCTGGAGCTACAACTCTATCTACGCTCGATACTGTTAATTTAGAAATCAACAATTGGAGTGACTGTCCAGAGATTAATTTTATTTATGATTATCACCAACACAACGGATACATAAATTCTTTAGCAAATTCGATAATAGAGCACCAAAAAGTTAATGGTAAACCAGAAAAACTTATAATGTCATTTCACGGTATGCCGCAGAGTTATGTTGATAATGGAGATGTATATTATGAGCAATGCTTAAATACATCTAAATTGCTTGCTAAAGCCCTTAATTTAGATCCAAATGATTACTTGCTTAGCTTTCAATCAATTTTTGGCAAAGAAGAGTGGATTAAACCATACACCGAAGTAACTCTTAAGTCATTAGCTTCTTCTGGCACAAAACATGTCCAGGTAATTTGCCCAGGGTTTTCTGCTGACTGTCTGGAGACGTTAGAAGAAATTGAAATTGAAAATAGGAATTACTTCTTAAACGCTGGAGGTGATAATTTTAGTTACATTCCAGCTTTAAATATTAGAAATGATCATTTATGTGCACTCTCCAGCATTATTTCTGACAAAGTTAATATTACCACTAAATAACTTCGCATAATTTATATTATGTTAAATAATATATAAATACTTATATATTACAAGCGATATTTACCCTCCTCCTATAGTGTAAACTCGTGCTTTATTTAAATGAACATAAACAAGACATTTGCCCTTTAAGTAATGAATAAAATCAGCCACAATAACTCATCGATTAATTATTTATTGTTATTTTCATTAATATTTATATGGGGAACTTCTTTTTTGTTGATAAATAGGAGTTTGTTGTCTTTTTTTCCAGAGCAAGTTGTAGGTATTAGACTTTTAATTGCAGCGCTTGTAATGTTAGTCGTTCTTTTATTCACTAAAAGAAAGCTTCCTTTAGATATTACCTCATGGCTACATTTTTTTATTATTGCTTTGATAGGTAATATATTGCCATTTTGGCTAATTGCTGTCGGCCAAACCACTATATCCTCTGGCTTAGCTGGATTATTGATGGCTGTTATGCCTTTATTTACAATTATTTTGGCACATATATTTATCAAAGATGATAAGATCAATCGCTACAAAATTATTGGTTTTATTATTGGTTTTTCTGGTGTTGGTTTTATTCTCACCCCTACAATTACTAGCTTTCCTGAAAGTACAACAAGTGTAATTCTAGTGCTTACTGCTTCTTTCTTTTATGCTGTAAATACTGTTATAACTAAAAGCATTAGAGAATATGACCCTATAGTTGCAAGTGCTGGTGTACTTACCTGCTCTACTGTAATCTCTTTCGTTATTTGGCCTTCATATATGTTATCAATTGAACTTTCAGCTGTATCCACTGTCAGCGCTATCAGTATTATATTGCTAGGTATTTTCCCTACAGGTTTAGCAGCTGTTATCTACTTTAATATTATCAATAGAACTGGACCTAGTTTTTTATCCAATATTAATTATTTAATTCCTGTTGTTGCATATTTTGTTGGTGCATTAGTGCTTGATGAAACTATTCTTTGGCATGACTTACTTGCACTAATTCTTATTATTTTTGGTATTGTTGTTTCTAGAAGAGTTGTTACTTAAGTACTAATTTTTTGTATTTTGAATCTTTACATTGAATAAATTTAACAATATACATATAAATAATCATTCAATAGACTATGAATGTCATGAAAATGACTCTATTCTCGAGTCTGGGCTTCGTAATGGCTTATCAATGCAATACATGTGTCAAAACGGAACCTGTGGAGAATGTTCAGCTAAATTAATCAAAGGAGAAGTTGTTCAAATCAAGCACCATGATTTTGTCTTGAGCTCTAATCAAAAACAGAATAATGAATTTTTAATGTGCTGTAATTCACCTATCTCAAATATTGATATAGATGTTGACTTGATTGGTGATGTTAAATCAATAAAAACACAAAATATAGATACAAAAGTTAAATCTATAATTATTGCCAATGACGACCTATGCATACTAACTTTAAGAACGCCAAGGTCAAAGGTATTGCAATTTATGGCAGGACAAGATGTTGAATTGTCATTTGAGGGAAAAACCTCTAGATACCCTATTGCCTCATGCCCTTGTCACGGTATAGAGTTAGAATTTCATATTAGAAAATTTGATGAAGATGAGTTCGCCGGAGCATTATTTAGTGCATCTATAAAGGTTAAGTCAAATATAAAACTAGAGGGCCCTAAAGGAATATTTGTTCTTAAAGAAAAATCAGACAGGCCAATGCTATTTATAGCATGGGATATTGGTTTTGCCCCTATCAGGAGTCTAATTGAACATGCATTTTCTTTGGAGATGTCTAATCCGGTATATCTTTATTGGGCTTATCCAGAAATTAAGGGACCCCCCTACTTAGAAAATCATGCCAATTCGTGGAAACTTATTCTTGATGATTATAGTTATACAAAGATTGCGTGTAATTTTAATATTATTGATAACAATTATTATATAAACATAGCTAATTCAATCTACAAATCACTAGATATTGATGCTGTTATAAATTCAGATGTATATATCTCAGCCCCAGCAGAAGTTATCATTTATCTAAGTGAAATGTTGCTTGAAACTGATTTAAATGAAAAGCATTTGATAGCCTCACCAATCTAAACTTTTTTTTCTAAATAAAGCTTAATAAATTACTATCATACTGGGATATTTTTTTTAATTATCCTTGTAGACCTTATGCAGTATACGATTCAAGTTTCGCAACTAAAATAATTACCAAATTGGGCTTGCAAAAATATTTCAAATACACTATATTTAGTTGGAAACTTGTCAATTAAATACTATATATAGTATTTATTGAAAATCAATGAATCTAAATATAAACACAAAATAATGAATCAAAATATTAAAGTAATTAAAAGAAATGGTGATAAAGAATTCATAGACATGGAAAAAATTCACCGTGTAGTTCATTGGGCAACACAAGACCTTAATAATGTTAGCGTATCACAAGTAGAAATAAATGCACAACTTGCATTTTTTGATGGAATTAAAACTGAAGATATTCACGAGACTATTATTAAATCTGCAGCAGATTTAATCTCTACCGATAACCCGGACTACCAATATTTAGCTGCACGTTTGGCTATTTTTCATTTGCGTAAAAAAGCTTTTAAATCTTTCACGCCTCCTCCTTTGTATGACCACATAAAGAAATATACTGATTTAGGGGTATATGACAAAGATATTCTGGACAAATATTCAAGAAAAGAAATAAACGAAATAGATAAATATATAGATCATTGGCGTGATATGAGTTTTTCTTATGCAGCTGTTAAACAGCTTGAAGGAAAATATCTTGTACAAAATCGTGTTACTGGCGAAATTTATGAGTCACCACAACAATTATATGCACTTGTTGGAATGTGTCTTTTCCAGGAATATGAAGAAAAAGCGCGCATGGACATAGTTAAAAGGTTTTATGATGCTGCTTCTTTATTTAAAATATCTTTGCCTACACCTATAATGGCTGGCGTCAGAACTCCAACAAGACAATTTTCTTCATGTGTATTAATTGAAACTGATGATGACCTTGATTCCATAAGTGCTGCATCTGGGGCTATTGTTAAATATGTATCTCAAAGGGCTGGAATCGGCATTAATGGTGGAAGAATACGTGCAATAGGAAGTCCTATTCGTGGTGGAGAAGCAACACATACTGGATGCATTCCTTTTTATAAACACTTCCATACAGCTGTTAAGTCATGCTCCCAGGGAGGCGTACGTGGTGGTGCAGCCACCCTATTCTATCCTTTATGGCACTTGGAAGTTGAAAGCCTTATGGTACTTAAAAATAATACTGGAACTGATGAAAACAGAATTCGTCATCTTGACTATGGTGTTCAATTTAATGGCCTAATGTACCAAAGATTCTTGGCCGATGGAGATATAACACTGTTCTCCCCTCATGATGTGCCTGGGCTATATGACGCATTCTTTATTGACCAAAAAGAATTCAAAAGATTATATGAAAAATATGAAAAGGACGACAATATAAGAAAAGAAACTGTAAAAGCAAGAGAGCTCTTCGTTAAATTTATGCAAGAAAGAGCAAACACTGGTCGCATATATTTACAAAATGTTGATCATTGTAATACTCATGGCGCTTTTGACGCCCAAACTGCTCCAATAAGGCAGTCCAACCTTTGTATGGAAATCACCCTGCCAACTAAACCATTATTTTCAGTGCAAGATGAAAATGGTGAGGTTGCACTATGTACCCTGTCCGCAGTAAATCTTGGGGCACTTGAATCACTCGACGAACTTGAAGATATAACTGAAATAATAGTTCGAGCTCTTGACTCTCTTCTTGACTACCAAGACTACCCTATTAAGGCTGCAGAATTAGCCAGCAAAAATCGTCGAACTTTGGGTATAGGAGTCACAAATTTTGCTTACTATTTAGCAAAAAATAATGTCAAATACTCTGACGGATCTGGAAACGAGTTAATTCATAGAACTTTTGAAGCACTTCAATATTACAGCCTTAAGGCTTCAAATAAGTTGGCAAATGAATATGGAGCATGCCCTTCCTTCTCTGAAACTCAATACGCCAAAGGAAAGATGCCGATAGATACTTATAAAAAAGATGTAGACAAATTCTGTAAAAATAAGCTCAACCTTGACTGGAAAGCCTTGCGCAAAGATATTGTTTCTACAGGGCTTCGAAATTCAACTTTAACTGCACTAATGCCTTGTGAGAGCTCATCTCAAATATCAAATTCTACAAATGGAATCGAGCCTCCTAGAGGTTTCGTATCAATCAAACAATCTAAGGATGGAATTCTTAAACAAATAGTCCCTGAATACGAAAAATTGAAAGACCAATATGAGCTGTTGTGGGATATCAAAGAAAATGAAGGCTACATGCAATTATGTGCAATTATGCAGAAGTTTGTTGACCAATCAATATCAACAAATACTCATTATGATCCGTCACTATTTCAGGGCAACAGAGTGCCAATGAAGTTGTTCTTAATGGACATTCTTAAGGCCTATAAATATGGAATTAAAACTCTCTATTATCATACTACTAGAGACGGTGCTGCTGATGAAATAGAAGAAGAAAATAACGACGACGCCTGTGCTGATGGCGTCTGTAAATTATAGAGGTATATACATGTCTTTTAGTATTTTTAGTAAAAAAATAAGTAACACATTAACTCAACCAATGTTCTTTGGCGACACTGTAAATGTCGCTCGTTTTGATAAGCAAAAATTTGAAATTTTTGAAAAATTAACCGAAAAGCAACTATCTTTCTTCTGGAGGCCTGAAGAGATAGACGTGTCTAAAGATAAAATGGATTTTGCAAAGCTCCTACCAAACGAAAAACATATTTTTTTATCAAATCTACAATATCAAATTCTGCTTGACTCAGTTCAAGGACGCTCTCCAAACATTGCACTATTACCAATAGTCTCACTACCAGAGTTAGAAAATTGGATTGAAACCTGGTCATTCTCTGAAACTATCCATTCTCGCTCTTATACCCATATCATTCGCGCCATTGTTAATGAGCCAGGAGCTGTATTTGATGATATTATGAAGACAGAAGAGATACTCGAAAGAGCAGAAAGCGTTTCAAAACACTATGATGACCTAATTCTACATACTCAAGCTTTTTTGGTTCACGGTGAAGGGAAGCACAAAATTGATAATGAAATTATAGAGGTTAATTTATATAATCTTAAAAAGAAGCTATATATGACCTTGTTTTCGGTCAATATTTTAGAAGCTATCCGTTTTTATGTATCTTTTGCTTGTTCGTTTGCTTTTGCAGAAAGAAAAGTAATGGAAGGTAATGCTAAAATTATTAAATTGATAGCACGTGATGAGGCGCTACACCTAACTAGTACGCAACATATGCTTAACCTAATGCGTGATGGTAAAGATGACCCTGATATGGCTAAAATTGCAATAGAATGCGAAGATGAGGTTATTGATATGTTTAAAGATGCAACCCAACAAGAAAAGGATTGGGCTGATTATTTATTCAGTGATGGCTCAATGATTGGACTCAATGCTGATATATTAAAGCAGTACCTTGAATATATAACCAATGTACGTATGAAAGCTCTAAACCTAAAGCCTTTCTTTGATGAATGCTCCAACCCACTACCATGGATAAATCACTGGCTTGATTCTGATAACGTACAGGTAGCTCCTCAAGAAACTGAAATTACATCATACCTAGTAAGTGCTATTGATAATTCGCTAGAAGAATCTGATTCTGATTTCGGAGATTTTAGACTGTAACTGCATAGTCAAATGGATATTTCATGTTTAAAATTGATGTTGATAATATTTACGGAAAAACTGAATCACTTTACGTTTACGGCGAACAATCAATCCTTACTGAACTTGAAGACCATAACTTATTTATAAATTATAGTTGTAGGCAGGGCCATTGCGGCACATGTATCTTAAAGCTTCTGTCAGGTGAAGTAAGGCATCAGGAAACATTAGTGCCATTATCTAAGGGCGAGATTTTGGCTTGCAGTTCTGTACCTATAACTGATATTACAATTACCTTAAGAGATTGAAAGGTCACTGAAATAATCTAAGACTTCATCTGAATTACCAGCAAAAACTATTCTATCTTGCTTTCTTTTTATTTGATATTCATACATCGGATCATAATAACCAGTAAGAAGCTTCTCGATAACAACGTAGAAGCCATCAAGCTTATTATCTTTTTTATAGCTAGATAGTGCTTGGTTAACTAATACTAACATTTCTTTGTAACGCTCAAGACCTAATCTCTTCTTTATTTTATTAATACTTTGAAGCCAATAATCTGAAAAATTGTCAAATCCATTCTCATTATCTTGATTTATAAAATTATTACACATGCCTATGACATACTCATTCAAACTAACAGCAATTCTATTGTCTATGCTTTCATCTAGTAGGATCATATCTGCAAGACTGGTTCTTTCTTGAATGCATTTAGGTATTTGTATGTTGCCAATATTTGAGCCCTCATCTTCGAACACCAAATTTATAAAACTTTGCTTCTTTACTAGTTCGTATCCTATCTTATTTTCAAAGTCAATTTGTGTTGGTTGTGGGGTTATGTTATTACCAAAAGCAGACCCTCGATGATTTGCCAGTGCCTCTAAATCAACTTTGTTATTTATTTTGTTAAGCAATATGGTCTTCCCAGAGCCAGTTTTGCCACCTAAAAGTATCGGTATTGTTTTTTGTATTACTCTGGATGTTTCATCTATTAAATATCTACGCAAAGCCTTATACCCTCCTTTAACTCTTGGATAGTCTTTGCCAGAATACTCAAAAATCCACTTCTGAACTATTTCAGAGCGCATACCGCCACGAAAACAATATAGAGCACCGCTAGGGTTGTTTTTAATGAAATAAAGCCAGTCATTAATCCTTGAGTCTTTTATTTCTCCATTGACCAATTCATGGCCCAATTCTATAGCCATCTCTTTACC
>FUWD013229385.1_pt1 | contig 13137 bp, 15 predicted proteins | sample 1063281 | NCBI WGS metagenome assembly FUWD01 (sample SAMEA79048168, study PRJEB19326) | metagenome | biome: marine
ATGAAAGACTATGCAACTGTAATAGGTTGTAATGCAATCTATCGTGATTTCACGCCTGATATATTAGTAGCATTAGATTCAAGAATATCACACGAGATATATCGTAATGCAAATCTCAAAGATATGAAAGTATATCTAGGTTACTGGACACCTGTTCCTATATTTGTTGCGAAAGAAATGATGAAAACAATGGCAGACAAAACTAATATTGTTTGGAATGATAGTGAAGAAGTTGTTTATCACGGTGCTGATGGAATATTCACACTTATAAGGGGGCATAATTTAGGTATAACTTATATCACAGGTGTTTCTAAAGAAGATAAAATAATAAACATTGAACCAGATGTAGATGGTTTCGCATATGCAACAGGTAGTCGATCAGTACATTTGGCTTGTGAGTTAAATGCCAAAGAAGTTTATATAGTAGGACATGATCTATATTCTAATGACAATAAAATTAATAACTTATATGCAGGTACAAAAGGTTATGGCGATAAAGACGCTATGGCAATGAATCCAAATAATCCAGATGAAACATTTAACTGGATACTACAACATAAGAATACATTTGATAAGTTTTCAGATGTTCAGTTTTACAAGGTAAACAAGGGTAATTTAAAGACTGCCTCTAAAATATCTGAGTGGTCAGACTGTACTAATCTAAAATATATAACACAAGAAGAAATGACTCAATCGCTTTACAATTAATCAAAAAGGTGATATAATATATACATGACATTAGAAGAATTACAACAATCAGTAGATAGAGATTTTAAATTAGATGACACAGAACTAGACGCCGAGTCAATTAAGATACCTCTATTACATAATAAGTATCTACAATATTTTAATAAGTTTTCTTTACTATTGAAGAAATCTGAATATGAACATAAGACTATGATAAGAGATAAATGGGAATACTACACAGGTAAAGCGGACTCGGCAGTATATCTATTAAAACCTTTTGATATAAAAGTATTAAAGTCAGATGTGCATATCTATATGGATTCAGATTCAGATTTACAAAGAGCAGATCAAAAAGTGGCTTATCAAAATCAAATCGTTAAGTACCTTGAACAAGTTTTAAGAAGTATAAACAATAGAACATTTTTAATTAAAAACGCTATTGAATGGAAGAAGTTTACTAGCGGTGCAATATAATAATTTTCGTATAACGGTACCAAATAATATCTGTGATAGAATAATAAAAGATAATGAGTCACTAGATATTATAGAAGCAACTATTGAATCTGGTAATAACGATAAGAGTAGAAGAAGCTCTAAAATATCATGGGTACCTCAGAATAAATTTCCAAAAGAACTTAAAAATTATATTAATACAGCTAACAAAACATTTAATTTTTCATTAAAAGAATTCGAATCTTTACAATATACTAGATATAAAAAAGACGATCATTATAATTGGCATACAGATACTCATAGTAAACCTTATAGAAATGGTATGATTAGAAAATTAAGTTTTACATTATGTTTAAATGATGAATTTGAGGGTGGTGATTTTAAAATATGTGTACCACATCCAATAGTAGATAAGACAACAGAAGAAACAATTAAACTTAAAAAAGGTGAAATGATTATCTTTCCTAGTCATACATGGCATAAGGTAGATAAAGTAACCAAAGGTATCAGGAAATCACTCGTAGGTTGGGTCGTAGGAAAACTATGGATATAAGCATTATAAATATAAGTATGAAAACATTGAACATACATTTATATGACTTACAATCAAGACAATTCTAATCTCCTCATTATAGAAAAAAAGAACGAAGTTTACATTACGGTTGAGTGCGACTCTGGTGTACAACGAGAGATATCAGAATTCTTTACTTTCTATGTACCAGGATATAAATTCATGCCAGCATTTCGTAATCGAATGTGGGATGGAAAGATAAGATTATTCTCACAGAAAACTAAAGAAATTTACTTTGGTCTATATCCATACATTAAGGCATTTGCTGAAGAAAGAGGTTATAACATAGTCGCTGGTAAAGATGTAGATATAGAGAATAAAGTTGATAGAGATGTTGTTACTAAGTTTTCAAATAGTCTAGGTCAAAAATTTGAAGCAAGAGATTATCAGATAGACGCAATATACCATAGTTTAAAACGCAATAGGACGCTTCTGGTGAGTCCTACAGCATCCGGTAAGTCATTCATCATATATTCTTTAATACGTTACTACAGTCATCTAATCAAGGATAACCCTAACAATCGAATACTACTAATCGTACCTACGACATCATTAGTGGAACAAATGTATACCGATTTTGAATCGTATGGTTGGAATGTAAAGAGATATTGTCATAGATTATATAGTGGATACTCTAATCAAACAGATAAGAAAGTATTAATATCTACATGGCAAAGTCTATACAAGTTGCCAAAAGAATACTTTGAGCAATTCGGTGTTGTATTTGGTGATGAAGCTCATCTATTTAAATCAAAATCATTGACAGAAATTATGACTAAACTAGTTGATTGTAAATATCGTATTGGTCTTACAGGAACATTAGATGGTGCTCATACACATAAGTTAGTATTAGAAGGACTATTTGGTGCCGTTAATAAGGTAACTACAACTAAAAAATTAATGGATAAGAATCAGTTAAGTAATCTTGTTGTGAGATGTCTAATACTTAAACATAGTGAGTCAAATGCAAAGATCATATCAAAAGGTAAGTATCAAGACGAGATAGACTATCTGGTTGGCAGTACATCAAGAAATAATTTCATTCGTAATCTAGCACTTAAACTGAAAGGTAATACTTTAATATTATTTCAACTCGTAGAGAAACATGGTAAGAATTTACATAAGATTATTGAAGATAAGGCAGAAGAAGGTCGAAAGGTTTTTTATATATATGGCGGAGTTGATACGGAAGAACGAGAGAAGGCTAGATCAATAGTTGAAACAGAAAACAATGCTATTATTGTTGCAAGTTATGGAACATTCTCTACTGGTATCAATATTAAAAATTTACACAATATAATCTTTGCAAGTCCATCAAAGAGTAGAATAAGAAATCTACAATCAATCGGTAGAGGTCTAAGACTAGGTGATAATAAAGTTAATGCAACTCTATATGATATATCGGATGATTTAAGTTATAAGTCTAAAGAGAATTATACGCTAAAACACTTCCAGGAAAGAATAAGTATATACACAGAGGAAGAGTTTGAATACGAGATACATAACATTAACCTAAAAGACTAAATAGTATTATGACTAAAGTTAAAACAGATTATCGTATGGTTAGACTAACTGATGGTAGCACTATCATGGGTTCGATTACAGTTGATAAAGACTTCTTACGAATCACAAATGCATTAGAATTAAAAACCATACAAAGAAATACAGAATTTGGTTCTAAAGAAGATTCTACACTTGCACCTTGGTTGCCATTTACAGATGATAAAGTATTCATTATTCCTAAAGATAAGGTTATGATTATTACCCAAGCGGACGATCATATATCCCATTACTATGAGGTTATATTAAACAAACTAGAAAAGACTAAATCTAAACCTGTTCTTTCTCCTCAAGAAATGGAAAAGATATTTAGTTTAGCGGATCAAATGGAAAAAATGCAGGCACTACAGTCCTCACAAGAAGAAGTGGATTGGGATAAAGAAGACCTATTTGAACTATTTGGTAAGAAAACTATCCATTAAAATATAGCTATATAGCTGGTTCTCTAAGCATCTACATATGCAAGTATAACATAGATACCAGAATAGTCAAGCGTATTACAAAAACAATTTAATTAATACAACCTGCTTTACATTTAGATATAAAAATGATATAATTAGATATATTAATCAGAAAGATAAATTATGGAAAAAACAAAAGCAAAACTGAAACCACATTATGTAGATAATAAGAAGTTTTTAGTTGCTATGATAGAACACAGAGAAAAAGTCCAGAAGGCAGAAGACAAGAAACGAAAAGCACCAATGGTGACTAACTATATAGGTGAGTGTTTTTTGAAGATCGCTAATCACTTATCTTACAGACCGAATTTTATAAACTATACTTATCGTGATGACATGATATCAGACGGTATAGAAAACTGTTTACAGTACATGAGAAACTTCAACCCAGAGAAATCTAGTAACCCATTTGCATACTTCACACAGATTATATATTATGCATTTATTCGTAGAATACAAAAAGAAAAGAAACAGCAAGATGTTAAGGCTAAACTAATTGCAAGTTCTGGTACTGAAATGATGTTAGATACATTAACTGGCGATGACGCTCAATATAAAAATCAGATGTTAGAGTTTTTACAAAGAAATGTATTGCCAAGTGAACCGAAAGAACCAAAAAAAGTGAAGAAGAAAAAGTAATTATATGCTAATCGCCCTGCTAAATGATACTCACTTTGGTGTGAGAAACGATAGTATGATTTTTGATGACTTTCTACATAAGTTCTATGAAGAAGTATTTTTTCCATATGTGGATAAACATAATATCAAAACACTTATTCATTTAGGTGATGTAGTTGATAGAAGAAAATATATTAATTTTAGAGTTGCTGATAACTTTAAAAAGAAGTTCTTACAGAAACTATGGGATAAGAAGATTGATACTCATATCCTTATAGGTAATCACGATATCTATTTCAAGAATACAAACAGCGTAAATGCATTACAACAGTTATGTACTGCACCTGACGGTGTCAACGAGCCTTGGATATACGAAGAACCTAAAGTTGTAAACTTTGATGGTCTTGATATATTAATGCTACCTTGGATAAATCCTGAAAATCAAGAACATTCATTTAATATGTTAAATACAGCAAAGGCAGATGTTTGTATGGCACACCTAGACTTAAATGGTTTCTTTATGCATGAGAACATAACACAAACGCACGGTTACGATAAGAGTATTGTAAAAAGATTTGAGAAAACAATCTCAGGACATTTTCATTCTAAAAGTGATGATGGTCAGATATTCTATTTAGGTGCTCAATATGAAATGACATGGTCAGATTACGGTCAAACAAAAGGGTTTCATATATTTGATACTGATACGAGAGAGTTAGAGTTTATACCTAATCCTAATACTATATTTGAAAAGTTAATGTACAATGATACAGAAACAAACTATGATAATTTTGATATAAGTTCTCTACATAATAAATTTGTGAAACTTATAGTTGTCAGTAAGAAAAACAATGAGATGTTTGATAGATTGCTTGATAGATTATATAATAAAATAACTGTACACGAGTTAAAGATATTAGAAGATTACTCCGATCTAAACGCCAACCTAGTAAGTGATGATGTTGCTGACGGCACAGAAGATACAATGACACTTGTAAATAACTTTGTAGATCAATTGCCTGTTGATTTAGATAAGAACAAATTAAAGAGTATGATTAAAGAAACATTTTTAGAGGCACAAGATACGGATATACCAATCAAATGATATCATTACCAAATAAAAAATACAACATAATCTATGCTGATCCGCCTTGGCACTTTAAACATTGGAACGATAAAACCGTAACAAGAAAAGTGCCCTATGATATAATGTCAAAAGAAGAAATTTATAATTTACCAGTTCAAGATATTGCAGATAAAGATTGTATGCTATTTTTGTGGGTAACTTTTCCAAAATTACTTGAAGGAATAGAAACAATAAATAAATGGGGTTTCACTTACAAAACTTGTGGATTTAATTGGATTAAAAAAAATAAGAAAGCTGATAGTTTTTTTTGGGGTTTGGGATATTGGACAAGAAGTAATAGTGAACTTTGTTTGATAGGCACTAAAGGAAAACCAAAACGAAAATCAATGGGAGTTCATCAAGTTGTTTATGAAAGAATTAGAGAACATAGTAGAAAACCAGATAGAATAAGAAATGATATAATAGAACTATGTGGTGATCTACCTAGAATAGAATTATTTGCTAGACAAAAAACTAAAGGATGGGATGTGTGGGGTAATGAAGTATGATACATTTTAAAAAGATAAGATATAAAAACTTTCTATCAACAGGTCAACAGTTTATAGAAGTACAACTAGATAGGTCATCTAAGACATTGGTTGTTGGTGAAAATGGTGCCGGTAAATCAACTATGCTAGACGCATTATGTTTTGGTCTATTTCAGAGAGCATTTAGAAATATTAAAAAAGATCAGATGGTCAATAGTATCAATGAGAAAGATTGTGTGGTAGAGGTAGAGTTTCTAATCGGTCAGAATGAATATAAGATTATTAGAGGTATCAAGCCTAACATTTTTGAGATATGGTGTAATGGTATAATGTTAAATCAAGACGCTGCCGTAAGAGATTATCAAAAACATTTAGAAACAACAATATTAAAACTAAACTTTAGATCATTCACACAGGTTGTTATATTAGGTAATGCCTCGTTTGTTCCTTTCATGCAATTAAGTTCCAGACATAGAAGAAATGTTGTAGAAGAAATACTAGACATAGAGATATTTTCTAAAATGAATTTCATGCTTAGAACAAAAGTTCAGGCACAAGATGAATTAATCAAACAATCAGATTTTAATTCTCAACTAATAGAAGGTAAGATAGATTCTCAAAAGAAACACATAGAAGATTTAAGTGGTAACAATCAACAATTCATTGATAAGAAAAAACTAGAGATACAAAAAGCACAGACAGACATAGATAACTATCAATTAGATATAGACAGAGTATCTGCTGAGAAGATTGCTTTACAGAATGAGATAATAGATGAAACTAAAATCAATAACAAGTATAAACAACTTCATAATATGGAGGCTAAGTTAGAAAATACTTGTAGTAAACATAAGAAAGACTTGAAGTTCTTTGAAACTCATAACGATTGTCCTACTTGTCAACAAACTATTGATGAGGCATTTAAAACAAGTATAATTGATAAGAAGAGGAACAAGGTTGTTGAGATTGATAGTGCTATGGGTCAGTTAGTGAAAGAGATTACAACTACTGAAACTAGATTATCAAAGATCAATGAAACAATGGTTGCCATAAGAGAGAAAGAGTTATTAATTAATAGATACGAAACATCTATATCAGAAATAAATAAATATATCATTGATAAACAGAATGAGATAGATGAGTTATCAGATGACAAGTTTACAACAGGTGTTGCAACCGGTCAACTTACAGAATTACAAGAACAACTGACAGAGGCAGAGTCAACTAAAGTTAAACAAAAAGAACATAAGATTTACCTAGATACTGCACGATATCTTATGCAAGATACAGGTATCAAGACAAAGATTATTAAACAATATCTGCCAATAATGAATCAATTTATTAATAAGAACCTAGCAGATATGGATTTCTTTGTTAATTTTACACTTGATGAGGAGTTTAATGAAACAATTAAATCTAGGCACCGTGATGTGTTTAACTATAATTCATTTAGTGAAGGTGAGAAGTTAAGAATAGACTTGTCAATACTATTTACTTGGCGAGAGATTGCTAAGATGAAAAACTCTATGAATACAAATCTATTAATATTAGATGAAATATTTGATAGTTCATTAGACGCTTCAGGTACAGATGAGTTTATGAGAATACTAACCAACAAACTAGCAAAAGAAAATGTTTTTGTTATTTCACACAAGGGCGATACTTTAATAGATAAATTTCCCTCAATTATTAGGTTCGAGAAATATAAAAACTTTACAAGGATGGCATAATGACAGAAAAACTAACACCAGAGAAAATAGAAGAAATCGCTAAGAATTTTGAGAACATACAAAGTGGTAAAGTTCCTTTAATCAAAAGTGAAAAAGAAGAAATTAAACTAGACTATGGTAGTTTAGATCAATTAAGACCTGAAGATAAACCAAAGGCACCAGAGAAAAGATTACTGCCTTTAATACCACCTAGTGATCCTAGATTGTTAATGCAAATTGCACCATTCATAGATGACACTTTGAAAGAGTTTGATTTCAAAGATAGAGTTGATCTATCAAAAGTAATGTATGATAGTATGGTTAAATATGGTGGACTTGGATTATCTGCTAATCAAGTAGGACTACCGTATCGTATGTTTATCATGGGTGGACATCCTCAGATAGAAAACGGTAAATTAAGATCAGTTTTTAATCCATTAATTAATGATGTTAGCGAAGAAACAGTAAACTTCAAAGAAGGCTGTTTGTCTTTTCCATTCTTATTCTTATCTATCAATAGACCTAAGTGGTGTTCTGTAAAATATACAGATCAACATGGGAAAGAGATAGAAGAAACTTTACATGGTATGCCAGCAAGAATATTTCAACATGAAAACGAACACATGAACGGATATGTATTTACTGATCTAGTGAGTAAGTTTAAACTAGAACTTGCTGAAAAGAAAAGAATAAAAATGATAAAAGAGTTTACAAGGAATAGAACAATAAGATAATGTCTATACCAAAACAAAAATATAAAGAGTTAAAAGCATATTATGACTTTCAAAGAAAAGTACAATACAATAAAGAGAAGTTAAGAAAAGCAGTAAACTTTATGTTAGATGATCCTGAGGCTCTCTTTGAGGATATATGGGGTAAAATGAAAGAAGAAGAAATGATAGAGGCACCGAAAGGTTGGGTGCCACAAGACGATAAATTAAAAATAGAAGGAGAAGAATGACTAATTTTAAAGACAATTCTGGTTTAGAAGAATTTAAACCTAAATCATCTCAAGCTGAAAGAGATGAACAAATGAAAAAGTTCCTAGAAAAAGGTGGCAAAGTTGAGAAATTAAAACCAGGTTACCCTATAAACGTAGGTAGTTTTGAAAGAAATAACAAACCTGCATTTTCAAAAGAAGATATAGAAAAAGGTATTACTGGTAAAGCACCTATGCCTAATTATAATACATACAAAAAAGGTTCATATCACGATTTTGACGTTGGTGGGGACAATAGACCTGTATGGATCAGACCTAATAAAAACGAACCACCAACAAAAAAATAGACTTTAGCGTGTCATTGCTTGACCAGGACAATCATCTATGATATAATAGTACATATGATAAAGAATTTATATATTGAAGACTGTTTAAAGACATTAGAACGAAAACTTGATTATGATTATGTAGTTACCTCACCACCTGATTTTGATGAGTTAAAAAAAGACACTAAAGATAGTAGTTGGACTTACTTAGATTTTATAAATTCTTTCGCTAAAGAGTTGAATCCTAAAGGCAACTTTGTTTCAATATGCATTAGTGATAGAAAGAGTCAAGGTCAAGTCATATCAAAATCTTCAATAGTAATAGAAGCGTTTAAAAGTTTAAAATACACTTTACATACCCACAAGATATGGGTTAAATCAATAAACACAGATATGTTCAGAATGAATTATCAACATTTATTAACTTTCAGTAGAAACAGCTATAGAAGAAAATTAATTAATGATTTTAGACCAGATGTTTTTGTTATCAATCAATCAAAATGGAATAATTACAGTTATGGTATGCCTGTAAGAATAATAGAATTACTTGTAAAAAATTATACAGATAAAGATGATATTGTTTATGATCCTTTTATGGGATCAGGAACGACAGCTGAGGCTTGCGTTAATACTAATAGACAATGGATAGGTTCAGAAATAAATGAAGAATATGCTAAAGAATCTATGGAAAGAATAAAATCACTATGAACACACAAATAAACAAAGTCACACCAGCACACGGACTATCATGGTATCTTAAATGGTTATCATCTATAATACTTATTCATGCTATGGCATTTACCTCGTTAGATATGTATCCTTATAATATGTACTTACAATTTGCAGGAGTTACAGGTTGGTTCTTTGTAGGTATGATGTGGCACGATAGAGCATTGATTGTTTTAAACGCTATAGGTCTAGTATTTCTAGGCATGGGTATAATCAAATACTTGCTTAAATGTACAGATTGTATGATACCTCTATGATAAAAATTATAAAAACTATGATATATGATTTATTAAACGAACCTTTAATTTTAGCTATAATAATTGTATTCATAACATTAATAATATTAAACCTTGCTATATGACAGACGAATTAATTTTACAACAAGTACATGATGAATGGAAACAAAGAGGTTTCCCTTACTATCCTAAAGATAAGAAATGGCGTGATAACATATTCAATCAGTTAGTAAATTTCAAAAGAGATACCTTAGTCGATAGAAAGAATAAGATCATAGGTCAAGCCGCACATGGTCTTAATCTTGCATGGTCTTATATGGAACATTCATGGGGAATCAAATGTGGTAAGATGAAGACACCTATGGAGATATGGCATGATGAAGAACATCTTAAAAAAGGATTAAACAAAATACTAACAGGTACTTTCTTTACTAAAAAAGCAGCACATTCAATTACAGAATCAGATATGCGATCTATGTTAAGAAGATACACAGGTACTCAAATGGTTTCTAACTTTAGACCTACGGCGGCCGCAGCAATGTATGATATCTTTGTAGATAAAGAAAGTCCACTTGAAGGCACAGAGGCAGGTACAGTATGGGATCCTAGTATGGGTTATGGTGGTAGACTATTAGGGGCGATATCTGCTGGCGTTAATTACATAGGTACTGATCCTTGTATACCTACATACGAAGGATTAGAAAAGATTAGAGATGAGTATGGTCACAAACATCTATCATATACATTATTAAGACAAGGTAGTGAAACATACATACCTGAAGATAACTCATTAGACTTTGTATTCACAAGTCCACCTTACTTGGTTGGGAAGCATATGGCGATGAGCCAGAACAATCAAGTATTAAGTTTTCCACAAGTGATATGTGGAGAGAGAAGTTTTACTTCAAACTATTAAGAACGCTTACAAAGGTCTTAAATCAGATAAGTTCTTAGGATTGAACGTTGCAAATACAAAACAATATAAAACGTTTGAAGAGGATACAGTTGATCTTGCTAAACAAGCAGGGTTTACACATACAGATACATGGTCGTTATCATTATCTACACAACAAGGCGGTTCTGCCGTTTCTACATTAGACGGAGATATTACTGAAACTAAACAGAAACAACAATATATGGGTGAATACAAAAGACCAGATGTATCAGGTCGTAAGTTTGAACCTGTTTTTATATTCAAAAAGTGTTGATTTTACTAATGTTCTTGTTTCGTTCTTTCTTATATATGCAAAAAACCTAGTATTTACTAGTCTTTTTAGTGCTTGACTTTCATATAAAAGTATGGTACCATAAGTTATACATTATGAAAAAAGATACTAAAATAAAATCACAACTTGCAAAGCTTCTAGCAACAGAAAATATTGAAGTACAAGAGAACGCTGTAAAGACTGCTTCTTTTGATGTAAAAAACAGAGTCTTAACAATCCCTACTTTAAAAGAAGAACACAAATCTAAACACGTTTATGATATGTTAGTTGGTCATGAGGTTTCTCATGCTCTACACACACCGGCACAATCGTGGATGGATATGAAAGATAGATCAGATGAATTTAGATCATTTGTAAATGTTATTGAAGACGCTAGAATTGATAAACTTATACAGAAGAAATATCCTGGTTTAACTAATGACTATCTATTAGGTTTCAGAAAGATGTACAAAGACAATTTCTTTGGTACTAAAGGTAGACAACAATCAGATTATGGATTGATTGATAAGATCAATATGTATTTCAAATCTTCTAAAACTTTAAACTTTAATTTCAATAAAAAAGAAAATCACTTTGTAAAACTAGTTGACGCTTGTAAATCATTTGCTGATGTACAAAAACTTGCTGAAGATATACTAGGCTATTGTAAAGAAGAACTTAAAAAGAATCCTGAATTAAAAAAGTCTTATGCACCTAAAGAGTCAGGTGATGAAAAATCAAAAGGTGATAGTCAATCAGATAGTTCAGACAATACAAAACTAGATAAAGATACAGAAGAAAAACTACAAGAATATTTATCTAAAGAAACTGGTGAAGGTGATAAAAAAGAAGATACAAAAACTAGTCAAGTTGGTACTGGTACAGGTGCTGGTGGTGATGAAAAAATTAGATCATTAACTAATGAAGCATTTGATGAGGCTGTTAAAAAATTACAAGATGATAATGCTAGAGAACTGTCATATGTTGAATTACCAAAAGTTAGATTAGAGAAGTTAATCATACCTTACAAGAAATACATCAAAGATTTTGCTATGTATGATTCAAAATTAACAGATTACGATCAAGTTGTTCTATCTAGTATAAAACAAGATACTGTAAAATTCTTAAAAGAATCTTCTAACGTTGTAAACTATCTTGTTAAAGAGTTTGAAATGAAGAAGAACGCTAAGATGTATGCTCGTGCTTTACAAGATAAGACAGGTGTTATTGATCCTAATAAACTACATACTTACAAATTCGCTGAAGATATATTCAAAAAGATAACTACTGTGCCTAATCAAAAGAATCACGGTATGGTATTCTTACTTGATTGGTCAGGTTCAATGCAACATCACCTTAAACCTACTGTTGAACAGTTATTGAATCTAGTTATGTTTTGCAGAAAGATCAATATACCTTTTTCAGTATATAAATTTATGAATAATGGTAGTAGTCATTATGACAATAAAGAAAAAAATCATCCAGATAATCCTTTTATAGTAAGTGATAAGACAATAATGCCAGATCAGACTACTAGATTATGTCAAATGTTTACACATAAACAAAGTAAATCAGATTTTGTAAGATGTGCTCAGAACCTACATAGATCGGCAAGATATTTCAATGATAGAAATGACTGGAGAAACCCAAATAATGTTAGTGTGCCTAGTATTTCAGGTAGTTATTACCTATCATCAACGCCTCTTAATGAGTCTTTGATTGCGATGGATTCTATTATCAAAAAATTCAAAAAAGATTATCATACAGACAAAGTTGCTTTAGTAACTTTAACTGACGGCTCTGGTAATTCATTACATACCAAAAACGGTGGCGAAGTAAGATTGAAACTTAATAACAAATATATTAAGTGTGAGAGTAGTTACAGAGGTTCTGGTAAAGATTTAACTTATAGATTATTGAAGTATCTTAAAAAGAAATATGACTTAGATACTATTGGATTCTATCTTGCAAGTAAGTATAGAGATTTAAGATATCTATTTCAAGTGCCATACAGAAAAGAAGCATTGG
>FUWD012863114.1_pt1 | contig 13136 bp, 7 predicted proteins | sample 1063281 | NCBI WGS metagenome assembly FUWD01 (sample SAMEA79048168, study PRJEB19326) | metagenome | biome: marine
CGCCCATAGTAGGCCGACCAGGAGTGAGCAAGCGACAATGGGCAAAATGACTCGAGCCACAACTCCTCCTTGTTCGAAACTTATGTTCGCTTATCGCAATATCAATTCGAATCAAATCAGTGAATTCGATATTATTTTGATTTAGCTCAGGATAAGTCTTTGAGGATCCACCTTATCTCTCAGCGTTTTCAATTCCAGTTCCGTTGGGGGCAAAACTTCAGACGTTTTGGACAAATCAAGTTCGAATCCGGTGTTATTCGAGATATCTTCAGGAGAAACTCCCGGGTAATGTTGAGACAGGATCATTTCTTTTGTTGTCGGATGAAACGCCATTATCCCGAGGTTGGTAACCACAGCTACTGGACCGCCTCGACTAAAACCCGCCTTTTCTCTCGAGTCATCCCCGTTAAGCCATCCAGGGCTGGTAAAGTAATCCAGTTTGTTCACGAATCTTTTCTTTTCGTGCTCCATGAAAATTATGAATCCTGATGCAAGTGAGGCCGCGTCACATGCGCCACCACTTCCAGGGAACCTGATTGTCGGGTTACGATAATCACCCAGGCAGGTTGAGTTCAGATTGCCATATCTATCAATCTGAGCTGCTCCCAGGAAGGCTATTGTTCTCAGCCTACGGTTAGAAAGCAGGGAAAAAGATTCGATTAGTCCAGAGTTCATTGACGCGCCGGCCATGACTCTAGGGTCCGCGACAGCCATAGGCAGCTCATCCAGAGATGGGTCTATGCCTCCGGTTTCAAAAAAGACAACACTGTTTGGAGCATGTATCCGTTTGGCGACAGTAGCGGCAAGCATAGAAATCCCGGTTCCCGCAAACACCACATCCCCGTCGGCAATAAACCTTCCAGCGGCAACAGCCATCATTTCGAGTTTGGAGTATCCGGTCATATCAACCATCTCCTATTTTCGATTCAGCCCTGGAGCGTATCCCAAGATGGGATCAGCCTTTATCTCCGCCAACCTGCTCAATCCAACCTTTTCAATGTAGGTCTCCTGATCCGGTATGTCGTAAACCCATTCCTTGAGATAGCGCTGAAATTTGCCGTCATCACGCGCCATGTCCGCGTACATCCTTAAATGCGTAGGGTCATAGTCATAGAAATGGTGGCACGCTGTTGGGTGAGCCGCGATTGGAGCTTTTACCACAGCATCGATCAGGAAAGGAGGCAGCGAGTTCTGGTCCGGATCCTTTCGGATTTCAGACCTGGAAAGAATTTCTTCGCAGGTGACGATGACTCTAGACGCTGAATTGGCCTGTTCCAGGTCGGCAAAAGTCAGGCCCCTTATTCTAACTGTCCCATCTTCGCCCACGTATTGGGCGTGAATAATGGATACGTCAGGGTTCAGAGAAGGTAGGAGAACAACTGTGTCATTTTCAGCGCCAAAAGGATTGCGGGCTATTTCGAGTTTCTTTTTGGCTATCTTTCTTTTACCTCTATCTTCCTTGGAAAAGCCATCTATCTTTACAAGATCAGTTTCCAGTCCAGATTTGGTAACCATAAAGGGTAAGCCCATGGCGCCACCCAGAAATCTCAGGCTCATCTGATAATTGGAATAATCGTCAATTTTTATCGACCCTGAGCATACTGCTTTTCTGAACCTGATACAGGTTGGAGCGAATCTTCCCATGCCCCCGTACGCTATTTCCAGATAACTCACACAACCCGCGCCGACAAGCAGATCCAGCGCCTGGCCATGGGAGTGGCAAACAACGTGTAAGTCTTCGATTCCCTGTTTGATGATCTCTCGGGCCAGAAGCATGGGATTTCTATTAACAGTGAATCCACCTAAGGCTAGTTGATCACCATTTCTTATGAACTTCGAAACCGCCTCTTCCGCTGTCATCAATTTTGATCCCAAGTTATGGTCTGTCATCTTTATTTCAACCTGAATTAATGACGTGATGAATTTCCTCTTGACACCAAAAAGAAAAACCCTGACGGGGGAATGCCAGGGTCAACAAACAAGCTCTAAAGGACGATTTACCCATTGAGCGGTTAAACTAACAGCTAGACATTCAGAGTCGAGCTATTTCACTAATCAATATCCTGTTACGCCTGAGATGGGCGCTGATCTGCCGATTCACCAAGGAAGATAATTATTTTATCGAATCCTTAAGAGCCTTTGCCGCTGAGAACTTGGGAGCTTTGGTTTCAGGAATTTTAATTTTTCTTTTGTCTGAGGGTTCAAACCTGTTCGGGCTTTTCTGAGCGCGACTGAGAATTTACCAAAACCCGGGATGGAGATTTCGTCGCCTGCGACCAACCCTTCCGCCACTGTGGTAAAAATCAAATTAATAGCTTCTGATGCCTGCTTCTTGGTAATCTTGCCCTTCTCCGCAAGCTTGTCGACGAATTCAGCCTTTGTCATTTTTCCGCCTCCCTGGATACAATCATGAATCAATAAAAATAGTATAGGTTGCGTTTCTATAATTCGCTTTGAAGTAAAGTGTCAAGAGAAAAACTGCGCATTGGGTGTGGATGATTATGGAATGACCTGCTACTGATCGTGGTTAACGCAGTATTAACAACATCTTTTCGAGTTACAATACCAGAAATGTTAATTGTCCTTCGATGGATCGTCATGAGGAACCGAAGCGCGTCCAAGCCGCTGGATAGTCTCCGCCAAGTGTTCAAGGTTGATCGGTTTTGAGACTATCGCATCGACTCCGCACTCCTCCATCAAGTCTGTCTCGAAATCCTGGCTAGCCCATCCTGTAAGTATTATAAATAACGGCTTCTTTTGGCCAAGATTTGTGAAATGATTTTTTACGGCCCTTGCAACTTGCCATCCGTTCATCCCCGGCATACCCAGATCGCAAATAACCAAATCCAAGGAGTGATGGGCAAGAAGTTGGATAGCCTCATCCCCTGATTTAGCCGTAATGACAGTGTGATTGAGATTGGATAGACCCTGCTCCATGAGTTCGAGTATTTGCGGCATGTCATCTATGATCAGGACACTCATGTTATTGACTGGGGTGATATTGGAGATTTTTTTCGCCGGGTTAACAGGCGCGGTTCTGGGAAGTATTACGGTGAAAACTGTTCCATCTCCTTCATTGCTCTTTACTTTAATTTCGCCACCGTGGTCATCAACTATCTTGGCGCACGTAGAAAGCCCTAACCCTCTACCCAATTCGGGGTTGGTTGTGTAGAAAGGATTAAAGAGATTTCCAAACTTATCCTGAGAAATCCCGACACCCGTGTCGGAAACACTTATTGTCACCCACTTTTCATCCGCTTCGGTAAGAATTCCTAATTGACCGCCATTGGGCATGGCCTCTATGGCGTTTTTAATGAGGTTGACCGATAATTCCATTATTTGGCCCTTTTTCGCGTTTACAAAGGAGCCTTTCTGAAGATTTAGGGTCATCTTGACCTCAACTCCGCGTCTGTTGGCGTCGGACCACCACCATGGTCTGGTAAGCTCAACGGCCTCTCTCATCGCTTCTGACAAATCAAACACCTCGTCGGGAAATTCGTCTTTGGAGAGGTTTCCAAAACGCGCAAACCTGTTGAGTCGCTTAACTGTTTCCGCTCCCTGGTCACAAATCTCCTGAATAGACCTGAGACCGCTCTCGAGATGATTCGTGTCGCCGGTCTTGAGACGTAAAAGCGCAAGGTCGACGTTTCCCAGGATTATTTGGAGAACATTGTTAAAGTTGTGGGCGACTCCTGAAGCAAGATCCACCACAGCCTTGTAACGCTCGCTTTGAAGCAGGGCCTGCTCCGCCTGCTTACGGTCGGTGATGTCGCGTATCGCCTCGATAGCTCCGACTATTCTGCCCTCTTCATCATAAAGAGGCGCTGCGACATTCCAAAGCCATATTGGGCCTCTACCGCAAAAATTCGGCAGATAGGTTTCAGAAACAAGACGGTTTCCTTCTTTCCGCAAATAGACATATTCGGATGCGACTTCTTGATTTTCCAACATCACGAGATCCAGCATGACCGGTCTTCGCTTTCCATAGAAGGGTATGGCGTATTCGTAATCGCCCTTGCCAAGCATGTCGGAAGAGTTGACGCCGGTAAGCTGTTCCATCGCCTGATTCCATGCTATCAGTGTCCCTTCAGCGTCAATCACCATGGTGGCGTCCGGGAGAAACTCTATGATTTGAGCAAAACGACGCTGGCTGTCTCTGAGCGCCTTTTCGGCCATCTTCACATGGGTGATGTCGCGCACTGATTCTATAGCTCCCTCCGGTCGACCCTCGCCGTCGTAAAGCACTCGTGCGGTGCCTGAGAGGTAAATGCCTCCTTTGAGCTTAGGGTGATGAGATACGGAAAGAAAGACCCCGTCATTAAGCTTTTTTACTGAAACGTATTTTTCAACGTATTTGTCGTCCCAATTTAGGGCCAGGTCCGCTAGGATCAACCGTTTTTCTCCATAAAAGGGCAGGGAATACTCGTGATTCCCCTTGCCAATCATTTCTTTGGCGGTCACTCCTGTCAAATTCTCCATCGCCTTGTTCCATGCGGCGACGTGACTATTTTGGTCAATAACAAGGGTCGGATCAGGCAGGAAATCGATGATCTGGTTTAATCGGTGGTACGACCTCTTGAGTTGGCTTTCAACATTCTTGCGGCGCTCAATCTCCTTTTTTGCAAGCCCAAGTTCGACACGGACTTCGGACACTTCTTTGAGAATGGCCAAGACTGGCCGGTCAATCATCACATTACCGTTTTTGCGATTCTGCTGGTTCAGATATAAATAGAGAAATGGCCACGCGAACAATGAAATAACGAACCGGCTCAGCAGAGTCCCTTTAACAATGCTGAGGTAGTTTGGGGTTCCCGCAAAGGCGCCCGTTGCGAACAACAAAACATCCATCCACATCACACCGATGAGAGTGAGAAAAGCTCTGATGCCTATCCTCTTGCTGAGTTTGGTCTTGCCAAAAAATTCCCACGTCATGGCCAGGAAAACCAGGTCAGCGACTGTGGCCAATACGGATGCGGTGTTGACCCGCAGACTGGGAAGTAGAACATAACCGACAGGGGCGTGACCGAAGATCTTCATTTGAGCATGCAGGGCAACGGCAATCATCGGTACCATAATCGACACGCCGGCGACAGTGATAATAGCGATTCTCGTAGAAGAGGGTCCGTCAAACACATATACAACAAACACCCCAAGCAGGATCGCAGTGTAGAAAACCGTGGAACCAACCATGAACGTGATCCCGCCGGTTTCTACATGAACACCGGCGTCCGTCACCCACGACATCACTGCGGTAATCCCTCCCAGCAGAGCGTAGAAAGGCGCCAGACCAACCTGGTGTCGCAGTGAATGGACCCAAAGGACCAGTAGGTATACTGAAACGGCCTCGACAACCAGGATGACTAAATTATTGTCCAAAATCGGCTAGCAGCCTCCGTCATTTTTTATTCGATTTTTTCTGAGCGCCTCGCTCACAACCAGGAGAAAATTCCTGGTATTAAAAGGTTTGCGTATGAACCCATAAACTCCCAGCCTAGCCATATCGTCTTCTAGCGTTTCAATTGAGTGACCGCTTGCAAAAATAGCCTTTATCTCCGAATTGATCTCCTGCAATTGCTCAAGACACTCAATGCCGCTCGTCTCGGGCATCACGTAATCAAGAATAACCAGGTCTATGCGGTCACGCTCCTTGGAGTAAAGTCGCAGCGCCTCTGCTCCGCTCGTGGCTATAACCACGCTATAACCCGCCTCAGTTAGGATTCTTCTTTCAAATTCTATGATGGACGGTTCATCATCTACGACAAGTATCGTGCCACTCCCATCTCTGAGGATCTTGACATCATGCTCTAATTCTGAATTACCAGGAATTTCGATGACTGGAATATAGATTTCAAATGAGGTCCCTCTGCCGGGTTGGCTCTCGCAAAAAATGTGACCACTATGGGCGCTGACTATGCCGAAGACCATCGCAAGCCCGAGGCCGGTTCCTTCTCCGATCTTTTTGGTTGTGAAAAATGGTTCAAAAATTCTTTCAAGAACTCTCTTTTCCATTCCTTTCCCTGTGTCTACAACGCTGAGCATGACGTAGGCGCCGGGATTTATTTGCGGATGCGTGAGAGAAAACCGCTCGTCTAAAGTGACGTCCCTTGTCTCAATCATTAGCCTGCCACCTTTGGGCATGGCGTCTCTAGCGTTGATGGCCAGATTTAACAGAATCTGTTCAATTTGTCCGGCGTCAGCGTTAATGTTCTTGACAAGATCGGCAAGTTTCAAATCGATGCTTATCATCTTCGGAATGATTCTAGTGATTAATTTCTGAGTGTTTAAAACAATGTTGTTGAGATTGCACGGTTTGAGCTTAACTTCAGTTTTTCGACTAAACATTAGAAGTCGCCGGACCAGGTCAGCGCCTTTCTTTGCGGATTGATAGATTATCTCCAGATCGGAACGTTTGTTGGTCCCTTCTGGGGTATTAAGCATTAATAACTCACAGTAGCCGGTTATGACCTGGAGAATGTTGTTAAAATCATGCGCCACTCCGCCAGCCAAAGTACCAACCGCCTCCATTTTCTGCGCCTGGAACAGTTGAGCCTTTAGAGCGGACGCCTCCGTCCTGTCCGCGATAAATGTAAGGATGGCGGGTTTGCCGCTGAAACTGATTGTGGTCGGCCAAACACTTAGATCCACCAGTTCTCCGTTTTTCTTCAATCCTTTGAGGTCATGGTTCTTATGCGAGGGTTCACCAGACAGCAGGTTTTGCCGCCACTTTGTTATCAATTCTCTATTTTCCGGGGCAAAGAAATCTTCCGTTGGGCGACCAAGAATCTCGTGGGGATCATCATAGCCGAGAATTTCTAACAATAGGGGGTTAACATAATTAACCATCCCTTCATCCCAAATGGAGATACCTACAGGAGAGTGGTCAATGAGTAGCCGGTTTCTTGTTTCAGATTCCTTGAGCGCCTGTTCCTGAACGACTTTCTCGTCAATATCTTTAAGCATGGCTATAAGGTATACTGCAAAGCCTCCATCTCCAACTAGGGGCGACAGGGTCAGGTGCACCCATCTCGTGTTACCTTGGGCCCCAACTATTTGTCTGATTTCTTCGAGGCTTGAAATCTTTCGATTGAGGATTTCATCGAACGGGAGGGCTTTATCTAATTTGTCAGCCCAATTAACCACATCGGAAAACTTCCTTCCGATGATATCGGACTGTTCGACGCCGAGTAATTGACAAAGCTGAGAGTTTGTTTCAACGATAGTTTCGTCTAATTCCAGAATATTAAGTCCGACCGGAACTTGTTCAAATACCTGCCGAAATTTCTCCATGCTCTTTGCCAATGCGGCTTCGGTTTCTCTTCTGATTGCTATTTCTTCTTCGAGTCTTTCATTGGACAAGGACAGTTCGGATGTTCGATCGGCTACTCTTGCTTCAAGCTCGTCCCTGCTCGTTTTGAGGGTTGTGGATAGAAGGTTTATGGCGCCAGCCAACTCTCGTAGTTCTGGCCTCTCAGGTTCCGGAATTGTAATCCCAAGGTTTTTCTCCTCATGGGCTATAAGGGATGCCATTTCAGTAAGCTTGCCCAGTGGATTAACGATCTGTTTCCTGGTGAATAAGAACAAAACAGCGAAACCCGCAAAAAGAAATGACAGCATCAATACGGAAAGCTCTAGAGTGGCATTTTCCGCCTTTCCGTAAGCCGCTTCCAGCGGGATGCGAATTGAAATAGCCTGAACGACTTCATCAACAGACCGTCCGAAGCTTCTTGTCGGTCCATAAATTCCTACAAGGCCTTGCGGAGCAGAATCTGGATTGCTATGGCACCTCAAGCAAGAGGCTTCCATAGTCTCTCCCCTTTTCAGAACCGTTAGATAGGGAACCCCGTCAAAATAACGAACTTCCGTCTTTGTATTCAGGCCCGAATCCTTTTGTAATTCGGTCAGAAATTGTTTTTCACGAGGGTCCGCTTCCGTTTCGGCGGACCTGGCGTTGATTGCGCTTTCTTTGTAAAAATATGGCTCCTTGTTCAGTTGATGAAAAATTTTGTCTATCTCCCTCACCGCATAAGTGGAAGACATCCATGAGGGATCAAAATAATCCTTATCCATAAAATGTTCAGTCCATTTAAAAATATTAGGCTTGAGTTGCTGTGAGAAATACTGGTGGGTCGCCAGGTTGCGGTCCAGCATCATCTGGGCCTTTGACTCTGCGTTATCAAGGGCTTGTTTCTTCATTTGCCAGTGAACCAGCATGACCAAAGAAACAGCCATCAGCGCAAAAAGCACCACGTACCAGATGCCTAGGTATTTAGCGAGGCTGAACTTTTGTGACATGAAATTCCTCCTTCGTAACTCGAAGAGGATGCAGAATTTAATCAGAAAAGTCAGATGGGAATAAATGTTCCATTGTTTCAAATAGTTGACGTCGGGATATAGGCTTGGATATGTACTCGTCCATTCCGGCTTCCAGACATTTTTCCTCGTCGCCTTTTAACGCGTGAGCCGTCAATGCAATTATCGGGATGTGTTTCCCAGAGGTCTTTTCCAGTTCCCTTATTTGTTTTGTGGCTTGTAGACCATCCATCTCAGGCATTTGCACATCCATTAGTATGAGGTCAAAATCTTCGAGTCCGTACTTTTTCACGGCCTCAACGCCGTTTTTTGCAAGCACCACGTCGTGGCCCTTTTTCTCCAGCATCAGCAAAGCCAACCTTTGATTGACCGGATTATCTTCGGCCAGTAGTATTTTGAGCCTGCGGGTGGTTGACAATTGGCTCGAATCAATACTTTGGATTGATGTTTTCGATGGGGTTACATCAGAGCCAAGGATTGCAAGTATGCTGTTCAAAAGATCACCTGGACGGATCGGTTTTCTCAGATAAGCTTCAACCCTCAGTTCCTTGCATCTTTCGCAGCCTCCGAAAGGATTTCCGGACGACATTATTATTATCTTGGGTTTTGACTTCAGCTTGGTGTTGTGGATCCATTCCGTCAGTTCAAAACCATCCATTTCCGGCATCATTACATCTATCAGCGCTATCTCGGGACAGCCTCCACCTGAGGACAAAGACTCTAATACAGTGATGGCTTCTTTTCCGGAAGCCGCCATGATTGGATTGGCGCCCCATTTGGCCACCGTGTTGCCCATAATTTTCCTGTTTGTGTCGTTGTCGTCAACAATCAGGATCTTCAGGTCACGAATAATATCCATGTCAAGATTGTAATCAATCTCATCGGCCTTGGCGCTGACTCCGAGGCGGCAGGTAAAATGGAATGCGCTGCCTTCGTTTGGTTTGCTTTCAACCCAGATGCGGCCTTTCATCATTTCAATCAGTTGAGTGGTGATAGCAAGACCAAGTCCGGTACCCCCATATTTTCGAGTAGTTGACGAATCTGCCTGAGTAAATGGCTTGAAAATCATTTGCTGCTTTTCTTCAGGTATTCCAATACCGGTGTCCAGAACGTCAAACCTTAGTTCAACGGCGCCTTTTAGAGCCTTCTCCAAACACACACTAATTGATATCTCACCATGTTCAGTAAATTTGATTGCGTTTCCGACCACATTAATCAAAATTTGCCTCAGGCGCCCCAGATCTCCATCAAGAACAGGCGGAACATCTTCTTCTACACTAAAAATTAATTCAATGTCCTTCTTTGAAGCTCTCGCTGCGAGCGACTGCACTGTTTCGATCAATCGTTCCCGTATATCAAAATCGCTGTAATCAAGATCAAATTTGCCTGCCTCGATTTTCGAGAAGTCCAGAATATCGTTGATTATGTTGAGCAAAGATTCGGCTGAATAATTTACAAGATTCAAATTGTCTCGTTGCTCCTGGGTCAGCTCAGTGTCTAAAACAATATCCGTCAAGCCAATAATCCCGTTCATGGGGGTCCGAATTTCATGACTCATTACAGCAAGAAATTCACTCTTGGCCCGATTGGCTTTTTCGGCCGATTCCCTTGCGCGAATCAATTCTGACTCAATGCGTTTCCTCTCTGAAATGTCGCGGACGATTCCGATAAAGAATGTTTCTTTTCCTAACTTCATTTCACTAACTGAAAGTTCGATGGGAAATATGGAGCTATCCTTCCTTCGTCCGGAAAGTTCCCTCGTTTTTCCAATTATGTGATCTTCGCCGGTTTCAACGTACCTTCGGATGTAACCGTCATGCAAGTCATGATGGGGCTGCGGAACCAGCACACTTACATTTCCACCAATAATTTCACCCGCTGAGTATCCAAAAATCAGTTCAGCGGCAGGGTTGAAAGTTTGAACAATTCCCCGATTGTCAATGGTGATAATTGCGTCAATAACATTTTCAACTATAGATCTGACTCTCTGTTCGCTTTTGACCAACCCTTCTTCGGCTTGTTTTCTTCTCTCGTCATTCCTGATGGCCTGAATTATACTTGCGCTTGTTGCGAGAAATGGCTGCAAAAAATCAATCACGCTCTGGTCATATCCGTTCGGTCTGTTCGCTATGCCTATCATTCCTACGAATATGTCAGCCGCATGGAACGGCAAACCAAGAAAAGCATTCAAAGGTGGATGGCCAATCGGAAGGCCGCCACGCCGCGAATCATTGACAGGATCGTTGGAAATAACAGGTCTGCCTGTTCTCAAAACATGCCCAAAAAGGGTTTTCAGATTATGAAACTCAAGGCCTTGCAGGGAATATGTATCGTAGAAATCTCGAGTTGTTTCGTTCCAGGCTATGTTGGTAATTGCGAAAGTCCTCAGATAAGGTTGAGCGTCTTTATCCCACAACACCTCACCGATAAAGCCGTATTCACTCTCAGTAATCTCCAGGAGCAGATTCAGAAGATCTTCAAAAAGCTCTCGGGGATTCGTGTCAAAAAAATACCTGTTCTGAGCTACTGTTAAGGCAGTCAGGAGTTTGTTGCTCCTGAGCAATTCGAGTTCAGCCCTTTTCCGATCAGTTATGTCCTGGGTTATCTGAACGCAGTGCGTGATGTCGCCATTCGCTCCCCTGATAGGAGAAAAAGAAGAGAGTTCCCAGTAGATTCTCCCGTCAGGCGCTGTTTTTGCAACCTCTAAATTTCCTTCCTCTCCTGAATCGATTGATGCGTTCATCAAAGAAACTTCCTTAGGAGAGGATGTTCCTGTTTGGTCAAATGTCTTCCCAACAATCTGGGACGGTTCAAAGCCGGTAATGCTTGTAAACTTCTGATTTACGTATTCGACTCGTAAATCAGCGTCAACAATCATTGTCATATTCGGACTTTGTTCAATGGCCGAAGAGAGTTTCCTAAGCCTGTCCTCGGCCTGAATTCTATCCGTCAAATCTTTAAGAGTGCCGGACGTTCCAAGAATTTTGTCATCATCATCAACGGTCAAACGGGCAAACACCTCGACCCATCTGAACCCGCCGTCTTTTCGTAAGTAACGGATTTCATAACGGCAATAATCCTTTTTTCTGGCAATTAGCGGTTCGAACAATTCAAGATTGCGTTGGAGGTCACCGGGGTGCACAAAGTCGAGAGAATTTCTTCCGAGGCTTTCTTCAACAGTGAAGCCCGTTAATTCTTCCCAGGCTGGATTGAGGAAAAGCCAGGCTGAGTTTTCATCCGTCTGGAACACGACATCTTTGAGATGGTCTACGAGAAGTCTGTATTGCCTGTTGCTATCTTTAAGAGCTCTTTCGGCCGACTCCCTGTGACTTATCTGCCTGATCAGTTCCGAGTTGATCCGCAACAGGTCCGAAGTCCTCTCTGAAACTCTCGTCTCCAGATCTTTCTTGGCCTCTTCAAGTTCACTTCGAATCCTTTGCCATTCGGATTTATCTCGTATTATGCCGCCAAAAAAGACTTTTCCATTCTCCTTCCAGGTTGAGATGGAAAGTTCAATGGGAAATTCGTGTCCATCTTTATGAAGGCCCCATAACTCCGCTACCGTGCCTATAACCCTTGGCTGAAAAGTTTGCAGATACCTTGTTAGTCCATCAAGATGAGCCTTTCGGTATCTTTCGGGCATCAACCGGGTCAGGTCCATCCCAATAGACTCAGCCTGAGTATATCCAAACATTTTCTCGGCCGAAGTGTTCCAGAAGACGACTCGGCTGTCCTGATTGATAATTACTATTGAGTCAATTACAGACAGCACGATCGATTTGAAATTCAGCTTTGTGTTCGTTGAGATGTCCAAGTTCCCTACTTCCAGGTCAAACTGTTGAGAGAGCCCTCGTCCAATATTTCTCTTACCATTTGGAGAAGCGTTCGCATGTCATAGGGTTTTCGAATGAAGCCCCTGGCAGAACCCATTATGTCGTCGTCAAGATTCATATCTTCGGAATAACCACTCGCAATAAGGACACTGGCGTTACGATCTATCTGAAGTATTTCTTTCAGACAACGTCTGCCATCCATTTCCGGCATGATGAGGTCAAGTATTACGAGGGAAATCCTGTCTTTGTGTTTTTGATATATTTCCAAAGCCTGTTCCCCATTTTCAGCGACGATCACATCGTAACCGAAATTGGCAAGGATTTCACTACCCAAATCTCGAACCAAATCTTCGTCTTCGACCAGCAGGACAGTTTCATTTCCTCCAATGAGCGGGGTCTCAACAGTTGAATCCTCGAGATCAGTGTCGGCCTCTAAAGCCGGTAGATAAACTTTAAACGTTGTGCCTGTCGCACGACTGCTATCGCAAGTTATATGGCCATTATGCTGTTTAACTATGCCATATACGGTAGCAAGTCCCAGACCGGTGCCTTTGCCCACTTCCTTGGTGGTAAAAAACGGTTCAAAGATATGCGGTAGCAGCTCATCGTCGATTCCATGTCCGCTGTCTGAAACGGTTAGCACGACATAGGAGCCTTTTTTAACACCTCGGCTGGAGTCACCGTGATCTGTGGATACTGAGCAATTGGCCGTGCGGATTGCTAGCGTTCCTCCTTCCGGCATTGCGTCCCTAGCGTTTACTGCAAGGTTGAGGAGTATCTGTCCCAACTGATTGGGATCGGCGTAGATAATTTTGAGATCCCTGGAAAGATCGAGATCAGTTCTGATCGTCTTGGGAATAGTATGTATCAGCAGGTTCTGTATCTGAAGTATTTCCTGGTTCAGATCCACCGGAACATGTACGTGGCTCAATTTCTGGCTGAACATAAGCAGGCTTTACGAGTTCCGCACCACGCTTCCTGCCTCACATATTT
>FUWD013229339.1_pt1 | contig 13115 bp, 17 predicted proteins | sample 1063281 | NCBI WGS metagenome assembly FUWD01 (sample SAMEA79048168, study PRJEB19326) | metagenome | biome: marine
AAAACAGCTCCACCAACTTTTGTAAATTTTTTTATCAAACATATTTTTCCATCTCTCTAAATTTTCTTTAACACTTAATTTTCTGCAAGGACAATTTTTCTTTTCTTTTGAATATTCTCTAAACTTATCACCAGAACATATGCAAACATAAGCAGAATTTTTTCTAATTAATTTTTCTGCATATTTATAATAAAGTTTCATCCTTTCTGATTGAATTACAATCTTTGCCTTGTTGTCAAAAAGCCATTTAGAATCCTGTTCAATTAACTTGTAAGCCTTCGGATAAATATTTTCCGGGTTTGTATCTTCTATTCGAACATAAAATTTTCCACCATACTTCATAACAAAATCAAAAGAAATGCAAGCAGTCATTGCATGTCCAATATGAAAAGCTCCAGACGGAGACGGCGCAATCCGCATCACAACTTTCCCCTTTTTCGCATTAGGAAGTTCAGGTAAGCCCTCGCGAACTTTTCTCCTTGAAACTTCTCTCTCTAATTTTTCAAACTCTTTTTTCTGCTCGTCCAAACTTAAAGAATTAATTTCTTTAACTATTTCAGAAATATCTTTAATATATTTTTAACATCTTGCTTTTTCAAACCTTCATTAAACAAAGCAGAAATAATTGCTCCTTGCTGTGCTTTACCATTATAGGCAATTGCATTTTTCAGTGCATATGCTTTTGCTTTTTTCACCAACTCTTTTGAATTCATAAAATCCAAAAGAAAAAGAGGTTAATAAAAGTTATTGAAATCCTAAATATCCAAATTATCTTTTTGATTTTTTACTTTTTTAAATCACCCAAAGTTATTAACAGGATTCTTTGTCATATAAAACCATAACGCCTTCAAGGAAATTATCCATTTCTTTTTTTCTCCCATTTCTGTACATAGATACTCCTTCTAGGTCTGCTTTTTTTAACCATTTTGTAGTTCTTAAAAACTCATCCCTTCCACAATCTGTTTCTATGTGTTTTAATTGTTCATCATAAATAGAACCTTCAAGAGATTCTCTTTCTTTTATATCTCCATCAATTTTTTTTAACTCTTTCGCTTCTATTTTCATCATACGCTCTTTACATTGTTCTTTTGTTAAGCCTGCTTCTGAGTATAATTTAAAAATATGCCCGATAGCTTTATCACCCCAAGCATACTGATTTATATCTTCTACAATTTCATCTGCTGTTCCAATAAAAATATTTTTTACTTCACTTTCTAATCCATTTTCCTTGCAAACAGATCTTGCATCTTCAAGAGAACCATATAAACCACTTATCAATTTTTTTGCTACTTTTATCGAGAACTTATCTAATTCTTCTTTTTTGGGATTAGATTTTTTAAAATAGTCTATACTTGCAATAAAATCTTTAACATTAGTAGAAGATGTTGAAAAAAGACATCTAGGGCCCCTCTCTTCTAACAGATATTCTCCTATTTGTTTCCAGCATTCAGGTTTAGTTAATCCTCCTGCAGAATAATGATTTATTGAAAATATAAAGTGTTTTAATACCAATGAATCATCAATATTTCTTTTTGTATTTCTATCAAAAAGATGTATTTCCTCTTCTGCATTTTCATGACAAAATCTATCTAATTCCTGATTTCCTGCTTTAATCCAATATTTTTTTGCTAAATCTTTTAAGCCAACTTTATCATAAGCATAACCTAACATCATGGGCTTTTTTTCAAATTCCCATTCAGGAGTTTTATTTTCTAATTTTTTGGCAAACCTTTTCCAAATATTTCGATCTCTTATTTTCTCTGCCATTAAATTATCAAAAACATCAACATATTCATTAGAATAAAGGTCTTCATTCCAATTAGACCTTGTATACTCGGGCAGTGAATCAATTTTAGATTCATATGATTCTCTCTCTGCCTCAACTAATCCCCTTTCTAATTCATCTATTTTTTCAAGGTTGTTATTTGACATTTTAGGCAACTCTCCGATAATTCCCATTATTTAATTCAAGTGCTAAACCAGCATATTGATTAGTTAATTTATCTATAAGATATCTTAAGTTCCCTCTACCTGATTGATTAGTTTTTCTGTTAGGAATTTTAGCATCAGCTACTCTATAATTTATTCCATTCACTGGTACATTGTGAATATTGTAAGCTCGGCTTTCTACTGAAAGAGGGTTTTTTACAAATTCTATAACTCTTGCTATTTCATCCTTTACATTTGGAATATTTACTCTTCTTAGAGGTTTATATTTTTTTATTTTTTCAACGGTCATTTTTATTTATTTTGTGTTTTTAATTACTTTTTAGTAGCACTATAGATACTTAAAATATTCTTTTTATTTTTTTAATAATTGTAGAAAAGTTTATAAAGAAAGCAACAATTGTTAAAATATGGTAAATAACTTAAAAAATCAGGAAATAAAACTAGATTTAATTGATAAGAAAATTCTCTATTCTCTTTCATTAAATTCAAGGATTTCAAAAAAAGAACTAGCAAAAAAATTGAGAATTTCCCAAGAAAGACTTCATTATAAAATTAGTAGATTAACAAAAGAGTTAATTGAACCGGCTGTTGTTTTAAATTATCCTCATCTTGGAATAAAATCTTATATTATTTTAACAGAAGATCTTGAAGAAGAAACTTTAAATAAATTAATTAATGAAGCATCTATTGTTTTTTTAATACAAAATCTTGGAAAATCTCCGTATTATCTTTATGTTTTAACAAATGATATTTTTTCTTTTTGTAAGGAATTTTTACCAGAAAATCATTTTGAAATCTACTCTGTTTTAAATGAAATCCCTGATAGTTATAATCCTTTTAAAATAAAAGGGTCTTTTATCCCTAGAAAACAAAATAAAAATATTTCATTGAGCAAAAAAGATTATTTAATTTTATACCATTTATCTAAAGAGCCTTTAAGCCCTATCATAACCCTTAGTGAAAAAACCGGTTTAGATAGAAAGACAATTTCTTCTAAAATAAAATTAATGCAAGAGGCAAACATTATCCAAGTTTTTAGATATTCAATTAATACTTTTAAATTAGGTTTTTCTTCTTATATTTTAAAAATGGATATTTTACCAAAATTTAAGGAAAAAATTTTATCAATAATGAGGGCAGATAATTATTCTGGATTTGTTTATGAAACCCCTAGCAAATATTTTATGTATTATATGCCTCCTTCACATAGAGAAATCTTTGAGTTTATTAAAAAAATTAAAGAAGTTGATTCAACATCTAAAATAGAAGTAATTCAAACAACAGAAATTTTAAAATTAAATCCTATTCCAGAAAAAGTTCTAGAAATTTTTAAATTAAATTCTAAGAAATAACTAATAACCACTAATCCCGCTTCTCTTTTCTAAAACTTCAATCCGTTGTTGAAGATGATAAATCTGGTTTGACAGTTCTTCAATTTTATTTGTCATATCAATTAATCTTTTTGCAAGTTTTCTTTTTTTATCATCAATCCCAGAAGAAATATCTACATATTCAGAATTTTCTCTTTCATCAGAAGACGAATTTGTGTTTGAATTATTTTGAGAAACAGTGTTTGCAATCGCGCCAAAAAATCCAAAACCCCCGGCATTTCCTGAAGAATTAGAAGACTCTAGTTCATCAGACCTAATCTCTTCAGCTCGAGCTTGCTGTTTTTCATACCTTTTTGTCAAATCAAGAACCCTATCGCTTCTTCTTCTAAATAATTTCATAACAAATCTAGATTTCACATTTATTTAAATTTAACTGATGTTCATTTCAATTTCCAATCATTTTGATATCTTCGTTTAACGCTCCAATGCGAAATTAAAATTGTCGCAGAGCATCATTGATTAAACGAAATTGCTGAAAGAAATATTCACTTTCAAAAAGCTTCTTTCCAAGGGAAAGGAAAAAGTTCTTTTAATTTGACCTTCTGTTTCTTAGATACAATAACCCAAGTATTTTCTAAATTTTTCTCGCTCATATCGTACATAATTTCTCTACAGATACCACACGGGGGAATAACTTTATCTTTGTAAACCGCAACAATTATTTTTATTTCTCTTTCTTCTGGCATCATTTTAAAAAATGCGGTTCTTTCTGCACAAATTCCCGTCTGGATATCTTCCATACTCATTCCCTCGAAAACATTCCCTTTACTTGTAATTAAAACAGCAGAAACAGAATGTTTTTTGAAACATATTTTTCCTTCCAAAGTTTTTTAGCTTCTCCAATTAATTTTTTATCTTCTTTTGTTAGTTTCATAACAAATCTAAATTTCGCATTTATTTAAATTTAACTGATGAAACATTTTTTAAACACAAATCTCTTAATTAAAACATGGGTGAAATTGACGAAATAATAAAAAAGGTAAGTCCTTATTACAAAGAAAAAGGTGGGCCTGAAATAGAGCACAAAATAATATATGATTCCTCAACAGAAACTTTAGAACCTGTTTATTTTTGGATATTGGATTTTATGAATAATGATCTTGGGCTTTCAACAGAAAAATTAGTTGATAGTTTTACATCTTCTCCTGGCTCAGGACATTTTGGCGAACTCCAAGGAAGAGCAACACACATGCAACAGCAAGGACAAAATATGCTTGCACAAGTGAATACAATTTTAAGAAGCGTGTTAAACATTATTTATGATTTAAAAGAATTTAGAATAAGATTACAAAATTATGATGATTTAAAATCAGAAAATAAAAAAGAAGCCGCACGGCATAGTTTAAAACAAATTTGGTTAGACAAAGTAGATATACAAAAAGGGAACTCAAGTGTAAAGGCCATGGCCCTTGGGCAAGCAGGGTTTCAAACTTTGCTCGACGCATTTTTAGTCGTCAATAACGAAAAAGAAGCTGAAAAACTTGACTTGAACGACAGAGTAAAAAGAATTGTTTCTTCAAGAGTATATGAATTTAATATTTGGCTCACACAATCAGAACAAGAACTCAAAAAAAGATATGAAATGGAAAGAACTTATTTGGGCAGCCAAGTTAATTCATTAAAGCTTTATTCGCGATGGGCAAAACCTTATCTAAAGGCTGCACAGCAACTTGAAATGAAAGAAGGAGGAAGAGAACCAGCGTTAGTAAAAACATTCAATACAATTTTATTAGAATTAACTTTATTAGGGAAAGGAAAAATTGATGTGAAACAATCAGCAATTGCCGGCGACTTTCCAACTGACTTTAAAAAATTGAAAACAAAAAGAGATTATTATAGTTGTGTTTTAATTGATTTCAGATTCAGGGGAATACCACAAAGAGTAGCACAAAGAGGCGACTATGCTTTTGGAGGAAAAGCAGAAATAACTTTCAAGGCATATGCATTAAACAAAGAAGAGTTAGATAAATTAGATAGTGAACTAGACAAATCAGATATAGGTGACGTCCTTAAATTAATTGAAGGTTCAACATCAGAAAGCTTGGACAAATTACAGGATGAAATTAATTTTTTCTTAGACGAAAAAGAAAAGGAAGAAGAAAAAGAAAAACCAAAAGACCAATCAAATCCTTTTTTAGCTTTAATTGGGCATTATGATAAGGAAGAAAAATCAGAAAAACCAAAAGAAGAAGATAAAGATAAACCAGTAAAGCCCGACGATTGGATTGAAAAAAACCATCTCAGGTCTTTCGCAGCATTAGGAGCAATCGACAAAGTTTTCACAGTCTTTGATGTTTACAAAAAAGCACACGGAATGGTTAGTTATACTTAATGAAGAAAGAAATTATTTTCATTTAACATATCCACCTTTCTGTAAACCCCATAATTTTTTGTATTCTCCTTCTTGATTTATCAATTCATTATGTTTTCCTTGTTGAATAATTTTCCCACTTCTCATAACAATAATTCTATCAGCATTCATAATCGTTGACAACCTATGGGCAATTATAATAGCAGTTTTTCCTTTTAATAATTTCTCTAAAGCAAATTGAATATCATATTCTGTCTTAGAATCTAAAGCAGAAGTAGCTTCATCTAAAACCAAAATTTTCTTATTTGCCAAAACAGCCCGAGCTATTGAAACTCTTTGCTTCTCCCCACCAGATAACTTAACTCCTCGTTCACCAACAATAGTCTTCTCTTCTTCAGGAAAATTCTTAATAACATTATCCAACTGAGCAAACTTAATTGCATTCCAAACATCTTTCTTAGTTGCTTTTGGATTAGAGAATTTGATGTTATTATAAATAGTATCATCAAACAAAACACATTCTTGAGGAACAATGCTCAATTCTTCTCTCAATGATTCTTGTTTTACCTTGGTAATGTTTTCCTTGTCAATTAAAATATCTCCTTCATTAACATCATACAAACGATATAACAACTTAATCAAAGTAGTTTTCCCGCAACCAGAATGTCCAACAAAAGCAACCTTTTCACCATTCTTAATATTCAAATTAAATTTATCCAAACAAAAAGCCCGTTTCTTTCCATAATTAAATGAAACATTATCAAATTTAATCTCTCCTTTTTCAACTTTTAAATTTTTAGCATTTGGTTTATCTTTAATATCATTTTCAATTTTACTATATTCAAACAAATCTTCAAAGTCAGCCATTACTTTATAAAATCCTCGCATGCCCCAAACAAATCCAAATAAAGGTCCAACTATACTTCCATAAGCAGTGAAAATAAATACTAATGTACCGAGAGTAAGATTTCCAGCTAAAAAATCCATTAAAGGAAAATAAACTAAGAAAAAAGTTCCAACCCCTAAAATAGCGAAATGCCCAGAATCAAACCATTTATAATAATTCCAATATTTTAATAAAGATAATTTCGTTTTTTCTGTCGCATTTGTAAATTTATTTTGAATATTTAATTCCTTTCCAAAATATTTTATTGAATCTATATTAGTGAAAACATCTCCAACAAATCCTCTTTCACTATCTATATTTGTATTAAAATTCAATTTTGATTCTTGTTGTATTTGTTGAATAAAAAAACTATATGAAACAAATAAAATTGTGATGCCCAAAATAACCAATGCAGAAGCAATATTAAAATAAGCTAAAGTAAAACCAACAATTATTATATTAAAAAATAAAGGAGCAAACTGAAAGGCTAAAATATCTGTCATACCTTCTATAGCGCCAGATCCACGATTCATTCTAGAAATTAAAGCGCCTGTTTTATGAGTAGTATGAAAATTATGTGACAATCTAACAATATGGCTAAAGTATTTTGTCTTTAAGTCTTGCATTAAATTTCCTTCTAAAATTTGTAAAACATGCATAGAAAGCCATTTACTAATAGTTCTTACTATTAAAATTCCAATAAAAATTATTGCAACAATTATTAATGTTTTAATAAAAATTTCTTGAGCTAAACTCCCATTAACAAATTCAGTTCCATTATCAATAACTATTTTAAATAAAAATTTATCTACAAGTAAAAACCCTTCAACTAAAAATGTAAAAAACAATGTTACGAAAAAAAGTGGTTTATACTTTTTCAAAAAATCCCAGTATTCACTAATATTATACTTAAAACTTATTTTCTTCTTGTTTTTTTTGTTTTCCATTTTACATAGTTGATATAATTTTTAATAAGTTGGATCAGAAACTCTAAGCACACACCTCAAACAACAAAGTCGTAACTGGTAACCAGCGTTTCAACGAAACAAACTTTTAATTGTCATAATTAATTTATGAAATCTTCTCTTATAAATTTTTCGGAAAAATTCATTGAATTTTCTATTAATCACATTTATATAGTAAAAGCAACTCTAAATAACATGGAAAATGGAATTATTATGGGTGATTCATTAATTAATCATTATTATAGAAAAGGAAAATTTGAAGATGAAAAAGAATTTCTTGAAGAAAATGAAGAATAAAAAATATTATATACTTCTATAACCTCAATAATTTATGAAAGAGAATGAAGAAGATTCTGAATTAGAAGAATTAATTGATGAAAAAAACTTAAGGAAATCATTAAAGAAGTTGGTGAAGAATCAAAAGAGCCTAAAACCAATATTGATGAAACCCAGTTCAGAGAATTTTTGCAAACAGAATCAACAGCGCCTGTTTTAGAAGAAATTGCAGGAACACAAAAATTGGGCGGGAAATTTTTTTCTACATCGGGAACAGGAACAAATTTTCAAGATGATGAAAAAGCATTTAGATACGACGCGCAGGCACAAGAAGACGAACCAAAATATCAAGGGGACATTTCTTCTGTAGGACAAGATATAGAAAAACTTGACATAACAAAAGTTGGACGAGATGGTGGACAACCGCAAATTAGAAAAGCAGGATTTGTAAGTTCTGTTGAACAAACTGATTCTTCAATGCAAGAAAAATATCAAGAGGCACAAAGAATTGATATGGAAAAAGTTGGAAGAGAAAATCCTTTTGAATCAAGAATTCAAGAAGCAGAAAAAAAGAAATCAGAATATATCGTGAAATAAAAAGATTATTAAATAAGGTTCTATTTTAATTATCATGGCAAAAGAGGGATACACAATTAGTAATATTTATCAAGGAGGGTATTCTAGTTTCACACCATACAACACAGAAGCAACAGCAGGAAGCATGGGACTTACAACAGACCCTCGTAATGCAAACATCCTCCAAGAAGTTTCTTCAAAATTATCAACAGGTGTAAAACATATTGAAATTGAGTTTGTTTCTCCAGATATGATTGACCAAATTCCAAAACAACAAATGGAAGAAGTCAAACGATTAAAAGCAATAACAGGGATAGAAGTCTCAGTACACGGCCCAGTTATTGATACAACTGGAATTAATCAACAAGGTTTCAGTGAATTAAACAGAGAAAGTTCTGAAAGAAAAATAATTGAAACAATTAATAGAAGCCATGAACTTGACCCAAAAGGAAATATCATTACAGTTTTTCATTCTTCAGAAGGAATACCTGGGACAGAGTGGAAACAAATCCCAGAAGGAACCAAAGAAGGAAAAGCTAAAAGATTGATTGTTGTAAATCGTGAATCAGGAAGATTAGCCCCTCTTGAAGAAGAAAAAATGTATTATCCTGGTTCAAAAATACCTCGAGAAGATTTAACAAAAAAAGAAATTGAAGGATTTCGTCAAGGAAGTATCCCTCATGAAAAAATTTTCAAACAAATTCCACTTCAAAAAGGAGAAAGAAAAACTCCTGAGTGGAAAGTTAAAAATTTAAATGCAACAGAGTGGGATAATTCAATATCTCAATTAATCCTTAACAAAGAAAGAGCAGACGAAATTCTGCAACAAAATGAGATTCAAATTAAACACCTTCTTCCTGAACTTAATAGTGAAAAGTTCAATCCAAATAATCTAACTCCTATGCAAAAACAAGCATATCGTCATTACCAAAATGCTGAAACATATCTTCAAGATACAAGGCAACAAATAAATTCTTTATTTAATAAGGCATACAAATATGGAGGGGAAACCCAAAAAGAAGTGTTAGAAAAATTTTCTAAAGAATTTGCAAAAGATTTATCAAGAAATTCCTTTGATCCTTCTGTGCAATCAGAAGCATTGCATAGTTTGTTAATTAAAATGAAAGAAACTCCTGGTATGGCTCCTGTAATGAATGTTCCTGTAGAACAATTCGCAGTAGAACAAGCATCAAAAACTTTTGGCAATGCTGCTTTTGAATCTTGGAATAAATTTAAAGATAGTGCACCGATTATAAGTATTGAAAATCCTCCTGCAGGTTTTGCATTAAGCACAGGAGAAGATTTGAAAAATCTTGCTGAAGCTTCTAGAAAACAATTTGTAAACAACGCTGTTGAATCTGGGAAACTTTCTAAATCAGAAGCAGAAAAGCAAGCTGAAAAATTAATTGGTGTTACATGGGATGTCGGCCATATTAATATGATTAGAAAGCAAGGTTTTGAAGATAAAGACATTATTAAGGAAACAAAAAAATTGCACCTTATCTAAAGCATATCCATCTTTCTGATAATTTTGGTTTTGAACATACAGAATTGCCAATGGGAATGGGGAACGTGCCTACAAAAGAAATTATGGAAAAACTTGGTAAAAAAGGTTTTGAAGCAAAAAAAATAATTGAAGCTGCACATTGGTGGCAACATTTCAAAAGCCCGCCTGTCCAAGAAACTTTTGAAGCAATGGGTTCTCCAATTTACAGCGACGGTGCAGGCCCTTATTGGAACCAATCATTAGGATTTCAACAAGATTATTATTCAGGACTTGGTCAAATGCTTCCTTCTGTTAATTACAGTATGCAAGGCTCTGGGTTTTCAATGGCTTCCTTGCCAACAGAACTTGGCGGACAAATGCCAGGAGCACAAGGCTCAAGAATGTCTGGAAGAGGAATGGAATAAATAAGGTAAATTTATAAATAAAATTTTACTACTATAATTAAAGAAAAGATGGTGAAGAAAAAAGAAAAATTAAAAAAGAAAAAAATTAATGTTTCTAAAAAAAAGATTATTAAAAAAGCTAAGCCAGTTAAGAAAGTTAAAACCAAGAAACATTCAAAAAGAAAAAAAGTTGCTAATGAAAATATTCCTTCCTTGCAATTAAGTTCAAGTCAAGATATTGCAATGGATTTTGCAGTAAAGTCTTACAAGGTTTTTGATAGAATAATAAAATCAATTATTCTTTTTGGTTCAACAGTAAAACAAACTTCAAATTCTGACTCTGACATTGATATAATAATTTTAATCGACGATGTTTCAATAAATTGGGACCAGAAATTAATTGCTTGGTACAGACAAGAACTCGACAAAATACTAAAGAAAAACCCTTACGAAAGAGAAATACATATTAACACAGTTAAGTTAAGCACTTGGTGGGAAGATTTAATGAGAGGGGACCCAATCATACTTAATATTTTAAGACAAGGAGAATCATTAATTGATATTGCAGGATTTTTTGAACCATTAAAATATTTGTTAATAAAAGGAAAAATAAAATCTACTCCTGAAGCAATTTATAGTTGTCTTCAAAGAGCCCCAGTGCACTTCTCAAGAAGCAGGATAGCAGAATTAAATGCAATAGAAGGATTATATTGGGCAATGGTTGATTCTTCACACGCCGCCCTTATCGCAGCACACGCTACTCCAACTTCACCAGAACATATTGCTTCAGAATTAAAAGAAACTTTTGTTAATGCTGGAAAATTAAAAATGAAATATGTTGTTTGGTACAGAGATTTATTAGTTCTTCATAAGGAAATTTCTCACGGAAGAATCAGTTCTCTCAAAGGCACAGACATAGATGAATGGCAAAACAGAACAGAAGAATTCTTAGAAGTTATGGCAAAATTAGTTAACGAATTAGTAAGTTAATCTGAATCTGCTTTCTTATATTTATTAGCTATTTGTTTACCTACAGAACCCAAATCTGCAAAATAATTTGTTTGAGCTGCTTTTAATCCAATTGCTCTTTCATAAGATTGTGTAAGCACTTGTTGCATCTGAAAAGCATCTCTTTCTTTTTCATTTAATTTATTTAGATCTATTTTACCTTCCTCATTAACCGCTTTTTGAAATAAATCTGCTTGAGAATAATCTTTCAAATCTTCTGGAACTTCAAAATCCAAATTTGCTCCAGCATCTTTAGCATATTTTTCTAATTCACCAATTTTTGCAATTGCTTGCACTTCTCCAAGTTGTTTTTTTAATCTTGAAACAACATCATAATTTGTAGCATAAGGAGCTTCTTCAGCAATACCTAATTTATTTCTCTCTGCTTGTTTTTCTTTATAGAGTTCGTCCCTTACCCTATTAGCCTCTTCTCCGCCCATAGCATCAGCATATGTTTGTTCACCGCCAGATAATCCAAGTTGACCATAAAGATATGGATTTGCTTTAACTTCATTTCCACCAATTGCAGAGTGTATTAATTTAGACTCAAGAGTAGTTTTAACATTTGTAACTCTATCTCTTTCTTTTTCTCTTTGCTCTTCAAGTGATAATTTTTTTGTCATTTTCTTAATCTTTCTAAATATTTAAACTATATAAACCTTTCTATTTTGTAACTACTACAGAATTAAACCTTTTTCCCGAACTTGAGAGGGAAACATGATGGAACATCTTTGATGTTACCTCTTTTCGTACAAAACTTTTGTATTACCCGGGAGCTTAGATTTAATCTGTTTGAATATTTTTCTTGTAAATGCAATTGCTTTTTCATTTGGAACTGCAACAAAAAAAATCTTTGAATTTGTTTTTAGAATTGCTGCTTTTCCTGACGCCTTGCCATATGCTAACTGCATTCCAGTCTGCATTCTATCTGCCCCAGCCCCAGTAAGCATTTTGTTCTCTCTCTGAATATGATGCGGAAACGGAATAATCTTAAAAAAATACTGTCCTGCAAGTTCCTTGTCCAATTTTTTATTAATAAATTGTCTGCAAGCCTCTAATGCATTGTGCCTGATTTGAACTTTTTCTGTTGAAACCAAAGTCAACTGGTGAGGCAATTTTCCTTTTTGAAGAAGTGATTCTTTTCCCATAGCAAATTTCACAATTTTTTGAGGAGGAACTGTTTTGATATACGATTTCTGCCTTCTTTTACTAACCCGAGTAAACGGAAGAACTTTCTTTTTAGAATATGCTGTTGCTTTTCTTAGTGAAGCCATCTTTTACCTCCAGCAATTCTAAAGATGGATTTGCTATGATAAATTTTAATTTTTCTTAATGAAGCCATTTTATTTCTTTACTCCTAAAAATATTGGAGGACTTTCATAATATTCTCTTATACCCTCATCTTCAATTTTTTCTAAAACTCTCAACTCTTTAAATTTACTACAATCTTCTACTGCGGAAAGATTAGAACATACGTTTTTATATTGGTCTTTCAAATCTTCTAATCTTCCTCCACTTTCTTTGTCTTCTTCTAACTTTCTTAATTCGCGAACATCTTCACAAATAAGTTCATATTCACAAGAATTAGATTCTTTAGGAGGTTGCATTAAACCTCTGCCAATAAGATCTATTTCTCCTCTTCCTGCAAGTTTTTGTGTAAAAGAATTCATTTTATTTCAACCTCAGTGTCGTTTAAATTTTTTGGTTTAAACGATGCATCAGAAGAATCTTTGATTTCAACCTCAGTGTCGTTTAAATTTTTGGTTTAAACGATGCATCAAGAAGAATCTTTGATTTCAACGTCTGTTGTAATAGCCTGTCCTGGCAAACCCTTTTCAAAAAATCGCCCGAACAACTCCTTG
>FUWD013229185.1_pt1 | contig 13114 bp, 8 predicted proteins | sample 1063281 | NCBI WGS metagenome assembly FUWD01 (sample SAMEA79048168, study PRJEB19326) | metagenome | biome: marine
TGATAAAGATGGCGTTTTACAACGTGCTAAAATGACAGAGAATGGAAAACTTACAGAACGTTTTTCATATTTACAGGATTATGTAGATGGTAAAGAATAATGATTCAAGATAGACAGTTTCTTATTGATTTATCAAAAATGAAAATGCCTTTCGGTAAATACAAAGACAGGTATCTTATCGATTTGCCTGAGCATTATATTGTTTGGTATAAAAACAAAGGTTTTCCTAATGGAAAATTAGGAAAACAAATGGAGTTGGTTTATGAACTTCAATTAAATGGACTCGAAGATATTGTTAGAGAAATTAGGAGAAAGTTTTAATTTTTTAAATAACGCTAGATAAAAAGAATAAAATTAATTTTTAACTACAACACCATACGTAATATGTGCAATTCCTAAAATAGAAAGAGAAGAAGACCAATACGTAGGAATTAAGATACACATCATTGCTAAAAGAACACTTAAGCCAGATAAAATCAACAGATTTTTTCTCTCTTTAGACTTGAGTACAAAAAGTAAAGCTCCGTAAATAATTAGAAAGGTAGGAGTAAGGGAATCTATAAAACCTTGATTCATTAAAATAATCATTGAAATAAAAATGATGATTATTCCAAGGATATATTTTTGAAAAGCAGCTTTGGTTTTTCCATTCCAAAGAAGGTGTTGTAATTTTTTAGCATTTCTTTTTCCACTAAAAAATAAAGCTAAAGAAGAAAAAAGAAAAAACAAAAATGCGATTACAATAATGAATACTTCTATAATTTCGGCAGATAACATTCCGAAAGGATTGTCATCAATTAAAAAACCATCCAAAATAGTTTTTATTAAATATCCTGCAATAAAAAAATAAGCACCAATTAAAATACTTGTAAAACCTTTTAAAGAGAAATTATTTTGAAAATTATCGTGTTTTTCCATAAATTATATAACTTAACGCTAATATACAAAAAAATGAAATCAGCAGATGCGTACATTTTAAATACGTCTAAAAAGAAAGGCTATGTATATGTTGCCTTAGCTTTTTTAAGTTCAGTTTTAAAATCAGAATCTATTCTTTTTACTAATTCTTCAACGGAAGTGATTTTTGGGTAAGAGAACACAATTTCATCAACTTTAATTAAATCTTGTGAAAATAAATTAGAAGAGATTAGAAAAATAATTACCGCAATTTTTTATCTACTAAACATACGAAAAAATTAATGAACTATTTTGCTTTATAAAATTCAGAATAGGCGGTAACAAAGTCTTTATCTTTTGTGAAATCTTGACTTTAGATTTAAAATGAGAAACGTAAAATAAAAATTAGAAGTTGTTTTTTAATCTAGAATTTAAAACAAATTTGCTAAAAAACTGAGGCTTAGAATTATATTTTTGAGAAAACACTTTATAAGAAATGTTAGTCCGATTGAATTTTAAGTATAAAATTCAATCGGACTAACAGGGTATTATTCTATAAATTATTAATCGTTTTTCTAATTGCAACTAAATTAGTTAACAAATGTTCTAAGTTATCTAAATGTAACATATTTGCGCCATCACTTTTTGCATTCGCAGGATCAAAATGAGTTTCAATAAATAAACCATCTACATTATTTACAATTCCAGCTCTTGCAATAGTTTCAATCATTTCTGGTCTTCCACCTGTAACTCCTGCAGTTTGATTTGGCTGTTGTAATGAATGTGTAACGTCTAAAATTGTTGGTGCAAAGGCGCGCATTTCAGGAATTCCTCTAAAATCAACAATCATATCTTGATAGCCAAACATTGTTCCTCTATCTGTAACCCATACTTTATCAGAACCGGCATCTTTAACTTTTTGAACTGCGTGTTTCATCGCAGAAGGACTCATAAATTGGCCTTTTTTTAAATTCACAACTTTACCTGTTTTTGCAGCAGCAACCACTAAATCTGTTTGACGAACCAAGAAGGCAGGAATCTGTAAAACATCTACATATTCAGCAGCTTTAATAGCATCAGAAACTTCGTGAATATCTGTAACAGTTGGTACATTAAAAGTTTCAGAAACTTTACGTAAAATTTTCAATGCTTTTTCATCTCCAATTCCGGTAAAACTATCAATTCTACTTCTATTTGCTTTTTTAAAACTTCCTTTAAAAATAAAAGGAATTTCTAATTTATCAGTAATCGTAATTATTTTTTCAGCAATTCTTAAGGCCATTTCCTCTCCTTCAATAGCACAAGGTCCAGCTAAAAGAAAAAAATTGTTTGAGTCTGTGTGTTTTATATTCGGAATCTCAGATAAATTCATTTGTAAAATTTTTCACAAAAATACGTAAAAATTAAGCGTTATAAAATGCTATATTTTAGATTATTAAACTAGTTGAAAAAGTGAATTTATGCTGTTTTATAAGCATAGTTTATAAGACTTTTGTTTAATTATAAACGCTATATTTATACTTTTAAAACTCGAAAAATAATGAAAAATATATGTATTGCTCTACTTGTGTCAGCATTTATAATTTCTTGTAATAGCAAAAATAATGTACATACTAAAATTGTTGGAAGTGCATTTTTTATAGACTCAGTAACTGTTAAAAAACATCTATATACACTTGCCTCTGATGATATGGAAGGTAGAGAAACTGGAACTCCGGGTATTGAAAAAGCAGCTATATATATAGAAAATGAATTTAAAAGAATTGGTTTAACCTCTTTTGATGGATTAGAAACGTACAGACAAACCTTCAGTTTTGTGCCTAGAGGAGGCGAAGTAGAAATTACGACCGCAAATATTATTGGTGTTTTAGAAGGTAAAAGTAAAAAAAATGAATATGTAATTATTTCTGCACATTACGATCATTTAGGTATTAGAGGAAAAGAGGGAGACACCATTTATAATGGTGCAAATGACGACGCTTCTGGAGTCACAGGAGTTTTAGCTTTAGCAGCATATTTTAAGAAAGTTGGTAATGAAAGAACGATTGTTTTTGCCGCTTTTACTGCTGAAGAAATGGGTTTAATTGGTTCTAAGTATTTTGGAAAAGAAATTGATGCTAGCAAATTTGTAGCAGGAATTAATCTAGAAATGATTGGGAAAGTACCCGGTTTTGGTCCAAATACTGCTTGGTTAACAGGTTTTGAACGTTCCGATTTCGGAAAAATTATTCAAAAGAATTTAAAAGGAACAGGGTATCAATTATTTCCAGATCCTTATAAAAATTTCAATTTATTTTTTAGATCAGATAATGCCTCTTTAGCGCGTTTAGGGGTGCCCTCTCACACCTTTTCTACAACTCCTATTGACGTAGATAAAGATTATCATAAAGCTTCTGATCAAGCTGAAACTTTAAATATGACTGTTATTACACAAACAATACAGGCAGTTGCAAAAGGTACAGAAAGTATTATTAATGGTAAAGATACACCTACAAGAGTAGTTTTAGAAGAGAAGAAAAAATAGTCTGAGTACTTAATTTATTAAAAAAATAAAATCCTCTAAAAATTAATTAGAGGATTTAATATTTATAAAAAAGATTCTTCTTAGAATTGATATCTTAGAGATAAACCTAAATCAGAATTTAATCCATTTAAATCTCCAGTAATTCCAATTTCTGGCCTGTAATCTAAAGAGATTAATAAAGGTAAATTAACATCATTCTCTAAATTGTATTCTATACCAACAACACCAGAAGCAAAAATAGACGCTTTATTCGCATCGTAAAAACCTCCACCTGCACCTGCATACCAGTTCAAGTCTTCTTCTAAACTCCAAACCCATTGATACAATCCAGAAAGTTTTAAATCGCTAAAACCATTTCTTAAACCTAAGTTTACTTCTAAACGATTTTTTTCTTTTAGTTTTCTTTGAAAAGAAATTTCTGCTCCAAATCCATCATTACTTCCTATACGAAGTCCAACTGCGTTGTCTGAAATTTCTTGTGCATTTATGGTAAATAAAGAACCCAATAATAAACTTAAACCTACTACTATTTTTTTCATATTTCTTAATTTATTTTAAAATAGACTTGTGACCAATAAATATGCCAGAATTACTATTTTTGAACATTAATTCTAACACCTTTCGAATGGCTACTAAATTCTGGAGCATACATGCTTTGTATGGTTGTAATTCCGTTGCTAAAATTACCAACATTATTTATTCTAACATCATATTCAAAAACATAAACTCCTTTTGGTAATCTGTCAAAAAAGAAGTTGGTTGCTGCATCTTTAGTATTTTCATAATAGCCTAAATTATCTTGCCATTTGTATTTTGATAAAACATTTATTGGCTCAACTCCAGAAGCTCTCATGTCTTTCATATGTATAAACTCCATGTTTCTATCTGAACGCAATTCAATTCTTACAGTAATTAAATCTCCAACCTTTAGGCGTGTGTTTTTATTAATTTCTTTCAACTCTTTTCCTGTATTAGAATTTACTTTTAAGAATAATTTTTTATTCAATTTTAAAGGAGTTTCTGCGGATGTAATTTTGTCTAAATCCTCAAAGTATTGCCAATATAATGCCCCCCAAGCAATTCTATTTCCTTTTTTATTGATGATGACTTTAGCCATTTTTGGTTTTATTTCATCACCATTCCAAGAAGTTTTAAAATAACCTGTTCCTGCTTCCACTTTTATAGTTGGCATTTCTATTGGATTTATTTTTTGATTCCCAATTTTAATAGCTACCATTTCTGTTATAGAAATCAAATCACTTCTATTTAATAACAATGCGTATACTGCATCTGTAGTTGCTTTGGTTGTTTTCCATCTGTTGGTTTGCTTGTTTTTTAATAACCAGATTTTTAAATTATCTATATCTTGTAGGTTGTTTTTCACTACTTCAGATTCATTTGAAATACTACCAATTTCAGAAAAAGTTTCAATCATTAAAGCCTGTGTTTCAATTGGTGCTTGATAATAGTAGTAACCAGCAGTGTTGGTTTTCCAATACATACCAAGTTCATCAGATGTAATCGCATTTTCTTTTAATGATTTTAAAATTTTATGTGCAACTGATTTTTTATCACTTCTAAAAAGAGCTAAGGCAATTTGTCCTTTTGCATACAAGTTGTATTCAGACCAATATTTTTCAGATTGTTTTTGATAATAATGAACAGCTTCTTGCATGTCTGATTCTAAAGAAATAGTTGTGTAAAAACTTCTCATGTATAAATATTGTATGGTAAAATAGCTCAAATTATTTTTCGAGACATACTCTTTGTAAGCAGTTTCTCCTTTCCTTTTTGTTTCTGCAATTTGTTTAACTTTTGAAGCTCTCTTTATTAATTTTTTATAGTTGTCTAACACTTCATCATCCAAAAATCTCACTGCTTTTTCAATCATTTTTTTTGTTGATGCATCAAAACCAGAAACACCTAATTTTTGTAAATGACCAAAACCAGTTGCAATATGTTGTGTTATAAAAGTATTTTCATATCTACCTCCTTTAAACCAAGGAAAACCCCCAGAATTCATTTGAATGTCTTGTAATTTATGAATGGCTTTTTCTTGCTTATTTTTCATTTTGGTCAAATCAAATAATAAGGCAATTCGTTTCTTTTGTTCCGTTTCTGATTGTGTGTCTCTAAGCCAAGGAGTTTCTTGAATAATCAATGATTTTAATGCTTGATTTTTTTCTAAGTTTGATAACAAAGCATCAGACGTTTTCCAAGCATTAAAAACTTCTTGAATTCTAGGGTTCGAATTCGCCACAAAACTTGCCAAGGTATTTGCATAATATCTAGAAAACGTTTGTTCTGCACATTCATAAGGATATTCCATTAAATAGGGCAAAGATTGAATCGCATACCAAACAGGATTTGACGTCATTTCTAAAGTTAGCTTATGATTTTTTAAAGTTGAAGAGGTTGCGTTTTTCAGTTTATCTAAGGTGAACGTTTTAGTTTGATTTGATCGAATCCACATAGGAAGCGTTTCTGTAACCAATATTCTGTTTGTTAAAACAGGCAACACATTTTGCTCACCATCAGAAAAATCACCGGCTTTTGCAACAATTTTATATTGAACAGCTTGCACCGTTTCAGGAATTGAAATCTGCCAAGAAACGTTTGTATTTCCATCTTTATCAACGGTAAAAGTTTTGTTAGAATTTGTGTTTTGCAGTTCTGTATTGATTTCTTTTCCAGAAATAGCATCCGTTAACATCAGTTTTGCAAAACCACTTAATTGATTATTTGTTAGGTTGGTAATTTTTGCACTGATAGTAATGGTGTCTTTTTCTCGTAAAAATCTTGGCGCATTTGGCACAACCATTAACTCTTTTTGAGTGACAGTCTTCAACGTTTTTGTTGCTGATTTTAATGCTGATGTATGTGCTAGTAATTGTAATTTCCATCTAGTTAATGCTTCTGGCATTGTGAAAGAAAAACTAACTTTTCCATTTTTATCAGTTTTTAATTGTGGGAAAAAGAACGCAGTTTCTTTAAAATTTTTACGTGCTTTTATTTGTGATAATTGGTCGTCTAATTTTTCTTGCCCAGATTTTGTGGTAATAATTACGACTCCATTTGCTGCACTTGCCCCATATAAAGAAGTTGCTGCCAATCCTTTTAAAACAGACATTTTTACAATTTCATTTTCACTTAAATTGAATTTATCAACCGGAACACCATCAACAATATATAATACTTTATTACTACCATTAATAGAAGCGTATCCTCTAATTATAACATTTTTTCCAGAACCAGAAGTGCCACTTTGAGAAGTTATTTGCACACCAGATGCTTTTCCAGATAATCTTTGAACAGCATAACCCAATGCCTTTTTCTCTCTTCTAATACCTTGTGAGGTAATAATAACTTCATTTAATGTCTCTCCACTTTCTTCTAATTGTACATTTATATTTGTTTGATTATTGACTAAAATTTCTTCAGATTTATATCCTAGATATCTAAAAACTAATACATCTCCTTTTTTAATTTTGATGGAGTAATCCCCATCAAAATCAGTTTCTGTACCAAAAGAAGTTCCTTTAATTACAATTGAAACTCCAGGTAAAGCTCCAGATTCATCTTTTATAACTCCTGTAATTGTGCCATCAAAGGCGGTTCTTATCCTATTTATTTTTCTTTTGAGCGTTTTTAAATATTGCTGATTTTTCCATTGATTATTGTTTAAACTAAACCCAAACCAATTATATTGATCATTGCCAATTGAAGGAAATCTATTATATCTTTTTTGATTATTTTTGATGTGAAAATTAACATTATCAATGCTATTGTTTGCACGACTTACACTGTAAGAATAGTAACTTTGCTTTGATGCTATTGGGTTAAATTGCCATTCATGAGCCTTAAATTCATCTAAAGACGCATCATACATCGAAGCCAAAACTTCTGCAGCAACTGCATCGTTTTTATCATCTTTTATGGTAAAGCTCCAGGTTTCATTTTGCCCTGGTTGTAATTTATCTCTAAAGATATTGGTCGTAATCTCTATTGATTTTTGCTTTTCTGGAACGTTAATGATTAAGTTTCCGCTTTTAAAGTAGTTGTAATTTACAAAGTGATATTTAACTGCAAAGCCTCCAACATCTTCTTTATGTACAGGGATTTTAATCGTTTTTGTAGTGTTATTTAGTTTGATGAGTTGTGTATCAATAATTTTATGATTCTTTTCGATCTGAACAACAACCGTCATATTTTTTGAAGCAGAACCAATCTGTAATTCAACTTTATCACCAATTGTATAAAAGGGTTTATTGGTGTTGATTGTAAAGAGTTTATTGTCTGCAACTTCTTTTTCTTTTGAGGAGAAAAGTGTAATTCTTTTTTCATCTTTTACTTCCTGGTTAAATGGATCCTTACTTTCTAAAATAATAATATATTTACCTGACAACCAATTATTTGTATTTTTTAAACTTATTTCTTTGGATATAGAGGTGTCAAAATTTGTACTAAAGGCTAGTTTGCCTTTTTTCCATTTTTTCTCATCATTTTCTTCATTGGTAAAAGTTTCGTGTGGAAATAAAATCCGAAATGTGTTTTCAGATATGTCTTGATAATCAGGAGCAGACCAAGGTCTTTTTCTTTGCACTGTTTTTGGAGCTTGTAATTTATAGATTTTTACAGTTCCTTTAGCCGCTACAAACTCATCATTTAAGTTTTTCGTATCAATCTTTAAAATATTTCCCTTGGCATTTTTATCAATCTTGTTATCCATAGAGATAGCAGCAATTAAGGAATGGTATCCAACTTTCACGCTTGTTGTCGCACTTCTTGTCTCGCCATTTATGTCTGTAACATCAGCAGTGATTTCATACGTAAAAACAGGTAAATTTTCTTTAGAAACACTTTCGTCAGGAATTGTTTTAAAAATAATTTCGAATTCTCCTTTTTCATTTGTAATACTTTCTCCATGTGTAATTTCTTGAGAACTAGAATTAGGGTTTGGTCTGTACCAATAATACCAACTCGGATATTGTACTTTTCTATGCACCCTATACATTACTTTTGCATCGGTAATATTTGCGCCTGAAAATGCTTTGGCGAAACCTATTACTGTAATAGAATCATTGATTTTAAAACTTTCTGTAACAGGTTTAAATGCTGTTTTAAACTTTGGTCTTTTGTATTCTTCTACCGAAATATATTGAGATTGTGTATGAAAATCATAATCTACTTTGTCATAAAATTTACTGTCATATTCATAACTTTCATCAACATCAATCGAAAAATCTCCCGTTAAACCATTATTCGGAATTGTAAATTCTCCAGCTACAGAGCCAAATTCATTTAGTTTTAAATCTAGTCTTTTTACAACTTGATTGTTCACATCAAATAAGGTGACTTCTACATATTCATCTTTAAAAATTTCTGATGTATCTCCTTGTTTTTTTATGACAATGGTTTTAAAATAAACAGTTTGTCCTGGTCTATAAATACTTCTGTCAGTAAAAATAAAAGGTTTTATAATTATTTCTTCAGCTGCTTCTTCATTATAATTTACCGAACTATAATCATATAAATAATGATTCCCAAACGTGGCAAAATCTGTATTTGTTTTTATAGAAATAGTAACGTTTCTATAATAATCTTTGCTTTTAAAAGAAGCAAATCCGTTTTTATCTGTTGTTAACTTTTTGTTGATGTAATGATCTTCATGATAACTTTTGTTCTTAAGATGAATCTTAGCATTCTTAATCGGTTTTCCGGTATTTCTATCTACAACTTGATAATTGTTTATACCCTCAAAAGTATTCTGGACTAAAGTTAAATTGGTTACCTGAATATTTGTTGTTCCGTAAATTGAACTTTCTTCTAAGTTTTTAGTTTCGGAAGCAATAATTATATGCATTCCTTTTTTAAATTTTGGCACAACTACTTCTGTCGTATGTTTTAAATAATCATGTTCATTTCGTAGTTTATGATTCCAAGTTTTACCTTTTTTTAACTTGTTGATAAAAGCTAATCTATCATCAAATTGGTACAATTTCTTAAATTCTTGTTGTTGCTTTCTATTTATTTTATATGCCGTAAAGAATAGTTGTTTCACATTTTTATAGGTTACTAACAATCTAGAATTTTTATCAATTGGAATATATTCTTCGGCTTTTATTGAAAGTGTTTTTGCTTCAATCTGACCTTTTAAAATCACACATTTTTTAGCACCTAAACTTTCTGGAAATTTTTTGATAATTGCATCACAAATAGTAATTGCTTTTTGGTTTTTAAAGTGTCCTCTATTCATTTCAGCAATTTCAAAAGCATACAAACCACTAGCTTCATGGTTTATTAATAGGTCTTTTGATGTTTGTAAAGTAGCGAGTAAAAGACTTTCGTTTTTATCAAAATTCGCATGTTGTTTCACAAAATTTAATCGTTGAATATCAATATCTGTAAGTGCATTTTTGTTGTTTTCTTTTAGATGAAAAGCAATTAATTTTTGATACACTCTTAATGCATTCAATTGTAAAGATAAATTGTCTTTTGATGTTATTTTTAATTGAGAAAAAGTTTTAGAATCACCTAAAAAGTCATTCTTATTTATACTAAATTTATAAGAAGGTCTTGTAATTGCCGTTTCTGAAGATTTATAAAAATGTAAAGCATTATTTGCTAAAAAATCAAATAGCGTTGGTTTGTAAATTTTAGATTCTTTATTAATTTGTAGTACATCAGAAAAAGTTGTTATTTTAATTTTCTGAAGTGCACCAACATTTTCTAAAGAAGCATTAAAATAGTCATGGATTTCTTCAAAGAGTGCATTTAAATCCCAAGTTCTAAAGTCTTCCTCTTTTATTATTAAATCTGATGAAGCTTTTGTGCGGTTGTAAAATTTGTATCTATTCTCATTAAAATATTGCCAATATAAATTGGCTAAAATATTTTGAAGTACATTTTTTGTTGGAAATTCATTTTTAGAAATATGTTCTTTAAAACTATTTATTACTTTTAATTGTGCATTTTCTTCGAGTGTTAATATAAACTTACTTTTATAAAAAAGTGACTTTATTAGTTGTGAGGAGTTTTTTTCAACATCAGCTTTTGTATAAATATCTTCTACAATTTCTAATGCCGATTTAGGCAAACCATCTACTTCAAATTGTTCAACTTTAAACCAAAGGTCTTTAAAGTTGTTTTGCGAATTTATGGTTGAAGAAAATAAGATAATTAGTAGTATTGTGGTTGTAATCTTTTTCATATTCTAAAGGTTTTGTCCTATCAAAGCTTACATAAATCAATCTATAAAGCGACTAAGAATTAGTAAACGAGTCATTTGACTCCGTGAAACTATATTTTAGTTGATTTTCGTTCTAAAGATACTTTATATTGTTGTAAGCTTTTGTATTTTTACTTTTTATAATTCTTGTATATGAACATTCATTTTATTGCTATTGGAGGAAGTGCAATGCACAATTTAGCAATTGCTTTACATCAAAAAGGAGACCAAGTTTCTGGAAGTGATGACACAATTCATGACCCGTCTAAATCTAGGTTAGAAAAATACGGATTATTACCTAAAGAATTTGGTTGGTTTCCAGAGAAGATTTCAGCTGATTTAGAGGTGATTATTCTTGGAATGCATGCTAAAAAAGACAATCCTGAATTGTTGAGAGCACAAGAATTAGGATTGAAAATTTATTCTTATCCAGAGTTTTTATTTGAACAATCTAAAGATAAAACACGCGTTGTAATTGGTGGTTCTCATGGAAAAACAACCATCACCTCTATGATATTACATGTGCTTAATTATCATGAAAAAGAAGTTGATTATATGGTTGGTGCTCAGTTAGACGGATTTGAAACAATGGTGCATTTAACCAATGAAAACGATTTTATTGTTTTAGAAGGTGATGAGTATTTAAGTTCACCAATTGATATGCGTCCTAAATTTCATTTATACAAACCAAACATTGCTTTGTTAAGCGGAATTGCTTGGGATCATATTAATGTTTTTCCGACTTTTGATAATTATATAGAACAGTTTAAAATCTTTACAGATTCTATGGTTCATGGAGGAAGTATGGTCTATAATATAGAAGACGCACATGTAAAAGATGTTGTCGAATCTTCAGAAAATCATATAAAAAAATATCCATATAAAACTCCAGAGCATTTTATTGAAAACGGAATTACCTATTTAGAAACTGCTGAAGGAGATTTGCCTTTAGAAATTTTTGGTAAACACAACCTTGAAAATTTAGCAGGTGCTAAATGGATTTGTCAACATATGGGCGTTGATGAAGACGATTTTTATGAAGCAATTGCAGGTTTTAGTGGAGCAAGTATGCGTTTAGAAAAAATTATTGAAAATCCATCGACCGTTATTTTTAAGGATTTTGCACATTCACCGAGCAAAGTTGCAGCAACGACAAAAGCCGTAAAAGAACAATATACTGAACGAACGATTTTAGCATGCTTAGAGCTACATACCTATTCTAGTTTAAATGCTGAGTTTTTAGCAGAATATAAAGGTGCATTGGATTTTGCTGATAAGGCTGTTGTTTTTTATTCTCCTCATGCAGTAAAAATTAAGCAATTAGAAGAAGTTACAGCAGTACAAATTGCAAATGCATTTCAAAGAGATGATTTAATTATTTATACAAATCCGCAGGAATTTAAGGACTTTTTATTCAGTCAAAATTTAGAGAAATCAGCTGTTGTTTTAATGAGTTCTGGAAATTATGGCGGTTTAGATTTTGAAGAAGTTAAGCGTTTGGTTTAGGTTTTTTTAATCCGAATTGAATTAACTTTTCTCTTCGCCAACTTTTATCAGTTATTCTTTTGATCAGCCATTGCCTTTTTTCGGTATCAAAAAATGATTTATAAATAATTTCTAGTCTACTTTTTATAAAAAGCTTTCTTTCTGTTTTTTGATGACGTATACTCCTTAAACGATCATCATTTAATTCCTCATTAAAAGTCGTTAGATAGGCTTTTGTTTCTTCGGTAGAATTATACTGCAAGGAATTTGGCTTGTTGAAAACTTGAAAACAAGTAGCTAAAAAACAATTTAAAGGATTTTTTAGATTGATAAATCTATCGAAAGCTACTTGAGTATTGGTTTTTTTAGAGAGTAAAAAAACATCGTAGGCATTTCTTAGTGAAATGTTTTTATAATGAAACCCCATATCATTAATTTGCTTTGCAATAATTGATAACGCTAGTTGGTTATCAAAACTCATTACCTGTATCGTATTGATTTTTTGTGCATCTTTTTGAATGCTTGTATAATTAAATTCATCTGCATATTTTTCTATTAAAAGCTCTTTATGAATTTCTACAGCAGCAATTTTGTCCCTGTTTGTTAATCTAGGTAAATGTCTATGGTCACTAGGCATTATAGAGCCTGAGGAATAATTGTGATCTCTTAATATTTTATCGGCTTTCTTAACATTCTCTAAGCTAAGAATTAAATCAATATCACCAACCATTCGCTCAGCAATATCATCATATAAACCTTCTAGTAAATTACCAGTACCTTTTAAGAAAATAGGAGTGATGTTATTTGTAAGTAATAACGCATTAATTTCTTTTGCTTGCTCAATTATTTGCTGATTTCTCTCACGATTTAAATCAGTTATATGTTTCATATAAGCAACCAAATCTTTTGGTAGATAATGCAGAAAATTTGCTCTTTTTAAATTGCAATACAAAGCAGGAAACACATAATGACTAGTACTT